>RCMY010001909.1_pt1 | contig 19212 bp, 15 predicted proteins | sample 2041341 | NCBI WGS metagenome assembly RCMY01 (sample SAMN09708234, study PRJNA481090) | Marine sediment metagenome, whole genome shotgun sequencing project. | reverse complement strand
CGGAATTTGCCGACCGGAACATTTCTCAGCTATCGGGTGGGCAAAAACAGCGTGTTGCCTTGGCTCGCGCGTTGGTTACAGAGCCGAAAATCCTGCTATTGGACGAACCTTTGTCAGCCCTTGATGCCCATCTCAAAGTTCGGATGCAGTCGGTTTTGTCCAACCTTCAAAAAGATCTGGGGATTACCTTTGTTTATGTGACGCATTCAATGTCCGAAGCGTTTTCCATGGCGGATCGCGTGGTCATCATGAGTCGCGGACAGATCGAACAAATCGGAACGCCCGAGGAAATCTATCGTGAGCCATACAACCGGTTCGTGGCAGAATTCCTTGGTTCCGCGAACATCTTTACCGGAACTGTTCAGGGTCAGACAGCCAGCGGCGAATGGGAAATCACCTACGAAGGTGGCACCACCGTCCTTCCGAGCACCGAGTTGACGGATGCCAGAAAAGGTCAGGCCGTGACCTTCATTGTCAGTGCCGAGAATATGCAAATCAGCTTGGCGGACAGTGGTGCTACGGGTATCGAAGCAAGCGTCGCGGGTGAAGAATTTGTAGGTGGAACGGCTATGGTTTTCCTTGAGACCAGCACAGGACAAGAGATCAAAGTGCAAAAGTCGCATGCCGAACTCTCAACGCTCAAACTGCACGCAGGATCTAACGTTATCGTCAATTGGGCACCCGAAAGCTGCCACGTGCTGCGCGGCGAAAACCGTTAAGCGCCCCACCCTTCCGACCTGTCTGGATCACTCTATCGGTGCGAGATTAACGCGCCAGCTTTCCGGCGTAGAACCGTAGCTGGCTTTGAAGGTGCGGATAAAATGGGACACATCGGAAAATCCGGTGTCCTGCGCGATCTGTGTCACTGACAGTTGTGTGCGTTGCAAAAGCCGTTCTGCATGGGCCAAACGTATACGTTTGCCCGCCTCAAACGGTGTCACATTCAGTGCCGCTTCAAACCGCCTCTCAAGTGTTCTCGGGCTGACTTTCAATCGAGTGGCCAAAGCCGAAACAGTCGGCGGCGCACTAAGAGCTTGTTGAAGCAAGAGCAATGCCCGCCGGACGACGGGATCATTGGATGTGAGGTCCAAAGGTAGCCCCGGTTGCGGGCGGTCCGCCTCCATAGCTTCGTCGATCATCATGATCGACAGGCTTTTACGTGCTGCCGCCTTACTGATGTGGCGGTCCACTAGAAACGCAGCAAGATGTGCCGAGCTTGTACCGCCAGAACAGGTGAGCCGATCCCGGTCGACGACGAATATCTGGTCTGAAACGGGCACCAACCCGTCAAACTGTTCCAGAAAATCGTTGTGGTGAAACCAGCTTACGCAGCATCTGTAACCGTCCAAAAGACCCGCGCTATGAAGCACAAAGGATCCCGTGCAGACGCCGATCAATGGCACGCCGGCTGCTGCGGCTTTGTTCAAAAACGCCGTACGTTCCGATCCGACCTGTTCCATCTCGCCCATCAAACCACCGATAACAACGATGTAATCGAACCGTTTCGGATCGCCGAGACGCTCGTCCGGTTGCACTGTGATGCCGCTTGATGACGGAACCGGAGTCATGTCCGATGACAATACGCGCCAGTTGCAAAGGATCGGGCGGGACCGGTCGCCTTCATCAGAGGCCAAGCGTAAAACATCGACGAAATTCGCAAAGGCGCACAGCGTAAACTGCCGCGTCAGGATGAAACCGATACGAAGCCGTGCACGTTCGGGTTGTGAGTCGATATTGGCGTGTCTCATGGCGGAATTATAACGCGTGTTTGACGTCATTATACAGTGCTGAATTACGATAATATGCAACGCTTCCGTGACCTCAATTTTGTCTGCTCAGGAAGGCCGCAAAATGACCCATTTCTCCGGGCTCTCGCTCCTCAAAAACGCTCTGTCCGGCCATAAGAAATGGCCCGAGCAATGGCCTGATTCCGAACCGAAAAAGGAATACGATGTCATTATCGTCGGTGCAGGCGGGCACGGTCTGGGCGCGGCCTATTATCTGGCCAAAGAGCACGGTATCACCAATGTCGCAGTCATCGAAAAGGGATGGCTGGGCGGCGGCAACACAGGACGCAACACAACAATCATCCGGTCGAACTACCTCTATGACGAGAGTTCCCGACTTTTCGATCATGCGCTTGATCTGTGGGATAACCTGTCGACCGAATTGAACTACAACGTGATGTATTCCAAGCGCGGCGTGATGATGCTGGCCCATAACGTGCATGATGTTCAAAGCTTCCAGCGCCACATTCATGCCAACCGTCTGAACGGTGTCGACAACCGCTGGCTCTCGGCGAAGGAAGCCAAGGCGTTTTGTCCCCCCCTCAACATTTCGCCCGATGCCCGCTACCCGGTGATGGGTGCGGCGTTGCAGCAACGCGCCGGCACGGCACGGCACGACGCAGTTGCTTGGGGCTATGCTCGCGCCGCTGCGAAACGCGGTGTCGATATCATCCAGAACTGTCCAGTTATATCTATCCGGCGCGGCGCGGATGGTTCTGTTGAGGGTGTCGAAACCGGCAAAGGCTTCATCAAAGCCAAGAAGGTAGCCGTGTCGGCCGCAGGTCACACATCAGTGGTCATGGAAACGGCTGGCGTTCGGATGCCGCTCGAAAGCTATCCACTTCAAGCGCTTGTTTCAGAACCTATCAAACCGGCATTCCCGTGCGTGGTTATGTCCAACACAGTACACGCATACATCAGCCAGTCGGACAAAGGAGAGCTGGTTATCGGTTCAGGCACGGACCAATACACCAGCTATTCACAACGCGGAGGCCTGCCGTTGATTGAACACACGGTCGCAGCGATCTGTGAGGTGTTTCCGATCTTCAACCGTATGCGGATGCTGCGTAAGTGGGGCGGTATCGTGGATGTGACGCCCGACCGCTCTGCCATTCTTGGCAAAACGCCTGTCAAAGGTCTTTACGTCAACTGTGGCTGGGGAACGGGCGGATTCAAAGCAACTCCCGGTGCCGCACACACACTGGCCCATACGGTCGCCAAAGATGAACCCCACCCGATCAACGCGCCGTTCACGCTGGAACGCTTTACCAATGGCCGTCTGATTGACGAAGCCGCCGCCGCCGCTGTGGCGCATTAAGGGAGAGACCGACATGCTTTTGATACATTGCCCCTATTGCGACGATACGCTGCCCGAGCTTGAGTTTGCCTACGCCGGCGAAGCGCATATCGACCGTCCGAAAGATCCGTCCCAGCTCAGCGATGAGGAATGGCGCGATTTTCTGTTTTTCCGCTCCAACGTTAAAGGGATCCATGCAGAACGCTGGCGCCATATCAACGGCTGCGGTCGTTTTTTCAACGCCCTGCGCGACACCGTAACCGACCGGTTCGAAACCACCTACAAGGCCGGCGAACCCCGCCCCGACATGACGACCCTGGAGTCCGCGAAATGAATGAATTCCGTGTAAAGAACCGCGGCCGCGTTAACACGCAAAAGCTGGTAAGTTTTACTTTTGATGGTCAGACATTCAAAGGGTATGAGGGTGACACCGTCGCCTCTGCGTTGCTGGCCAACGGTGTGCATCTAATGGGCCGCAGTTTTAAGTACCACCGCCCGCGCGGCGTGGTTACGGCAGGCTCCGAAGAACCCAATGCTTTGGTCGGAACCACACGTGGTAAGGGACAGTTCGAACCGAACACACGGGCCACTATTCAAGAGATTTACGAAGGTCTTGAGACGGAAAGCCAGAACAAATGGCCGTCGCTGAAGTTCGACGTCGGCGCGATCAATGATCGTCTTTACATGCTTTTCTCTGCCGGTTTCTATTACAAAACCTTCATGTGGCCCCGTAGTTTCTGGGATAGCGTTTATGAGCCGATCATTCGCCGGGCCGCCGGACTGGGCAAACCCCCGACCGAGGTTGATCCGGATCACTACGCCAGCCGTTATCTGCATTGTGACATTCTGATTATCGGTGCCGGCCCCGCTGGTATCGCCGCCGCCCTGACCGCAGGCCGCGCGGGATCCGATGTCGTATTGGTGGATGAAAACAGGGAAATGGGCGGCACGCTGTTGTCCGAACCTTCGGTATCTGTTGAAGGTAAAGCGGCATGGGACTGGCTTGCCGGAGCGATGGCGGAGCTTGATGGAATGCCAAACGTGCGCCGCATGACACGCACAACAGCGATTGGATACTACCATCAGAATATGATCGGTATGGTTCAGAAACTGACCGATCACTTGGCGGATGTTCCCGCCGGTGCCCCGCGTGAGCGGATGTGGCGCGTGCGCGCCCGTGAAGTTGTGCTGGCCCAAGGCGCAATCGAACGCCCGATGGTCTTTGATGGCAACGATGCACCCGGCGTTATGATGGCTGGCGCAGCGCAGACGTTCCTGAACCGCTATGGTGTTCTGGTCGGCAAAAAGCCCGCTGTGGTGACAAGCCACGACAGCGCTTGGTACACCGCCTTTGATTTGGCGGATGGCGGTGCAGATGTGACCGTGATCGCAGACACCCGGCCCGACGTTGCACCCGAGTTGATAGCGGAAGCGAAAGAGCGCGGCATTCGGACTTGCGTGGGCTATACAGCCAGCGGAACAGCAGGCCGTCTGCGGGTGAAGGGTTTGCGTATCAATCCAGTCAAAAATGGGAACGTTGGCGCGGCAGAGATGATCGAATGTGATGCGGTTTTGGTCTGTGGCGGATGGACGCCGTCCCTGCATCTGTTCTCTCATACCAAAGGGTCTTTGGACTGGGACGCGGACGCCAAAGCCTACCTGCCCGGCCACAAAACAGAGGACGTGCACATCGCTGGTGCAGGTCGTGGACTTTGGGGCATTGCGACAGCCCTTGAAGACGGCACCAAAGCCGGTGGCGACGCACTGCAAGCTATTGGCCAGACTGCCGAAAAAGCCAGCTTTAGCGTGACGGATGATCGCGTCGGAACCGGTATCACTCAAAAAGAACTGCCGAGCGACAAGCCTTCAAACTCTGCAAAGGCATTCGTAGATTTTCAGAACGATGTGACTGCAAAAGACATCCGTCTTGCGGTGCGCGAAGGCATGAAATCCATCGAACATGTAAAGCGTTACACGACCAACGGAATGGCGACCGATCAAGGCAAATTGTCCAACATGAACGGTTTGACGATTGCGGCAGATGCGTTGGGCAAAGAGGCGCCTCAGGTTGGCCTGACAACCTTCCGTCCGCCGTATACTCCGACGACATTTGGTGCATTTGCAGGCTATCACAAAGGCAAGCACTTCGAGATTACGCGCAAAACTCCGATTGATAGCTGGGCCGAAGAGAACGGCGCGGTGTTCGAGCCGGTCGCCCTTTGGCGGCGCGCGTGGTATTTCCCGCAAGCAGGTGAAGACATGCACAAAGCCGTTGCCCGCGAATGCAAGGAAACCCGTGAAGGCGTGGGTATGTTCGACGCCTCGACCTTGGGCAAAATCGAAGTATCCGGCCCCGACGCGGTAGAATTTATGAACCGCATGTACACCAACCCATGGACCAAACTAGGCGTAGGCAAATGCCGCTACGGTCTGCTTTTGGGGGAAGACGGGTTCATCCGCGATGACGGTGTGATTGGCCGGATGCGGGACGATTTGTTTCATGTCACTACAACCACCGGCGGCGCGGCGAGCGTTCTGAATATGATGGAGGATTACCTCCAAACGGAATGGCCCGATTTGCAGGTCTGGCTGACCTCCACCACAGAGGAATGGGCAACCATCGCCTTGAACGGTCCGAATGCGCGTAAGCTGCTGGAACCCTTCGTCGAAGGTGCAGATATCTCTGCCGACGCAATGCCGCATATGGCGCTTGCTGAATGCACAGTTGCGGGTTTCCCGTCACGACTGTTCCGCGTGAGCTTTACCGGCGAACTGGGCTTCGAGATCAACGTGCCGGCACGTCATGGTCGCGCCCTTTGGGAAAAATTGTACGCCGCAGGGCAGCAGCATGATATCTGCGTTTACGGTACCGAAACCATGCACGTTCTGCGCGCTGAAAAGGGATTCATCATCGTCGGCCAAGATACCGACGGAACGGTCACGCCCCACGATGCGGGTATCGGCTGGGCCATTGGTAAAATGAAGCCGGATTTCGTGGGCAAACGCTCTCTTTCGCGGCCCGATATTGTAGCACCCGGACGCAAACAGCTTGTCGGGCTGTTGACGGACGATCCCATGACGGTGTTGATCGAAGGCGCGCAGATTGTGGCGGACCCCAAGCAGGCCAAGCCGATGAAAATGATCGGGCATGTAACCTCGTCTTATTGGTCGGAAACACTCGGTCGTTCAATCGCCATGGCCGTTGTCGAAGGCGGATTTGAGCGGATGGACGACACGCTGCACATACCAGCCGAAGACGGCACAACTGTATCCGCGAAAGTCACTGGAACCGGATTTTATGACCCTGCAGGCGACCGCCTGAAGGTGCAATGAGAAGGATGATACGATGAATGCTCCGGTAAAATCTTTTGATACCGTCTCGATTGAGGTCTTGGACCCTGTTGCGCGTTTCAATTTGCGGGTCGCGACAAACGGTCTGGCCGCGGCGTCCGACGCCCTAGGTCTAAAATTTCCCCAGAAAATCGGTGACGGCGTGCAGAACGGCACCCGCAGCGCCTATTGTCTCGGGCCAGACGAATGGCTGCTGCACGCCCCCGAAGCCGAGCAGACAGAGATCGTCGCCGCTTTCGATGCTGTCCGCGCGACTACACCACACAGCCTCACAGTTCTGTCGGATCGCGAGATTACCATTGGGATTACCGGCCCTGCCGCGATTGACTTGTTGTCAGTTGCCTGCCCGATTGATCTGTCGCGGATGGCCGTCGGCAGTGCCAAGCGGACGGTCTTTGACTACGCGCAAGTCGTGCTGATCCGAGATGGCGACGATGCCTTCCGGCTTGAGGTCTGGCGGTCGTTCTTTCCGCACGTGCATGGACTGCTCGAAATAGCGCTCACAGAACTCGCAGTCGGTCTGTAAGACCGCTCCCGTTCCTTCGTTCAACGCGCCCCGAACAGGGGTGCGCCCTATCCTTATGTCTGAAAGGACGTTCCAATGTCTAACACCGCAAACATGTCTGATACTACTATCGCGAATGCGATCGGCGCAGAGCTCGATCGCCAGCAAAATCAAATCGAACTTATCGCATCTGAAAACATCGTCAGTGTCGATGTTATGCGTGCGCAAGGGTCGGTTCTGACGAACAAATATGCCGAAGGATACCCCGGAAAACGCTATTACGGCGGCTGTGAACACGTTGATACGGTTGAGAAAATTGCGATTGATCGGTTATGTGAATTGTTTGGCGCCGGTTTTGCCAACGTACAGCCACACTCCGGTGCGCAAGCAAATCAGGCGGTGTTTTTGGCGCTTCTTCAACCCGGTGACCGGATCATGGGGCTGAACCTTGCCCACGGGGGGCACCTGACCCATGGCTCGCCTGTTACGATGTCGGGCAAGTGGTTCGATGTGGTCAGCTATGAAGTGTCAGAAGACGATCACCTGATAGATATGGACAATGTACGCACGGTGGCTCTGGAAACCAAGCCAAAGCTGATCATCGCCGGAGCATCCGCGTACCCGCGCCACATAGATTTTGCCGCTTTCCGCGCGATTGCCGATGAAGTTGGCGCCTATTTGATGGTGGATATGGCGCATTACGCTGGGCTGATCGCAGCCGGACAATACCCTGATCCGATCCCTCACGCCCACGTCGTAACATCGACAACCCACAAGACCCTGCGTGGCCCGCGTGGTGGGATTATCCTGACCAACGATGAAGCACTGGCGAAGAAATTTAACTCTGCCGTCTTCCCCGGTAATCAGGGTGGCCCGCTCATGCATGTTATTGCCGCCAAGGCTGTCGCATTCGGCGAGGCGTTGGAGCCGTCATTCAAACAATACGCGAAGGACGTGGTGGCGAACGCCCGCGCCTTGTCCGAAGTGCTGGTCGCAGGTGGGCTTGGCGTTGTTTCGGGTGGCACGGATTGCCACATGGTACTGGTTGATCTACGCCCGAAAGGCGTAACGGGAAAAGTCGCCGAAAACGCGTTGGAACGCGCGGGACTGACCTGCAACAAGAACTCCATTCCATTCGACCCCGAAAAACCATTCGTGACGTCCGGCGTTCGCCTTGGGACATCCGCAGGCACGACCCGCGGCTTTGGCGAAGCAGAATTCCGCAAGGTCGGGGAATTGATTTTAAAGGTCATCGACTCTCTGGCGGATCAGCCTGACGGAGACGCAACCACAGAGGCCGCCGTTCTGGAAGAGGTCCGCGTCCTGTGCGCCGCGCACCCGATCTACACAGCGGGCACCTGAACTCATGTTTCTGTCTGTCTTTGATATTTTCAAGATCGGTGTAGGTCCCTCATCATCCCACACGATGGGGCCAATGACAGCCGCCGCCCGCTTTCTGGACGATCTGCGCGGCGGTGCCGAAAAAATTCCCGGCGCGGGGAAACTTACCCGCCTCGGGGCGACACTGCATGGCAGCCTTGCCTTTACGGGCAAGGGTCACGCGACAGATCGTGCGGTCATACTCGGTTTGATCGGTTATCTACCCGCCACGCTCGATCCGGATGAAGCGGAAAAACTGGAAGCAGAAGTGCGTGCCAGAAAACGCATCAGCCCGCCGGGGCTGGGCACGCTCGACTTCGATCCCGACACAGATCTGGTATTCGACTACGGGCCTGCCTTACCGGGTCACGCAAACGGGCTGGTGCTGCGCGGATTTGACGAACGTGGCCATGTATTCATGACCCAGACCTACTATTCCGTTGGTGGCGGTTTTGTGGTGACTGCACAGGAACTCGAACAAGAAAAGAACGCGAAAAACGTAGACTTACACGCCGAGAAAGAGGCAAAGGGCTACCCCTACCCGTTCGGGTCTGCGGCTGAAATGCTGACGATGGGTCGGGCGTCCGGCCTCAGCATTGCGCAGATGAAACGCGCGAACGAGACAACGCATTCCGGCGAAGGGTTGGACGAGCGTATTGATAAAGTGTGCGCCGTGATGAACGACTGCATTGATCGCGGGTTGCGGATGGACGGCACCTTGCCTGGCGGATTGTCGATCAAACGCCGCGCCAAAGCGATCCACGAACAATTGCTCGCCGAGCGGGGCAGCAATCAAAGCCAGCCGCATGTTATTAACGACTGGCTGTCTATTTATGCGATGGCGGTAAACGAAGAAAACGCTGCCGGTGGTCGTGTTGTCACGTCTCCCACCAACGGCGCGGCGGGTGTAGTGCCTGCTGTGATCCGGTATTACCGCGATCATTGCATCGGTGCGACCGATAATGGAGTGCGGGATTTCATGCTCACGGCGTCTGCAATCGGTGGATTGATTAAACACAATGCCTCGATCTCCGGTGCTGAAATGGGCTGTCAGGGTGAAGTCGGATCGGCATCGGCGATGGCTGCTGCGGGGTTTTGCGCAGCACTTGGCGGCACGAATGAACAAATCGAGAACGCCGCTGAAATCGCGTTGGAGCACCACCTTGGTATGACCTGCGATCCGGTTGCGGGGCTTGTTCAGGTGCCCTGCATCGAGCGCAACGGTCTCGGCGCGATCAAGGCTGTTTCGGCTGCTTCACTGGCATTGCGCGGCGATGGCACACACTTCATGCCGCTGGACAATTGCATCGAAACCATGCGCCAGACAGGGCACGATATGATGACAAAATACAAGGAAACCAGCCTCGGCGGACTCGCCGTCAATCTGCCCGAATGTTGATCCGTACAGATCGACGAAGAACTGGTGGGGCCACCTGCGTCTAACGTGGCCGACAGCCTACCGGCGCCTATTCAACCAGTTGCACAGGGTGGCAAATCAAGACGCTGTTTCGGTTTCCCTTCGTCGTAGACGTATATCCCTTATCGTGACGATAAGCGCGAGCAGGATGACACACGATATAAGCCCGAATCCGACTGCCACTGCGACCGACCACGACGATACGGAAAGAGTGGAAAATGTAGCGGCTGTTATAATAGCGAGGCCGGTGGCTGTGCCGATGCGTTGACCGGTTTGTAAAATAGCCCCCGAACTGCCCGCATATTCCAGCGGCACGGTTTCAAGCGTCAGGGTCTGGTTCGGGCTGATAACGATGCCTTGCGCGACACCGACAAAACACAACGATCCCACAAGCCACCAGACGCTTAGCGTGCCGGCCTCGTGCAGCAGAACAACCACAGCGCTCAGCGTTACGCCAAGAAGCGATAGGCAAATACCCCAAACGATCAATTTGCTGCCGTATCGGGCCACACGGCTTCCAGCCCATTGTGCGGTGTAGGCCCCAATCAATGCGGCGGGCACACCGAAAAAGCCAGCCTGAAGCGCCGATCTGCCGTCGCCTTCCTGAACATAAAGCGCGACCAACACCCAAAGCGCGGGCAGCCCCATGAAATAGAACGACATAATCAAGATACCATTTGTGTAGCTGCTCGATTGGAAAATCTTGAAATCAACCATCGGACTGTGGCCAAGGCGCAAATATCGCCGTTCCCACAACACCCAAAGCCAAAGCAGGAGACCTGAGACCGGTAGCAAAAACCATAGCGCGGGCGTGTTGCGAGCTTCGACGAAGGGGAACAATACGGTCAGAACCGCCAATCCCAATAACACGGCGCCCACCGGATCTAGGGATTTAACGCCTGTACCAAAGTCCGGAAATCGCCGGATCAGCGGGCGCGGGAACCACATGAAACCCAGAACAATTGATGCGATACCGATAGGAACGTTCACTAGAAATGTCAGTCGCCACCCGATATCGGGGCCACCAACCTCGATCAACAGCCCACCCAGCACCGGACCCACTGCGATCGACAAACCAATTGCAGTGCCCATGTAACCCAACGCCCGACCACGCTCAGCGCCGCGAAAATAGTTCTGGATCATGCCAAGACCTTGGGGGTTTAGAAGCCCCGATCCGATGCCCTGCACAAACCGTGCGATGTTCAACCATTCGGCGTCGGGCGCCATGCCGGCCGCGACGGACGAGGCTGTAAAGATGATAACACCGGTAATGAACAAACCGCCCCTACCCAAGATGTCACCTGCGCGACCCGCTGCCACAAGTACGACACCAAAGGTTAACGCATAGCCCGACAACACCCATTGCAAATCGGATTGCGTCGCGCCCAAGCCCCGCCCGATAGATGGAAGCGCAACGTTTACGATGCTGACGCTGATCAGCGTCATAAAGATCGTGACCAACAACACAGCAAGGATGCGCCAGCGGATCGGATCTGTGCTTGGGTCGTATTGGCTCGATACGGGCGGCTGCCCGTTCATCTGTAAACTGTCCATTTTCAGGGCTTTCTGGTTGGCCAATCGCACACGCACTCGGCCGTTGGTTTAGGCCGCCTGCCACCGCAAGGTTCGTGCGGTCGCTGTGGCGAATTCTTCAGTCAAGATTTCGATGATCTCTGACATAGTTTCCGAGCGTTTAACAGCGTCGATGCCATGGCCCGCGGACCACAGGTCTTTCCATTTGCTAACCGACCCTTCAAGGGCCGAAAGGTCGAACTTCTTGCCCGACTGAAGGCTGTCCGGATCAATCCCCGCCTGCACGATACTGGGGCGCAGCTTGTTGGCCAGTGCGCCGGTAATTGCATCGGTGCAAAGAATGTCGTCGTAACCGGAGTCAACAACCATCTGTTTGAACCCCGCCACCGCGTCGCTTTCGCGCGCAGCGAGAAATCGTGTGCCCATATAGGCGAGGTCGGCCCCCATAGCGAGAACCCCGTGAATACCAGCGCCCGTGCTTATCCCGCCCGCGACCACAAGTGGTCCGTCAAAGAACCGGCGCACTTCATCGACGAACGCAAAAGGCGTCATGGTGCCGGTGTGGCCGCCCGCCCCGCAACACACGAGGATCAGGCCGTCCGCCCCAGCCGCCGCAGCCTTGCGCGCAAGTTTTGGTGTGTTCACGTCCGCAAAGACCAACCCGCCATAACCGTGGACCGCATCCACCGCTGGAGCAGGACTGCCCAACGCCGAGATAATCAATGGCACACGATGATCGACGCAGACCTGTACGTCATCGGCAAAACGGGGGTTTGAGCGATGGGTGACCAGATTAACCGCATAACGCGCAGCGCTTTTCCCTGCGAGTTCACCATCCAAAGTTTTCAGCACGTCCCGAAACCCCGCAGACGTGCGCGCATTCAATGAGGGATAGGCCGCGATGACGCCGCTCTTACAAGCTGCGCCCACCATGTCCGGTCCGGAAACAAGGAACATCGGAGCGACCACCGTAGGCAGGCTGTATCCCAGCCGCTTTGGCAACGCGTCGCGAAGGGCATTGTCTCCGAACCTTTCAGTCATCGCGGCATGTCCATCAGTGTCGGCAGCCAAAGTGACAGCGCGGGGATCAGGATCAGGATCACCAGACGCACCAGATCAGCGATCAGGAACGGTACGATGCCGCGATAGATCGTGCCCAGCGACACCTTTGGCAGCATGGAGTTCATGACCAACACGTTGATGCCAATAGGCGGTGTGATCATTCCGATTTCGATCACCATGATCATGATGACGCCCCACCAGATCGGGTCGTAGCCCAACTGCAGGATGACCGGATAGACGAACGGCAAAGTCAGCACCATCGCCGAAATCGTGTCAAAGATCGCGCCCATTATGATGTAGAATATCATCAGGATACCGATGATCACCAGCGGGGACACGGGTAGCGCACCGATCCAGTTGACCAACGTTTCGGGCAGCAGAGACAGTGTCATCGCATAGCTGAAAACACCGGCCCCGATAACGATGACATAGATCATTGCGGTCGTCGCCGCGGTGTCGTGCAACGCCGCCCAAAAAGATCGCACACTCAGCTCTCCGCGCAGAATAGCGATAAACATCGCCAGCACAGAGCCGACAGCAGCAGATTCCGTTACGGTAAAGACACCCGAATAAATGCCCCCTGCCACGACGAATGCCAAAAGCAACACAGACCAAGCCCCACGCAGTGCCTGCATCCGGCCACGCCAGTTTGTTCGTTCAGCCGGCAAACCGGAGTCGGGATAAAGACGCAGATAAATCTGAATGGCGATAAAGTGCATTAAGACCGCAAGAAGGGCCGGCACAATCGCGGCTGCAAAAAGCGTCAGAACGAAATTTTCGGTCAGCACACCATAAAGTACAAAGATAATAGAGGGCGGCACCAGCATTCCCAATGTACCACCGGCCGCAATACTGCCACCTGCAACGCGGTCAGAATAGCCGCGCTTGGTCATTTCCGGATAGGCCACCTTTGTCATCGTGGTTACCGTGGCGATGGACGATCCGCTGACCGCGCCGAAGCCTGCACAGCCGCCGATGGTCGCCATGGCAAGACCGCCGCGCATGTGACCGACAAACGAAAACGCCAATCTATAGACATCGCGCGCCATGCCTCCGCCTGCCGCGAAGTTGCCCATCAAAATGAACAACGGAATCAAGGCCAGATCGGTGCTGGCAATCGCTGTGGTCGCTTCGGTTCCAATGACAGAAAACGCCGCGTCCCAGTTGCGCAGAAAGGCAAACGTCACGACGCCCGAAATCGCCATGGAAACGCCGATCGGCACGTGCAGAACGATCAAGACCATCAAAGACGCGAGGCCAATTAGGCCGATGACTTCATTCTCCATGGGGAATCTCCGCGTCAGTGGTTGTTTCATGACCAAAAAGCTGAAGCAGGAATACAACGAATTGCATCGGTACGCTGATCCAGATGATGATGGCGGCGAACCACCAGACTGGCGCTGTTGGAAGGCGCAGGACATACGTATAGTCGTTGATAGCAGCCTTGTTCATGGCGACTTCGGTGACTTGCCACGCGACCACGGCCAGAAACACCGCCGTAAGCAATGCAGCAAGCGAGTCGAGGGCCCGTGAGGCGTGTCGTCCCAGCCACGTCCCGAAGAACGTGATTGCAACATGTTTGCGTTGCAGAACTCCGGTGGGGAACGTCGCCGCCACCACCAGAATAATGCTGAGCCCGAAGAGATCGTGAATAAAAATCAAGGGTTTGCCGAAAACCCACCGACTAATTACGTCCGCAATTGTCAGACCGGAGGCGGCCAGCAGGAACGCGACACCAATGATGGCTGTCGGTTTGCTGATCATTTCCGACCATCGCATTGCACGTATGAGTAAGCTATCTGACATTCACTCTCTCCTCGGGTTCGGGATTGGTCAGTTCACGCTATTGCGCAGCTGCAATCGCATCAAGTTTGGCCTGATACGCCTCGATCAAATCAGGTGCGACACGGGTTCTGACATCGTCGCGGATCGGTTGCGTCAAGTCGCGAAGCTGCGCAATTTGTTCGTCTGTCGCATCGACAACAGTGTGCTTATCCGACGCTTCCAGTTCCGCACGAACTGCAACGGCTTGGTCGCCAAAGAACGTGCCCTGACGGACGGCCCACTCATCACCGGCTTCGGCCAGCAATGCCTGACCTTCTGGCGACAGATTTGCATAAGTGTCGTTGTTCATTGCGATAAAGAATGGCAATGACCCCATTGGGATATTATAGGCATGGGCTGTAACCTCTGGAATGCGGAACGTATCGGCTACAACCCAGTCTGTCAGCGCCGCATCTAGAACACCACGGCTAATCGCTTCGGCGACTTCGCTTGTCTTCACCGGCTGCGGGATCGCATCCATAGCAAGAAGCGTATCAGTTTGGGTCGCACCGGCTACACGAACGCGCTTACCTGCGAGGTCTTCAAGCGATTCAATTGGATTGGTCGAGAATACGATAGAAGGTTCGCCTAACCATACTGAAACGATATGCAGGCTTTCGTATTCGCCCAGATCGCCCTCTTTATACATCTCCCAAGCGGCCTGCGTGCCTTCGGCAGATGTCCGCGCGAAGCCCGGAAGTTCGAAAATGGCGAAGTTGGGGTATTCACCGGGCGAGCGGCCCGGAACAATCGCCGCCATGTCCGCGATGCCGTCCTGAACCAGTTTACCCTGTTGGTTGGGGTCACGACCCAAAGTGCCACCGGCATAGACTTTAATTTCGAATTCACCATTGGCGCGCTCGTTGATCCACTCGGTCCACGGGATCAGATCATCCGTGATGAAGTCAGAGTTCGCCGGAATGTATGTGGCGAAGCTCAGCTCGATCGGGTCAGCGTGCGCCGCCGTCACGATTGCAGTTGTTCCAAGCGCCATTGCAGCGATCGTTGTGTTCCAGAATTTACCCATGACTAGTCCTCCAATAGGGTTTCGATATGTTGTAGATTATTCTCAGTGTGCCACGGCAATATCGGAGACATCGCGCGTGGCGTTCTTTACATTGCGCTCAAGGAAATCGAGCAGCAGGGCGTTGAACCCTTCTGCATCCTCGGCCCAGCCAAAATGGCCGACATCCTCCATGCAATGGTATTCGGAGCCGGTAATCTTGCCAGCCATCTTTTCCATGACCTTAGGCGGTGCAGCAGCAAGATCATGTCCACCCGAGATACACAGCGTTGGCACGTCGATCATCGGCAACACGTCACGACCTTCGAATTGTGTGATGGCATAAACAGCTGCGCGGAAGGTTTCCTCCCGCATGCCGCTGACGACACGGACGACGCGGTCGATATCCTCACCTTTCATGCCCGGTGCGATCATCGCGCCGATCATCTTTGGCGCAAGCTGGGGCAAGGTCATACCCTTATCCAACGGTGCCACGCGTGCATTTACGAATTCCTGTTGCCAATCGCCATCGGACTTGCCGAACGCCGCACTTGTCGCGGACAGGACCAAACCGTCGATCAAATCAGGACAGTAGCTGTAGCACCGCTGCGCGATCATGCCGCCCATGCTGTGCCCTAAAACCACATTCTGTCTCGTACCCTCAGCGCGGATCAAAGCTTCGGCAGCACGTGCCGCGCTTTCGACGCTGAAATCCGCTGGCAGCGGGCTGACGCCGTAACCCGGAGCATCCCAAGCAACAACGCGGTAGCCTGCCTGTGTCAGCGCTTCGATCTGACGGAGCCAGTATTCCTTTGCGCCAAACGCACCGTGCAAAAGAAATACAGTGATGTCACCGGAACCGCTGACGCTGTGATCGGGGAGTCTGATGATACTCATTTGGCTTCCTTACTTATGGTTTGAGGTTTGTTTTTCGTCCCGCGTTTGTATCTCGCGCCTACCGGATGGTTGGACAGAGCGAACAGCGAGCAAGCGCGCAAAGCATGCGAGCCATGATGGAAACTTCCCGAAAGTGGCCTCCCCCCACTCGAAACAGAATCAATTCACTCCATTAGATAGACCAACGGAAAAAATAAAGCTACAGAAAAGTTCGCCCTCTATTTTGCAGTATATTATCGCCAAAAGCCTTATTAATGCGAACACACTTCATGTTCGGACTTAGGATTCAGCTTGACTTTGCCTTATATTAAATTCATTAAGTGAAGCGAGTAACCATGCTTTCGGGAGGCACGCGATATGAAAACAGTTATTATTGACGCCATCCGCACCCCGCGTGGACGTGGAAGCGCCAAGGGCGGCGCCCTGTCTGACGTTCGGGCGGCTGATCTTCTTGGCGGCCTGTTCACTGAGATATCGTCGCGCTATCCTGGTGTGGAAAGTTTTGTGGGTGACAGCCTAATTGGTTGCGTCACACAGGTAGGCGATCAAGGGTCAAACATCGGCAAAGTCGCTTCGCTACGTGCAGGCTGGCCGGCCACGGTCCCCGGCGCCACAATAAACCGGTTCTGCGCCTCCGGACTGTCAGCGGTAAATGCGGTCGCCGCGCAGGCGCACATCAATGACAGCATTGTCATCGGGGGCGGTGTTGAGATGATGTCGCGCACTCCGATGTTCGCCGATGACGGTGTGATGTTCGCCGACAAGGATTTCGGACGCACCGTTCAGTCGGTGCATCCGGTTCTGGGTGCCGATCTAGTCGCTTCTTTGCACAATATCTCCCGTGAGGATTGTGATGCCTACGCAGCACTGTCCCAACAACGCGCCGATGCAGCGCGAACACGCGGAGCCTTTACATCCATCGTGCCTGTGCATGATGCCGACGGCGCTGTCGTGTTGGCCGAAGATGAAACGATCCGAAGCGGTGTCACTGCGGAAAAACTCGCCGGACTTGCGCCGGTGTTTCATAAAGTCGGAACGGATGCAGAGGCGGCAGAACTGCTGGCCCTCTTCCCAGACCTCTCGGCGATCACCCATGTTCATCACGCAGGCAATGCGCCTGCTATGGCGGATGGCGCCGCTCTGGTTCTGCTGGCCAGTTCCGACGCCGCGAAACGTCAAGGTCTCACCCCGCGTGCACGCATTCTCGCGACTGCGGAAGCCAACGTCGCAATTACCCAGACGGGAGCGGTGGACGCCAGTCGTTTAGCCTTGCAACGTGCGGGCCTGACTGCGGAAGACATCGACCTATGGGAAGTGCGCGACAGTTTCGCTGCGGTCACGCTGCATTATGTTCGTGCTTTCGACCTCAATCTTGATATTTTCAACGTCAACGGAAGCTCAATCGCGCTTGGGCATCCAATGGGCGCAACAGGTGCCATGCTGATCGGCACACTGCTGGACGAGATGGACGCCCGTGACCAGCGTTATGGTCTCGTGGCGATTGCCGGTGCCGCCGGTGTCGCATCGGCTGCCGTGATCGAACGATTGCCTAGATAGACTCATCACCGCGAGGGCGGTGCCATTCAATCCGTGAGGAGGATAAAATGCCAGAGATTTTCGCACACGGCCATTCGACCGTTAAATTTCCGAACGACAACCCCTATCTGAACGGCCCACACAAGCCGATTGATCTGGAATACACGGCCAAGGGGCCGGACCTTGAAGTTATCGGCGATATTCCCAAGGATTTGCAGGGCATGTATGTGCGCAACGGCCACAATCAGGTCCATGAGCCGATTGGTCGCTATCACCCGTTCGACGGTGACGGTATGTTGCACGCTGTTTGGTTTAACGAAGGCAAGGTTGAGTATCGCAACCGTTACACCATGACCACGGGTCTGCTCGCCGAACGTGGCGCCGGGAAATCTCTGTGGCCCGGTATGATTGAACCACGCAAGGCAACCCGTCGCGGTTGGGGCAGCATTAGCCACATGAAGGACAACACCGGAACGGACGTAACCGTTCATGCGGGTAAGCTGATCGTGGCAATGTCGCAGTGTTCCGAACCCTACCGTCTGGACACACAGACATTGGAAACACTTGGTCCTGACGAAGATTGGGCGCGGGCGCTTGGTGATCGGGGTATCTGCTCCCACTTCAAAGTGGACGAGCATACTGGTCACATGATGTTTTTTAACTTCTCGGAAAAAGCGCCGTTCATGAATTATGGCGTCGTCGATCCGGAAAATAGTCTGGTGCATTATGTGCCGATCGAACTGGATGGCCCCCGCTTTCCCCATGACATGGGCATGAGCGAAAACTACTGCGTGCTGCACGATCTGCCGTTGTTCTTTGATCCTGAAATGCTGGCACAGGGCAAACACCGCCTTGGGTTCCACCGCGATGTTCCGTCCCGCTTTGGCGTCATCCCGCGTTTCGGTACAAACGAGGACGTAAAGTGGTTCGACGCCGAACCGTGTTACATGCTGCATTTGGCCAACACCTTTGAAGAAGGCGACGAAATCGTTATGGACGGCTGCATCATCGCTGATCCGATACCTGATATGACCGGCCTGCCCAAAGACGGCTACGAGCGTTTGAACAAGATGCTAGACATGCACTCGACCCGAACGACCATGCATCGCTGGCGGTTCAACATGCGCACGGGCGAGACCAAGGAAGAACGGCTGGATGAAGAGATCACGGAATTTCCGATGATCAACGGCATGCACAACGGGCGCGGCTATCGCTATAGCTATAACGCCCTGCCGCAGGCCGGATCGTGGTTGCTGGACGGGTTGAAGAAATTCGACCTTAAAACCGGCGCGACGCAAAAGTTCATGATGCCCAAAGGCGAGTTCGTGAGCGAGGCCCCCTTTGCCCCGCGCATTAACTCCAAGGGCGAAGATGACGGATATGTCGTAACCTTTGTAACCAACGTGAATTCAGGCAAGGGCGAATGCGTGCTGTTCGATGCCGCCAATATCGACAAGGGTCCGATCTGCCGGATCATCATGCCCTATCACATTCCCACTGGCGCCCATGCGTTTTGGGCGGGGTCGCATATGCTTTATGAAAACGGCGTAAGTCTGGCCGACTAGGTCAAACCGTCCAATCCCCCCCCTCCAGCTGAGCCGGGGGCGCAACCCCCCTTAA
>RCMY010001908.1_pt1 | contig 19213 bp, 20 predicted proteins | sample 2041341 | NCBI WGS metagenome assembly RCMY01 (sample SAMN09708234, study PRJNA481090) | Marine sediment metagenome, whole genome shotgun sequencing project. | reverse complement strand
TGCCAGCGAGGCGGTACCCGTAGAGAGGAGCCGCCGGCCTCTGGGTTAAGCGGAAACAGAATTGCAGGAACATGGTGGGCAGATCGATGAAGAGCATCGCGGTAGTTGGCTGCGGGTATTGGGGCGCGAATCATGTCCGCGTTTTGCACGCGATGCCGGGTGTGGCGGTGACCGCGGTCGACCCTGACGAAGCCCGGCTCGCAGAGCTTTCGCACATGCACCCTGGTCTCGCGACTGCAACCGACCTCTCGCAGGTGGTCGACGAGCTCGAAGCGGTCGTCATCTGCACCCCGCCGCGATCGCACGGGGCTCTCGTACGCGAAGCACTCGAGGGTCTCTGTGACGTGCTCGTCGAGAAACCGCTCGTCACATCGAGCGAGGAATGTCGGCAACTGATGCAACTCGCCGAGCAACACGACCGTGTGCTCATGGTCGGTCATACCTACGACTTCCATCCCGCGGTCGACGAGCTTCGAACCGCCTACGTCCGAGGCGACCTCGGCGACGTCCGATATCTCGACTCGGCGCGCCTCAGCGTCGGGGGTTACCGCGACGATGTGAACGTTCTTTGGGACATGGCTCCACACGACATCGTGATCATGCGTCGGGTCCTCGATGCATGGCCGAGCCGGGTGAGCGCGTGGGCGGTCGATCACACGGACAACGGTGTACCCGACGTCGGCATGATTCGCCTCGAGTTCAGGGAGCCTGAGACCGTGGGTTACATCCGCGTCAGCTGGCTCGATCCCGTGAAGGTGCGCCGATTCACGATCGTTGGCTCGAATCAGACAGCCATCTTCAACGACGTCAGTGACCCGCTCATGCCGCTGCGATTCGTCGACACGTCCTCGGACCCTCGCCTCGGCGAGGGTTCCCTTCATCCCCTGCCCCCTGGTTATCACGACGACGCGATCTTCAGCCCGTTCCTTCCCGCAGCCGAGCCTCTGGTACTCGAGGTGACACATTTCCTCGACTGCATTGATTCTCGTGAGGACCCCAGGTCTTCGGCGGCCGAGGGGCTCGGCGTCATCGCCATTCTCGAGGCCGCCGATCTCTCGGCGACGACGAACCAGCCCGTCGACATCAGCCCCTATGTGATCGCGCCGAGTCGCTCGACATGACGAACTCCGTTCCCTTCCTCGACCTTCGGCCATCGCACGAACCGATTCGCAGCGATCTGGACGCCGCATGGGCGCGTGTGGTCGATTCCAATGCCTACACACTCGGCCACCTACTCGAGGTCTTCGAAACCGAGTGGGCTGACTATTGCGGCGTCGAGCACGCGATCGGTGTCGCCAATGGAACCGACGGGCTTGAATTGATTCTGCGCGCACTCGACATCGGAACCGGTGACGAGGTGGTCGTGCCTGCGAGCACGTTCGTGGCGACGGCAGCCGCTGTCGTCGCCGTCGGTGCAACTCCGATTTTCACCGACGTCGATTTCGCAACAATGCTGATGACGGGCGACCACCTTCGGGCGGTACTCACCGAAAGAACCGCGGCGGTGATTCCCGTCCACCTCTATGGGAATCCCGTGCAGATGGGCGACATACAGCAGGTCGCCGACTCGGCTGGCATCGCCGTGATCGAAGACGCCGCGCAGGCACATGGCGCACAGATCGGCGATCGGAAGATCGGCTCACTCGGGCGAGCCGCCAGCTTCAGTCACTACCCGACGAAGAACCTTGGCGCATTCGGCGACGGCGGATCGATCACCACTGACGATGCGGAGCTCGCAGAACGCCTGAGACGCCTACGTAACCACGGTCGGGCAGCGCAGAGCGAGCAGGAGTATGTCGAGATCGGTCGAACGAGCAGGCTCGATGCCCTCCAGGCGGCTGTGCTGTCCGCGAAACTCCCACGCCTCGATGGGTGGGTGAGAACAAGGCGTGAGATCGTGGCGGCGTACGACGAACATCTTCCGGACGGCCTCGAACGCGTCGGATCGAAGCTTCTCCCCAACTCGTCACCGCACCTTTGCGTCGTGCGTATCGAACATCGCGATCGGGTGCGCTCCGTGCTTCACGACGCAGGAATCGGAACGAGCGTCCACTACAGCGACCCAGTTTCGAGGACTCCGGCATTTGGCGGACGCAGTGGGATCCATCCTGTCGCAGAGCTGTCGGCGGACCAGGCGTTGTCTCTCCCGCTCTGGCCCGGGCTTGCGAACGAGCAAATCGTGCATGTGTGCGCCGAGCTCGACCACGCGATGTCGCTGGTCTATTCGTGACGACGCCGCACCGGACAGCATTGGGACTTGGATCTCGCGAACCCATCTCGGTGGACGTTCGCCGGGGTCCGGCCATGATCGTCAAACGATCGATCGATATCGTCCTCAGCGTCGCGATCCTTCTCGCAGCATCTCCCTTGCTCGCCGCCGCCGCTGTGGCAATTCGACTGAACAGTCCTGGTCCGGCGATCTTCACGCAGGAACGCGTCGGTCTCGAAGGACGAATCTTCATCCTGCTCAAGTTCCGCAGTATGTTCGACGAAGTTCCCGACGATTCGCACCGCGAGCAGAATCTTGCGGAACTGGCCGGTGAGGGAGGGCTCGGCGGTCAAGTGCCTTACAAGGACGTGGACGACCCGAGGATCACGTCGGTGGGGCGCATCATTCGTCGCTTCAGCATCGATGAGCTGCCGCAACTGGTGAACGTCATTCGCGGCGACATGTCACTCGTCGGTCCTCGACCAAGCCTGCTCTGGGAGGTTGCCGAATTTTCTCCAACCGTCGATCGACGCTTCGCAATTCGACCTGGACTCACCGGGTTGTGGCAGGTGAGTGGACGCAACCAATGGTCGTTGCCCGAGATGCTCGAGATCGACTGCAACTACGCCGACTCACTCTCCACTCTTGGCGACCTTGGCATACTCCTTCGGACGATTCCAGCGGCGATCCGAGGCGACGGCGCCGCATGACCACTCTGCTGGTGTCGACCGTTGGCGGACACCTTGCGCAGCTCCACGAGCTCGTGCCCCGGTTCACCGGCGTCGACACCGAAAAGCGAGTCTGGGTCACCCATCGCAGCGCGCAGAGTGAATCACTGCTCACCGGCGAGGATGTCGTGTGGGTGCCGTACATCGAAGAACGAGACGTCCTGGGGGTCGCACAGGCCGTTTGGCCTGCGTACAAGCTGATTGGTGCGCGCTCTGTTGATTCGGTCATCAGCACAGGGTCGGCGATCGCCGTTGCCTACCTCGCAGCAGCACGCCTCCGACGCCGACGGGCGGTGTTCGTCGAGTCGACCGCGTTCATCCGATCCCGATCTCGAACCGGGCGAATCGTGCAGCGCTATCCAGGCGTCCTGACGTACACACAGTCGCCTCCGATGCGTACTCGCAACTGGGAGTACCGGGGATCGGTTCTCGACAACTATCGCTCCGAGCAGATCAAATCTTCAGAGCACGGTGAAACGCAGGTCCCGTCGCGACTGGTCGTCACCGTTGGGACCTCGCAATCGTTCGGATATCGTCGCTTGCTCGAGCGACTGGTCGAAATCATCCCTGCGGGCGTCGACGTGCTCTGGCAGACCGGAAGCACCGACGTCTCGGGGCTCGACCTCGAGGCCACCCCATGGGTTCCCTTCGCCGATCTCGCCGCTGCGGTCGCGGAGGCCGATGTCGTAATCGCACATGCTGGTGGTGGGTCAGCCCTGACCGCGCTCAAGGCCGGACGCCGACCTGTGCTCGTTCCGCGTTCGTTCGACTTGGGTGACTTCAACGATGATCATCAGCACGAGATCGCCGAGCTCCTCAAAGATCGAGAGCTCGCCATCACCCGCGACGTCAGCGCCTTGAGCTGGGAAGACATCATCGAGGCGTCGACATGGCGAGTCCGACGGACGGACGACCTGAGCCCCTTCCACATCGGCGATACCCCGTGACCGGTGATCTTGTAGAGGTGGATCCGACAACCGACCCCAGATGGCGGGCGCTCGCAACCGAGCACGGTTCGCTTTTTGAGAGCTCACCTTGGCTGGCGTCGATCCGTGACGGATTCAGGCTCGAGATCAAGGCCGTGCTGGACCTGGAGACACCAGCCGGACTCGCCGTCGGATTTGTTGATGATGAGATCGGCGCTCGTCTCGTGACGCTTCCTTTCTCCGACTACAGCGGGCCGGTCGGCGTCACGGACATGACCCGATGGCATCGGCTTGCAGCGGCATGCCTCGACCCCCAGGTCCCATTTCGGATTCGTTCCAGGACCCTCGATGTTCTCCAGAACGACACACGTCTTTTCGAGCGCGGTCGATATGCCTGGCACGGAGTTGCACTACTCGACGCTGAGGACGAGCAGTGGTCGAGCCTCACCTCCCCCGCGCGCCAAAATGTCAGACGGGCGCATCGCGAGAATGTTGCGGTCACTACCTCGACTGGGCGTGAGCCGCTCCGCCGGTTCGAGTCGCTGCATCGGGAGCTACGTCGCACGAAATATCGAATGCTGTCGCAGCCACCGGAATTCTTCGATGCACTTCACGACAACTTCGGCGACGACCTCATCGTCCACGAGGCGGTCGTCGGTGAGGATGTCGTCGCGGCAGTCGTGGTCATTCGGTGGGGAACAACGGCGTACTACAAGTTCAACGCGTCGTCCCCGGCGTCAGCGCCACGGCGCGCCAATGATCTCTTGATGTGGGAGACGATTCGCCATGCTGCCACGACGTGGCGTTGTCGTGAGCTGGATCTGGGACTGAGCGATCTCGACCAGCCTGGGTTGCTCCGATACAAGGCCAAGTATGCGACCCAGACCGACGAGATCGTCGCTTGGTCGACCGATGTGCGAGGTGACGAGGGGCGTGCATCGACCGTCCGTGCGAAGGCCAACGACACGATCGAACGCGTGACCGCCGAGGGTGAGCCACCCGAAGCGCTCATCGATGCCTCCCGCGAGCTCTACCGGTTATTCTGCTGAGTCAGCGCGAGACCGGCACGGTGTACTCGCCGCGATGCTCGGCTCGTACGAAATGCTCGAGCACCGCCCACACGGCGACCACATACATCGACAGGCTGATCAACGAAGCGACGGTCGCTCCCTTCCAGCCGTGGTCGGGGATCCACAGGATGTTGAGCGTCACGTTCACCACTGCCGACGCCGAGATCAGCATGACTCGATATCGATGGAGGCGTGACGCGGTCAGCATGGTGCTCGCGAACATGACCGTCGACGAGAGTACGGGGATCACGATCATCCAGCGAAGTGCTTCTGCAGTGTCGGAATAGTCAGCGGGGAGGATCGCGACGATGAGATCGGCTGCGATGAAGACCACCAGCGCTCCAGCTGATGTGATCGCGACCGCTCCGGCGGTCGCACGTCGTGCGAGGTCCCGCCCTTCGCGTACCGATCGGGCCCCGGCATCGTAGAGCCGTGCGTTCGAGGCGAACAGAAGCGCTCGTGCCGGAGTTCGGACCATGCCAACGACGCGCTGTGCTGCACCGTAGATGCCGGCATCGAAGACTTGATCGAGCCGAACGAGCAGAAACGAGTCAGTGCTCGCACTGAGCATGGCCACGCCAAACCCGAGCGATAGCGGCACGCCTTCGCGGAAGTCCGACACACGTGGAAGCAACAGCTTCGGTGGGCCTCCGGTCATCGCGATCAACGAGGCCAGCGCCGTGAGAAAGGCTGCGACCGTCGCTGCGAGGGCCCACATCCACAGCTTCGGATCTTCGGCGAGCCCGAGCAACATGAGCGCTCCGATCGCGCGGGCGACGCCGTGTCCCACTCGAAGCAAGGCCATGGCCCGGAGCCGCTCGGTAGCGACTGCGACGAACGCGACGAGCTCGAGGACGGCTATGGCAACGAGCTCGCTGACGGCGAGAAACCCGAGCGCGACCGGGTCGACTTGAGGCAGCACGAGGGGCTGCAACGACACGACCATCAGCGTGGCTGCGAATCCGCCCAAGATCGAGACGGACAGTCCTCGACCAATTGCCTCCTGGAGATCCCACTTGTCGCCCGCGACCCGTTGGATCAAGAGGTGGGTCGCACCGAGGCCGGCGTATGGCTGCAGGAACCACAAAAGCCCGAGCGCTCCGAAGAGGACGCCGTATTCGGAAGGGTCGAACAGATAGGTGAGGATGACGAATACAACGATTTGGGTGCCCAACCGGCCGACCTCGCCGATCAAACTCCAGCTGGTGTCGTGAAGCAGGCGGAGCGAGACCAAACCGCGGGCGCGTTGGGCGAGTTTGCTCACTGCAGAACCGATCGGTAGACGCACACCGTCTTCTCGGCGATCTGTGACCAGCTCAAGTCGGTGCTCGCTCGCTCTTCCTGGTGTCGCGACATCGCGACGCGTCGAGCGGGCTCGTCGAGAAGCTGTGCGAGCGCCGCGGCCAGAGCGGACGGATCGCTCGGCGGAACGAGGATTGCGTCGAGACCCGATCGAAGCGATTCTCCAATGCCACCGACGTCACTCGCGACGATCGGCACTCCCAGTCCGACAGCGAGCGCGGCCACGCCACTCTGCGATGCCTCCCTATAGGGCAAACACACAACTGTCGCTTGCTCGAAGAGCCGGAGGGTCGTCGTGTGGTCGACGTAACCATCGAGCACGTCGACCTCGATGTGGGCTGGTAGTCGAGCGACGTAGGGTGCGATCGGTTCACCACGGCCTGCGACCACGAGGCGGGTCGATCGATCGGGGCCGAAAAGCGTCAGAGCGTCCACAAGCACGTCGAGCCCCTTGTATGGCCATACCCGGCCGAAGAAGAGCACAGTGTTTTTCTCCCGCTCTACAGGACCCTCCCCTCGCCGCCTGTGATCTCGGTAGCAGCTGCCGAGCTCGCCGTGGGGAACGACAGACCAGCATGCATCCGAAATACCCCAGCCCTTCTCGAGCTGGCGCCCGAGACCCTCGGTGTGCACGATGAAGTGATCGACCCGGTCGCTCCATGAGCGCGCAGAACGGTTGCCGAAGCGTGGGGTAACTCGATCGCCCGGGTGTCGTACGACGTCATGCACCGTCTGAACGATTGGAAACGGAACCCGGACCGAGCGGAGTGCCAGATTGATCCAGGGGTTGTTCGTTGCTTGCACATGGAGCAGGTCCACGTGCAGCTCAGATATGGCTTGGACAAGCCGAAAAGCCTGGATGATCGTCCGTGGATCGCGCATTCGTGTGTGCTCGAACGAAATCTCTCGCGCATCGATCGGCCGCTGCGCCACACGTTCACCCCAGGCCAGCGGGTGAATCGTCGTGAGCTCGACATGGCCCGCAAGGTCGCGAGCGAGTTCGCGTGAATAGTCGAAATATGCGTCAGCGAACAACGCCACCCGAAGGTCCCGAGTCATCGCCGTGACCTCGACGCACTGGTCCGACTCATGTGCACATTGTGCCATGTTGCCCCGTGGGCCTTTCGGCCAGTTCCTGTGAGCCCGTCAATGCGGTACCTTCGGAAGCGTGTGGGGGCAGGTGCTGGCACACGGAGCTGTGCCAGTTGTGCCATTGGGTCCGACCGGACACAGATGGCTCCGACACGAATCATTCGGAGTTGACAGAGATGCAAAGTGAAGCCGCAGAAGACAACAGCCTCAGTCTCCCCCTAGGCGAACTCATCCAGACGCTCGTGCGTTGGTCGCCGGTCGTGATCATCGCAGCTGTGCTCGCTGCGGCGGTGCTGTACACGTTGACCCACGAGGACACCGATCCGGTCGCCAAAGCGCGGGTGGGCAACACCGACGATGTCCGTTGGCCGCGCGACGACGTCGTCCGCGATCTGTTGGTCTCACACTTCGAAAATCCAGCCGTTCTCGACAGCATTCGAGGATCTCTCGAGAAGCCGGACGCCCTCGTCGAAATCAGCACGGAGATACCACCCAATCAGGCCTACGTCGAAGTCGTTGCGTCTGCAGGCGACGAGCAGTCAGCGCTCGATGCTGCGAACGCTGCAGCGGAGATAGTTGTGGCTCTCGAGAATCAACGACTTGCCGACGTGAATGAGGCCACGAAGTCCGCAGCCGAGGCGTCCTTGGAGGAGTTCGACGCTCGAATTGCCGAGCTCGATGTCGAAGTCGAACGTCTGGCCGAAATCGAAGGAGTGGCCTACGCAACGTTCATCGATGGAAACGAAGCTCCGGACAGGGCGTCGTGGCAGATCGCCGAAGCGGACCTCAGTGCGGTCGAGAATTCTCGTTCGCAGGAAACCTGGCGTCGAAATGATGTCTTGCGCGAACTCGACCAGGTCAACCGCGACCTCGCCGCTGCCGATGCGACCGTGGTCGTTTCACGGTCAGCACAACTCGACGAGAACACCGATCAGGCTGGAGTACTTCCCGCCGCCTTGGCTGGCCTTTCGGCAGCCGTCGTCGCAGGGTTGGCGGCCGTGGCAATCGACAGGTTCATGGGTCGCACGCGGTCGGCGGGCCGCCTCGCTGCGAACGTCGGGAAACCCACATTCGATCTGAGCGATGCGCAGTCGACCGCAAACTTCGTGCTCGATGCTGCGGTGCGAGCACCTGGCGTACCCGTCGCAGTTCTTTCACCCGACGGCGCCACGACAGCTGCTTCCGTTCTCGCACAAGGCCTACACTCACCTGAACTCGTCTCGCTGTCAGCCGACACGGACAGCGCGAACGATCTCCTGGAGCGCCGCCTCATCCTTCAGGAGCGGTTGGCCGACGGGGGCGTGATTCAGGTTGGTCGGGCGTCAGGTCGGGTCGGAGACCTCATCCTCGCAGCATCGCTCACATCGGTCGCCTATCTGGCGGTCGACGAGAACACCCGAATGCGCGATGTCTTCAAGACGATCAGTGTCATCGAGTCGAAGGGCATGACGGTGTTCGGGCTCGTGTTCGGCGGTTCAGATCAGGGGTTCTCGCTCGAAGAATTGCATGCCGACGTTCTCGCACATGAGCGCCAGAACGAAGTTCTGTGATGGCTCCGTGGCCGCCTCGGCTGCTGCTTTTTGCGATTACGGTCGAGACGGTGCTTCAGTGGTCGAGACTCGGAGCAGCCGAAGCCGCCCGATGGCCCGTTTCGTTTGTGCTCTGGTTGATGTGTCTGCTCTTCGTCATTCGTCGGCCGGTGGTTTGGCGTCGCCTTCTTTGCGCTCCGACCGTGTTTCTCGTCGCGTTCGGTGTCTGGTCCCTGGCCGCCTCACGCTGGTCGCCGATCCAACCGTCGTCCTTCGCTTTGGGTATCGGGTTGCTGACGGTGATCCTGTTCGGAGCGGCCTACGTCGACCGATTTGGTTGGCAGAGCTTCAGTGCCGTGGTCACCGTCGCATTGGCGTCGTTCATCGCGTTCGGATGGGCATACACCCTGGTTTCCTCCGACATCGACGCGACCAGTGACTCCAGCCGACTGGTCGGGTTGTCAGCCAATCCGACTGCGATGGGACTGATCGCGACACTCATGGCGCTGCTGTCGCTTTCCGGTCTGCGCGGCAAACCGGTCGCGATCACGAGCTTCATCTCGTTCGGTGCAGTCGTGATGTACCTCGCCAATGCGAGGACGGCCTCGCTCGCCCTCGTTCTCGGGTTGCTCCTGGTTGTCGTGGGATCGACACGTGGCCTGGCCCGGGCTGCGGCTCTCAGCGGCATGACGATCGGCGCATGCACACTGCTCATCGTGATTTCCGCCGGCGATACGGTGTCGCCATCCCTGGCACGCGGCGATTCGCAGGACGAACTCGAAACCCTCACGGGCCGCACCCAGCTGTGGGACCTCGCAGATGGATGGTACGCCGAACGTCCGATCGTGGGTCATGGACTCCAAGGAGCAACCGAGCTCTATGAAGGTGCCCAAGAGCGGGGCGAGATCACCTGGGAGGCGCGCGACGCACACAACACGATCATCCACACTTTGCTCGAGCTCGGGCTCGTCGGTGCCCTCTTGCTGGTCACATTCACCGGGACGCTGCTCGTCTCCCACTATGGCTTACCCGATCCACAAGCGGCCGCCCCCGTGCTCGCAATCCTGCTCGTCGGCGTCACCGAGACGCTCGTGCACGAAGGAACCCTCGCTTTGCTCATCCTTGCGGGGGCAGGAGCAGCGGCTGCGAGGCGCCCACGCACAACGTCAACACCTGCTCCCAGCCTGGCCATCGTCGGATAACGCACAATGAGTCCGTCCTTGCTCTTCCTCGTGCCGCGCATTGGCGCAGCATCGGAGTTGTTCGTCGCCGCACACGTCAACCAGCTCGCTCCCGAGGTGAGGTGTTCGGTCATCGCGCGCGAAGTACTCGCCAAACCCTTCTGGTCGGCACAGCCACCGGTACTCGATCTTGGCGGTCGAGGCCTCGCCCCGTACCAATCACGCCGCTATCGAGTTGCCAAACGATGGCTTCCTCCACGAATAACTGCCGCTCCGCCACGCGCCGACCCTGCAACCGTGTCAGCAATCACTCGCGCGATAGAAAACGAACCCGACACGGCAATTCTGGCCGAATATCTTGATGCGTGGGCTGCCGCACTGCTCGAAGCGCCGCTCGGTGATCGACCCGTCGTCGTCCGTTCACACGGGTACGACGTCTCGTTCCGGCTCAGACATCGAGGGTGGATCGAGCGCTACAAACTCCTCGCTGATCGAGTCACCATCGCGACCTGTTCGAACTACAGCAGAGACCTATTGATTGCCGCAGGAATTCCCGCCCAGCGAATCGTCACCGTCGCAAACGGCGTCGACCCGACTGCTTTCGATGCGTCATCTCGTCACCAACGCAGCGTCGGAGAACCGTTCCGCGTGCTCAGTGTGGGTCGGCTCGTCAAGAAGAAAGATCCTCGACCCACGATCGAAGCAATTGGAAGGCTTCGGGATCTGGGCATCGATGCTTCGCTCACCATCGCTGGCGACGGTGAACTGCGTGGCACAGTCGAAGAGTTCATCGAAAACCACAATCTCTCGGCCCACGTGAAGCTAATGGGCGCAGTGTCACATTCTGCGGTGATCAGACTGTTGCAGAACGCAGATGCGTTCGTACAGCACAGCGTCACCGCTGCGGGCGGCGACGAGGAGGGTATGCCGATGAGTGTGCTCGAAGCGATGGCGAGCGGGTTGGCGGTCGTGGGGACTCACCATGCGGGGATCCCCGAGGCGATCGGAGACGCGGGCCATCTCATCGAACCCGGTGATACCGACTCGCTGTTCGGGTCGCTACAGGTGATCGCGGAGGATCCAGCCGAGGCCTACCGGCTCGGCGATCGCGCGAGAGTACGGATTCAGGAACACCATACGTGGGAGCTCGAGCGCGCCGGGCTGCGGACACTTCTCGAAATCGACTGATGATGAACGGCCAGGCCGACGTGGTCAGGATGTACGCCCGAGCCAGGCTCCGACTCCTCGCAGGTACGCACTACTCACTGCTCGAGCCAATGATCGCTCGCTGAAACGTTGTGGGAAGTCGGCCTGGACGGCAGGCCAGTTGCTCGCATTCGCCATCTTGACGACGATCGAGACGCTCGGCGTCGGTGACCGAACGGTGTGCCACCATCCGCCAGGGATGAACAGGTGGTCGCCGGGCTCGATGGTCACGAGGGTGCCCCGGGCGTTTTCGAAGAGCGGGAAACGACCGAGGTCAGGGTCATACACATCGTCGATATCGGATCGATGGTTCACCTTGGTCGCGCCAGGCACCGGGTAGAGCCAGTCGGACTGATCGGGGTTGAAGAGGGCGATCTCTTTTGTGCCGTGAATCATGAAAAAGTTCGCATGCACGTGGCTCCCATCCCAATGGAGATACGGGTACCGCATCTCGACTGGGGCGATGAAGAGTTCGCCGCCAAAGCGCTCTCGTGGCAGGGCGGGCAACAACCGGCTGCGAAGCCAGTTGTCGGCGGTCACGTGTTCGGGAAGCGGGGTGATGTCGGCCAGGAGTTGCGAGTCGAGTTCTGTCAGATTCAGGTTTCTTGCGTAGTAGTTCGAATCGAGTGAGTCATCGTCGATCGCGGCAACGACCTCCCCCAGCGTCGGACCGTCGGCGCCCGCGATTTGGAGCTCGCCGTAGTTTTCGCCGAACCATTCCGGCGTCCACTTGCCGATGGCCGCCCACGAGTCGACGGCGTTGGGAATGACGACTGGACGACCCTTCGCCACGTGTTCGTCGAGAAACTCTTGGGGACGAAGCCCAACGCGGCGTTCGACCGGTGGAGCCGACCAGCGACCGGTGACCTGTGATGCTGCTTTTTCGTTCATGACGCCCCTTTGTTGCGTGATCGCACGCGCGCACGTCCTCCTAGTGGTACCGCGGTGGACGAACGATGTCCATGGGCCGAACTGCTGAAGCCCACGCAGAACCTTTGCGACGGCCCCTCTTGACGATCAGGCGGCGACATCGGGAGGCAAGTTGGCCTCGAGCCATGTCCGAAAATCAGCGGTCGACGCTGCGGGCTCGTCGGGAGGCAGCGTGGTCCACAGAGTTGGCTTCCATGACGTGGTGGTGGTGTGGTACTTACCGATGCCGGGTCCGGGAACCTTTGTTCCCTGCCCACCGGTCACGCTGTAGTAGTCAACACCACACTGGAAGAGCACGTTGACCGACGAGAGATCGACGGTTTGGCCATCGGGCTGTTGCAGACGCATCTCGCCGGTAGACAACTCAGCGGTCTGGCCAGCCAGCGCAGGCAATCTTTGGGACGCCCAGAAATGCATCATGAGCGCATCCGCATTCCACGGTGCCGAGAAGCTCCCATCGGCTTCCTGTCGCCAGGCGATCTGCCCGCGTCCATTCGAATACGGGTCGGTGTTGAGCTGTCCCGCGTCGCCGAGGTAACTGCCCCGGTGGCCCCCGGTCAAGTTCACGTCGAATCCCTTCGACCAGGCATCGTTGGCAAACTGCCAGTACGCACCGTTGCGCACGTTGACCCGGAACGGAACCGGTGGAGTGTGTCCGTACTCGGGGATCACCGCACATCGCCACTCGGCGTAGAGGGAACTTCCCGTTCCGAATGTTCCCCATTCGTCATTGCGGGTCGGCCCTTGCGCCCAGCTCCATCCTTGCGGCAGGTACAGGGGTGCGTCATGGAGACCCATTGGCGGGTCTTCGTTGGGGTTGGCGCCATCGCCAGCACCAATCGTTCCGTCGATCACCTGCGCGACCGTGTAGCGGGCGTCGATCGAAGGGAACCGATAGTCGACTTCGTCAACCAACTGACCGAGCGAAGAGGTGAGCACGAGAAGTTCGCCCTCATCGTCGAGGCTCTCGCCCGCATTCCATTCGATGGCCGACACTCCGGGGTACAAACTCTCGAACAGGGCGAGGTCTGCGGTGACCACAACAAATCCTCCCGGCTCGATCAGCGTTCCCTCAGGGAACGTGAGCAACCCGCCAAAGTCGTAGCCGGTCAGATCGACGGTTTCATCGTGGATGCTCGTCAGCTCGATGAACTCGACACCGCCGACCGCTGGGCTGTGGTGAATCTCGTTGATGACGATCGGTACGGGTACCTCTGCGGCATCAGCACCTCGGAACGCGTCAAGGATGCCCCAAATTCCAACGCCGAGCAGCACAAAGGCGGCACACGTCACCCAACGACCTCTCTGTGCTGCCGCCCGATCCATTTCCACCACCCTCGACAGTCAAGATGATATCGCGGTCTCACGGTTGAAACGATTCGCCGTTGGAAAGCAATTCCTCACATCTGAACCCGCTCATTCATTCCGCGAGTTGCGGTTCACCTTCGCCCCCGAGGAACGTGTCGAGACCACCGCCGCCGGTGATGACATCTTCGCCGCCCAAGCCGCAGATCGTGTCGTCACCGTCCAGAGCGTTGATCACATCGGCTCCCTTGGTTCCCAAGATCACGTCGGGACCCTCGGTCGGCACGTCGCCCGCACCGATGTCGACCGTGACGACGAGACCGTTGCATCGGGGCAATGGGCCGGCGCCGGGAGTTCCACCGTGGACCCCGGACCCAGTCCACGACGAAGCCACGCTGTTGTCGAGCAGTGAGTCGGTCAACTCGAGCGAGGGACCGTTCCCGGCAGGTTCGGTTGGCCACCCCACGACCGTGTCGACGATGTCGTCAATGTCATCAATAACCGGCGGAAGGTTGGCCGTGAGCCACGTTCGGAAGTCATCGGCTGATGCTGCTGGCGTGTCCGGAGGCAAAGTGACCCACAAGCTTGGCTGCCACGATGTGGATGCTGCGTGGTACTTGCCGATGCCTGGTCCGGGAACCTTGGTCCCTTGCCCGCCCTCGGTGTCGTAGTAATCGACACCACATTGGAAGAGCACCTTGACACTCGACAGGTCGACGGTCTGGTCGTCTGGCTGCTGCAACCGAAACTCGCTCGTGGACAGTTCGGCGGTCTGTCCCGGAAGCGCTGGCAATCGTTGCGACGCCCAGAAATGCATCATCAACGCGTCGGGTGACCACGGCGCCGAGAAGCTCCCGTCGTCTTCGGGGCGCCACCCGATTTGTTCATTGTCCGCGTCGGAGAATGGGTCGCGGTTGAGCACGCCAGCTTCGCCGAGGTAACTGCCTCGGTGGCCGCCAAGCAGGTTGACGTCGAACCCTTTCGTCCACACATCATCTGCGAACTGCCAGTACGAACCGCTCCGTACGTTGACTCGAAACGGAACCGGGGGGACGTGATCGAACTCGGGGATCACCGCGCAACGCCACTCGGCGAGCTGGGCACTACCGGTGCCGAAGGTTCCCCATTCGACGTTGCGGCTGGGCGCACGAGTCCACCGCCACTCCTCTGGCAAATAGAGCGGGGCGTCGTGAGGACCCCTCGAACGTGCTGCGTCGGGGGAGGAGGAGTCACCGACACCAATCGTTCCCTCGATCACCTGGTCGATGGTGTAGTGCGCGTCGGCAGACTCGGGTGGATCGGCGACGCCTGGCTCATACGAGACCTCGTCGACAACTTCACCGAGGTCGGAGGCCAGCACAAGGTTCTGTCCGTCATCGTCAAGCACCGCACCTTGTTTCCATTCGAGGGCCACAACCCCGGGGTACAACTCTTCGAAGAGGGAGAGGTCAGCCGTGGCCACCAAGAAGCCCCCAGGTTCGATCGTGGTTCCGCTTGCCAGCGTGGCCAGTCCGGCCAGGTCGTAGCCACTCAGATCGACCGTCTCGTCGTCGGTGTTGTACAACTCGATGAACTCGACGCCACCGTCCGCAGGGTTGTAGTGGACCTCATTGAAGATGACCGCCCGAGATGCAACCTGTGCGCTGAGGCCGAACCCGGCGTCAAGTACAGCCCAACCAACCAACCCAACGGCTGCGAGTGCGACCCAAGTGCCCCAGCGCGCACGCTCCGCTAACACTTCTTCCATTCGCCATGCCTCTCGACCAGCACGGATCGTACCTCTACTCACGACGTCAGATTGACCACACCCGGATGGACTTCACTCTTGGGTGGACGAGGAAGAGGTGGAGAGCCCTAGCGCTTTCGCTTGGCCCTCTTTGGGTAGGCGCCGTAGTCGAAGGGCTCGCCGTTCAGCGTGACTGATGACGTCACAGGCACCGGCTCCATCAGTGCGGACTCTGCGTAGCAGCCGCCCTTGGCCGCATGGACAAGTGCAGCGACCAGCGCTGGATCATCGGGTGATTCGACCTCGACTTCCATTTCTGCGGCGTGGCATTTCGATGAGATGGTTCCGGCCATGACCGAGCCCGAACTGGTCCAGTGGATCTTCACGTGGGCCTTGATCGCAATGAGTTCAACCTTCAGCATCCGTCCGTACCGGACGAGTTGAGTGAGTATTCAAAGCCCGACGCCAGCTGTGAAGTAGTCCAGTGGGTACGGATGCTCGTCGTCTCCACCGAGGAACGCTCCTTCGTCGGAGTGGAACGTGAAACCGTTGACGTCGGCGCGGTGTCGCATCTTGTCCTCGTTCTCCAGGTCGACGCTGATCGTCACGACCCTCTCGAGGATGTCGGGATCGAGCCCGGAAGGAAGTTCGCTCATGAGGGTTCTCCTGACGGGAAGCCGAGGTCGAGGTGTCGAACTGCAAGTCCATGGAAACTGATGAATACCAGGAGTGCCATGCACACACCTTAAGGTCAATCCCTGCGCCTTTCGGCGCTCCTCTCGATTTTCCGAGCGAATTGAGCTTCGCCTGAAGCCTGTTGCCAAATTCGACCGTATAGGGAACCGCCTTCAAGGATTCAACCTCAACGGTGACGCCGTGTCGACCAATGAGCTCAGCAATCCAACTCCACGGGTGCGGCTCCGCGCCCTCCTCGTCTTCTTCTCTTGGGTCCATGTCTGGCAGAACTGTGGTGAGAACATCACGACGAATCGACTCGGCCGTCCGATGCAACCAAGGGTCCCCACGGTTCGATGTCGAGAACCCTCGCTCCCCCTCGTGCAGCATGATCCGGCTCCCATCAGCCAGATCAGCGAACTCATCCACCGAAAACGACAACTGGCGCACGTCGGACTCGTCGACCTCGCACATCGCTCCCAACCTCACGATCTGTGTCACACGTTTTTGCTCTCGGCCAGACCGGTGTGATCTTCGCTATCTCCCATCACCAAGCTTCGCACACAGACGCACGCAGAGTTCTCTGTGCAGTTGACCACCTCCACGGTGGTGCAGTGCACTTGCTATAACCGAATCAGTTGTAGTACCCGAGGATGACGCCTCGGGCGTGGGCCACCTCGGTGTCGATGGGGGTGAAGTTGCCGGCGTTGATCTCGAGTGCAAGCTTTCCATCGTCAGAGAGTGGCACCACGACAGCGTTGGCGTTGTTCATCTTCGGAACCACATTGTTGAAATTGAGCACCCCACCAGTGGTAGTGGTGCCCGCAGCCGACACCCAGAAGTTGCCCTCACGATCCGCGTTCACCGCTTCGAGATTGATCAACACCGCGGTCGCGTCATCGGGCACCCCACAGGTGCCCTGCTCGCCACCGGTATCAACAACACCACCCTGATCAGTCGAGATTGTGTCCCCAGCAATCTGATAGACGGTCGTATTGGTCGGGCCATGCTTGCGCAAACCAGCAAAGTCATTCGCTGCACCCTGACCTGTTCGGGTATCGAACACCGCACACGGAGTCACATCGTTGAAGTCCAACCCCGCTGTGTCGTTGTCGTAGTAACCCAGCACCTCGACCCTGATCATCGTTGACGCCCCGATGTCACCATCGATATCGATCACCACCGTGCCACCCGGACCAATAGTGACGATGGTGGTGGCACCGTTGTTCATCTTCGGGGACAACACTGCGAACGGTGTCGTTGCCTCATCGATCGGGTCGGCACCACCGGTACCAACAGACAGATGACCGCTGCCGCCGGCCATGTTCACCGCCACCACATTCCAGACTCCCGGCTGTGCTCAAAGGTTATTTGCTGAGGTGAAACTCGCTAAGCGAGTTCTCATCCGTCTGTCGCTTTACTCCCAAGAGAGGTCGAGATCGATCCGCACGGAGAGCAAGGTAATCACACCATCAGGGTCGAGGACCCCAGTGACGAGCGCGCTCGGCACGAGAAGTCCACTAGCCAAGAAGGAGCGAAACTCTGGGAGCGCTGCCTGGGGCATCGACAGGCTCTCGAACCTGGTTGCGAAAGCCTCTGCAATCAAGGGCAAATCAACGAGAAGGAAGTCGCCCGATGAGGGCTCACCATTGGGTCCACGCTCCTCGCCGAGCTGTTCATCGAGTAGGTCGAAGAAGACTTGATCGACCCGTACGATTCGGCGTTCACTCACCCGTCAGAGAGGCCGCGGCTGCAGTGCGTTCGATGTGTGCTTGCACGTCCTGCCTAGCCAACTCAAGCAACCGTTCCGGCATCTCCGCGAGGTCAGTGGTGCTGTTGGCATCGAACAGTTCTTGACGCTCCGCTGGCGACATCGCCATGAGCTCGTCGGCAGACCAGATCTTGTCCATGCCTCGACTGTACCTCACCGCACTGACACCCAGCTCTGCGCAAATGACACGCTAGTCAACTCAGTTGGTGATCTTCACATTGAGTTGAGTAAGACCCTCCCAGTCGCCAAGTAGACCGCCTGCGGGGTTGTAAAAGTCGCCGTCGATATCGATGATGCTTGCGTTCTGGCACCCAGCATCCCGAAAGTCGGCCACCACTGAGTCCCCTTCGAGACCCATCGAGTGACGCCCATCGGAAGCTCCGGCAGAGTTCTCTGTGCAGTTGACCACCTCTACGGTGGCGAAGTGCACGAATTTCGGAGGGAGAGAGCCCGAGAGCAGAATCGAACTGCTGACCTATTCATTACGAGTGAATTGCTCTACCAACTGAGCTACCCGGGCGTAGGCCAAAACGGTAGCAGCTGTGCGATCAGTTCCCGACGGCCGAACTTACGCTCGATCGGTTTCTGACCGATGATGGAACAATGTCGGAGACCGCCATCGATCTGGTTCCAGAGCCAGATCCCGATCACACCGAATGGTTGTTGCGTTTGCGCGCCACGGTGGCGAGCGACATTGCAGACGATCGACATACCGACATCGTGTTCGCCCAGCTGACACAGGCGCTCGACGACAGAATCGCTGGCGCCACGAGCCTCATCCTCACCATCGACGACAAGAACGTGACGAACGTTCGCTCGTCGACGGCTCCTGCGGCTATCACCAATCGATTTCGCTGATGACACGAGAAGCGACACGCGATGCAGTCATAAAGAACATTCGTAGTGTTTCAAATACGATGAATGAGAATGATATTTTCTTTGAGTTCTCCGTTGTCCATATTCATCATCCCAGATCATTTTGGTATAGTATTTTAAGCTTTTGTGCTCGTCAGAAACTCTGTCGCCAGCGCTTTCAACTCACTAAATTTTTTCGATTTGATAAGGTTCATATTTACAAGGCTCGAACCAATTCCCACAGAATAGGCTCCGGCTTTTAAAAAGGCTCCAGCATTTGTCAAATCGATGCCACCAACCGCCATAAACTTTATATCATCCAGTGGCCCCAATAGGTCTTTCATATAACCCGGCCCAAGCCTGCCAGCAGGAAAGAGTTTCACCATATCTGCGCCAGCTCTGTTAGCAGTAGCAACCTCTGTTGCTGTAAAAGCACCAGGAACTGAAAAGAGTCCTGCATCTTTACTGGCTTTTATCACCTCTGGGTTACAATCCGGTGAAAGTACAAATGAAGCACCTGCCTTTCGTGCTGACGCAACATCTGCTGTTGTCATTACGGTTCCGGCACCTACAAAGAGTTGGTCTCCATATTTTGAAGCCAAAGTGTTGATAATCTTGGGAGCATCTTCTGTATTATACGTAACCTCAACCGCCTTGATACCCGCGTCAACAAATACTTCTGTTGCCTCTATTGCCTGCGTAAGGGTG
>RCMY010001906.1_pt1 | contig 19236 bp, 12 predicted proteins | sample 2041341 | NCBI WGS metagenome assembly RCMY01 (sample SAMN09708234, study PRJNA481090) | Marine sediment metagenome, whole genome shotgun sequencing project. | reverse complement strand
TAGTGTAGAGGGCTGGATTATGAAATTTACTTTTCTTAGGTAACGTTATTAATATCGGGGTTTGAATAAAATAAACTATCCTGATAACTCAGTGGTAACTGCGACTTCATGGGAATTTAAAATAAACATTTAGACAGCTCCTTACCCTCCTAATCTCTGACTTTAACTCGGCTAAACACGCTTTTAAAGATTCGTATTATTTCAGAAATAATCATCACCATCGCTTATCATTGAAAGAAAAATGTCAATAATCCTATGACAATAGCCCGCTTATGATTATAAATACGTTGACATACAATCAAATTAACGTAATAATAATCTAGATGTTAATGATTATCAGTAACATCCTTATATTTTCAAATGCCACCTACTTGACGGTTATATGAAATAACCGTTATATGATTTTTTGGCTTGGATGACCCTTTATGGCTGAAACGCTTACTCGTTATGATACCGATAAAACCCCATTAGCCATTGCTGATAAAGCCATGTTCATTCATCATCTCAATGAAGAGCATCAAGATGAACTTGCGATGTTTCTCAATGCCTTTACTCCTGCATCAGTCGGTGAGTACGATACAGTATCAGTAACAGAACTATATCCTGACGGCCTTCTGTTAGATGTTATGACGATGAATCGCTATCAAAATAACTCTAATGCGTTAAAAGATAGCAGTTCTACAGATAACAGCCTCGCTGAAAACATTTCTAGTATTAATCATCAATACTTTATCAACTTTTTTGTGCCTATTAGCGACGCTGAGACACTACATGAACAATATATAGCGTTATTGCAGTCATCCGCTACTAAGCTTGGTAAGCGTACACTCAAACTTCAAGAACAATACTTTAGCGTGATTGATAGTTATTATGTCAGTTCTAATATGTATCGACTGATGGTCACAGCACCCGATAATATCCCACTCAATCATCCCGGGTATGCTTATTTATTTGAGTTAAACTCTGACGTTTTCTCCACCCTAAATGATGAGTCAAGTAATAACGACAAGCCTTTACAGCGCTACTACACCCTGCGAAAAGCATGGCAAGATCCAATCAGCTTGTCTGTTCAAGCTTGGATAGATGTTTATATCCATGGCGACACACCAGGTGGCAATTGGGCACGTTCTCTCGCTTGCGGTATGCCAATAAAAACGGTGCGCGACTATCCTGAGAAAACAGAACACCTCAATGAGGGTCAATGCTTATTAATATGTGATGAAACCTCTCTACCTACAGTCGCCAATCTATTAGAGAACTGGCAAAATCCGTTACCACCCCTTGTCATTGCTATTACTGAAGATCCAAAAGACATCAGTTATTTACACACTCTAAACCTTTGCCCGTGCTTAGGTCATGATGAGTGTTTTCTACAAGACAATCTACTTCATATCATTAAGACGCCAACAACCGAAATTCCTGAACAAATCATGAGCTTACTAAATGCAAGATTAATGACATTGCCTCTTAAGATTGGCAAGGTATGGGGTGCGCTTGAAGCGGCGGACATCAAGTCATTAAGAAAACAATTAAAAGCAACCCTTGGTCTATCTCGTCAAGATATGGTCATAAAAGTCTATTGGCGCGCTCAATAATTGCCGTATGTTCATAAATAAAATGAAAATCATTTGCATTAACCATCTACTTTTCTTTAAAATCCCCCATTTACTTTCGACTGCTCACTATGATGCACATCAATAATTTAAGCTTAATACGTCAAAAAAAAGTTTTGCTTCATCCTACTTCTTTTATTATCGAACCAAATAAACTGTATGCGCTCATTGGGCATAATGGTTCGGGAAAATCTAGCCTTATAAAAGCCATGGCAGGAGAAATGACGCCCACGCAAGGTGGCATTGAAATAGAACGACAAGATTTGCGAAGTTTTTCTGCTAAAAGACTGGCCACGCATCTTGCCTATTTACCGCAAAACCTACCTGATGCGGGCGCTTTTACAGTCTATGAGCTTGTGATGTTAGGCAGATACCCTCATCAGAAATGGCTGCAAAAGCCGACTGCCGACGACCGTCAACAAGTAGAAAAAGCCATCGCCCTCACTCAAGTTGACGCCTTTAGAGATCGCCAAGTATCGACGTTGTCAGGTGGTGAGCGTGCGCGCGTCTGGCTGGCGATGTGCCTTGCCCAGCAAACAAAGTATCTTCTATTGGATGAGCCACTAGCAGCGCTGGATGTGGTCTATCAAATAGAAGTGTTAAAACTGATTCGTCAATTGGTCGATGAGCAAGGCTTAGGTGTTGTGATTATCCTGCACGACCTAAATCTAGCAGCAAGGTTTTGTGATGAATTTATCGCCCTAAAACAAGGCAAGCTGTGCCATATGAATGATGTCAAACACACCATGGAAAAGGATGTACTGCGCTCGATATTTGGTGTCGACTTTACCCTACTAACCCATCCTACCACTACTCATAAAGTCGCAGTTATATGAAAGCGCTCACCTTTTCGTTCGGGCTATGTGTGGCATTATGCTCAAGTTTATTGTTAAGCAGTTGCCAGTCGTCTGACGCCACCTCACAAGCACCACAAGCAGTGTCACCTAAAAACAGTCAAAAAACGCCTAAAGTCATGACGCCCGATTGGGGTATTGCGGCGACGCTGACTGCCATGGGATACCCACCAGTTGCTATGGGCGATAAACCTTTCTATAGAGAATGGGTCGGTGAGCCTCTTATACCTGATACAACTCTCGACGTAGGAACACGCTATCAGCCCAACCCTGAAATGTTCTCTCAGTTAGATTTGGATTTGGTCATAGACAACGATTTTTATGCGCACCTGCGTCCTATGTACGGCGATTTGCCTATCCACTCTATTGAATTGACCAGTCCTAACAAAATTGCAAAGTGGGAGGACTTTATAGAACCAACGTTAGAATTGGGCCGATCTATCAATAAACCGCAAGCCGCGCAAGATTATTTAGACACCAGTAAGAAACAAATCTTACAAGCGGGACAGACTTTTCATGCGCGTTATCCTCATGTCAAAAAATTGGCTGTCGTGCAATTTGCCGACACCAATAATTTGCGTATGTTTTCGTATAATAGCTTGTTTCAACCTGCTTTAGAGACGATGGGACTACAGCTAGTGGCATTGGCAGATGGCAATCAATGGGGGTTTACGCCCATTATGCTAGGAGACTTAGCGCAGCTTGATGCCGATACTTGCCTTGTGGTCGTTGAACCTCTTAGTGACCTTCTCAAACTTGAATTAGAAGACAGCTTAGTGTGGCAGCGCTTGGGTTATTCCTTTGATCAAGAGCATGCATCTAGCAAAAAAGGCCGTTGTATCACCTTACTGCCTGCGACATGGAACAATAGTGGCGTGGCTTCTATGAATGTTTTAGCCGATCGCTTAACGAATGTCACTTTTGTAGGCAATACCGATTTATGATTAATAAAAATAATTTTTTGTCTGCTAACCGTATTTATATGATAGTCGTTTTCTTAATGCTGCTAGCAGTAGTGAGCAGTTATGCAGTCGTACATCAACTTTGGCACCTGCCTTTTTTAGAATTATTCATACCCTCATTTGAGCTATCGCTTTCGGACATGAGTATCCAGCTACAAATCCTACCGACCATGTTGGTAGCATTAACCGCTGGTGGTCTTTTAGGATTGGTCAGTATTTTATTACAACAGCTGGTAAAAAATACTCTGGCCTCAGACACAACATTGGCAGTCGGTAGCGGTGCAAACATGGCACTACTCATTGTCACGTTATTCCTGCCTAGTTTGGCGTTAGGGGGAAGTTTCTGGGTCGCCTTTGTTGGCGCACTTGGTAGTATGGCGATTGTTTTTCTTCTAGCTGCGCCTAGTCGCATGAATCCTTTGGTATTGGTACTAGGTGGACTGGTGACCAATATTTTATTGGGCGCTATTACTGCTTTATTATTGATTTATTATGCTGAAGAAACCTTAAACGTCATGGTGTGGGCGGCGGGCAGTCTCACGCAGAATAACTGGCAAGTATCTGCCGTATTAAGCATCGCTAGTGTGGTCGCCTTTATTAGCTTAATGCCTTTATTAAAACCATTAGAAATAATGAGCTTAGATGATAGGCAAGCCAAAAGCTTGGGCGTTCCTATCAACCTCATTCGTGGATTGGTGATGGGATTGGTGGCACTACTGACCGCCCTTGTCGTCAGTCGCGTGGGGCCTATTGGCTTTATTGGCTTAGGGGCTGCTACACTGGTGAATGTGTTTTCAGTAAGGCGTATTGGTTACCGTTTGCTATTAGGTTATGTGTTTGGGGCACTGTTGTTATGGATCACCAGTAATGCTACGACGCTGTTACAACATTATTTAAGCCTAAATATTCCTGCTGATGCAATGACGGCCATTCTTGGTGCCCCATTGGTGATATGGTTAATCGTGAGCCAAAGTCGTCAACATACCGATGAGGTTATTCCGACTTTAGTTTCAGAACGCCGTGACACTCATTTAATGGGTTGGAGTATCGCCTTAATACTGTTGCTCATAGGCGTACTTATCTTTACGGCTACTTCAAATGGCTGGCAGCTTAGTACGCTAGGACATTTAATTGTTGATTTTAGATTGCCTCGTACTTTAAGCGCAGCCGCCACTGGCATAATGCTAGCCACTGCTGGCGTGCTGCTACAAACCTTGACACGTAACCCGATGGCCAGCCCTGAAGTACTCGGTATTAGCTCAGGCTCAGCGATAGGAGTGGTACTGGCCTTTGTTTTCCTGCCCAGTTTTGGCTATACAGGTATTATATTATCAGGATTATTGGGTGCTTTTATCGTGCTCAGTTTGATCTTATGGCTTGCCCGTCGTATCAATCCGGCTTATTTATTATTAGTTGGTGTGGCCATTGCCGCATTGATGGGCGGATTATTAAGCCTGGTAAAAATATCTGGCGATCAACGGTTACAAGCGGTGCTAAGTTGGCTATCAGGTTCTACATATCTTGCCAGTCCAGAAACGGCATGGATTTTAGTAGGATTGGCTTTTATACTTTTCATATTAAGCTTTATGGTCATAAAACCATTAGAGATATTGAGCCTAGGTAGTGGGATTGCCCGTGAGCTTGGGGTATCTTTGAGATTTTATCAAACCTTGATACTTATTCTTGTAGCATTACTGAGTACGATATCAACGTTGGCAGTGGGTCCGCTCAGTTTTGTGGGTCTGATGATTCCTCACCTCGCCAGCACATTAGGCGCGGTGAAGCTCAAACGTCAAATTCAATTGTCTGCTATTTTAGGCGCGGGCTTAATGGTCATAGCAGACTGGATTGGACGCTATCTTATATTCCCCTATGAGATACCTGCTGGCACCATCGCTGCCATTATTGGCGGGGCTTATTTCCTATATTTGATGCGGCGTATTAGAGCGTAATCTATATGGTTAATACTTCATTAACGACATAACATCATTATCGCTACTTAAGGCTTTAAAAATATTTAAAATTAATATTGCGCCCCTATTGTAATGAAAATGATTATCATTATAATAGTTATTTAACTTACACATTGGTAACATTCATGCAACTGTCTCGCCTATATTCCGCCCTATTTTGCCTTAAAGCATCTAACAGAGCGCGTCATCCATTTTCAGTAAAATCACTGTCTATCTTTCACCTGTCTACCTCAGTCGTTTTACTTGCTGCCAGCCAAGCAGCATGGGCACAAACCGATATAAATAACGACAGTCAATCAGATGTGCCAAGTGTGGTACTTGATACGATTGTAGTGACCAGTAGTGCTGATGCGTCAGCAGATGGATTGCCAGATGCTTACGAAGGTGGCCAAGTCGCGACCGGAAGCCGTGTAGGGATTTTAGGCAATCAAGATATCATGGATACGCCATTTTCTACTACATCGTATACCAACGAATACATTGCCAACCAACAAGCTCAAAGCGTAGGCGACCTGCTTAAAAAAGACCCCACTGTTCGCGTTGCAAGGGGTTTTGGTAACTTCCAAGAAGCTTACTTTATGCGCGGTTTCATCACCACATCAGATGATACGATGTTTAATGGCCTATACGGCATTTTGCCTAGACAGTATATCGCCACCGAATTATTTGAGCGTGTTGAAGTTCAACGCGGCGCATCTGCTATGCTAAACGGTGCAGCACCCAGTGGCGGCAATGCTGGTGGTACGATTAACCTACTACCAAAGCGTGCTAGTAATGATCCCCTACGCCAATTAACGCTTGGTTATGGTCAAGGTGACCAAGGTAAAGTGGCGGTAGATGTTAGTGACCGTTTTGGTACTGATGATGCATTTGGCGTGCGCTTTAACGCCGCTTATCAAGATGGCGATAGTGCCATCGATGATGAGTCTTCAACATTAGGATTGGCAGCGCTTGGGCTAGATTATAAAGGCGAACAATACCGATTATCAGCAGATTTGGGCTGGCAAGATAATAAACTTAAAGAGACTCGTCCTAGCGTCAATCTTGGTGGTGTTTCTAGCATACCAAAAGAGCCAGACGGCTCAAAAAATTGGGCTCAGCCTTGGACGTACTCAGATGAAAAAGATATCTTTGGTACCATTAGAGGTGAATATGATTTTAATGATAATCTCACCGCTTATGGTGCTTACGGCATGCGAAGTGGCGAGGAAGAAAACTCACTAGCCACCTTAACCGTCAACAATGCTGATGGTGCGGGCACAATTTATCGTTTTGATAACTCTAGAGAAGATTTGGTACAAAGTGCCGAGCTTGGTCTACGTGGTAAATTGCAAACCGGTGAAGTGGCTCATAACTTAGTGTTGGCCGCAAACCTATATGATCAAGAAGAAAAAGGCGCATTCGCGTTTGATTTTGGCAATCAACCTGCGACCAATTTATACCGCCCTACCGACTACACGGAAGTCCCTTTTACAAGTACAGCTACGTTTGGCGGTAACTTAGATGATCCAAAGTTAACCAATGAGAAACAACTACAAAGCTTTGCGCTAGCAGATACCATATCGCTGTTCGATAACAAACTTAAAACCACGTTAGGTGTGCGTCATCAAAATATAAAAACCACCAGCTATGATGCCAACACGCAGGCAGAAACTGCTCATTACGATAAGAGTGAGTGGACACCAAGTATCGGTATTGTCTATCAACCGAGCATGGACTGGTCGTTCTACGGTAACTATATCGAAAGCTTAGCGCCAGGAAAAACAGCCCCTCAAACAAATAATAGTGCCCCTGTCACCAATGCTGGTCAAGCTTTGAACCCTTACGTGAGCGAACAAACTGAAATTGGCGTAAAGTATGACAACGGGCTTATTGGCAGTAGTTTATCTGTGTACCGCACTGATGCCGCTCGTGACTATATCGATGATTCAAACACCTTTATATCTGTTGGTCAAAACCGTCACCAAGGCGTAGAACTGACCGTATTTGGTAGCCTTAGCGAAAATATGCGTCTAAATGCGGGCGTCAGTTATTTAAGTGCCAAACAAAAAGACACCGGTGATTCAGCGCTAGATGGTAATAAAGTCATCGGTCTGCCTACCTTACAAAGTAATGTCAATCTAGAATATGATGTTGCGGCACTCGAAGGACTAACCTTAACAGGTGATATCATTCATACGGGCCCACGCTATGCCGATAATGCAAACACTTTAAAAGTTGACGGTTATACGACGTTAGATCTTGGTGCTCGCTATAAGACCGTGCTAGCAGGTCAAGATGTCACCTTAAAAGGCATGGTAACGAATGTCACGGGCGAAGATTATTGGCAGTCAGTCGGTGGTTATACAGATGCTGGTTATTTAAATGCGGGCGAACCCACTGCGTTAAAAGTTTCAGCGACGTTTGACTTTTAAATTTGAACGCTAAGCTTCGCCCATGAAACTACTATACTGAATAAACTGTCGTTATAGAATCATTATCGGGTTTGAATAAAAGGGATTAGGCGCCACCTACTCCCTTTTGTGCTATCTAAAAATATGCAAAATTCATTTTATTATTGAGTCCTTATGTCCTCTCGCGCTACAGCCTCTCTATATCATATGATCTGGTCGCATTACCGCTTGCCTTTTCTCAAAGTTATCTTATTAAATTTAGTCAATGCGGCGGTCAGTGTGGGTATTATTGCTTATATTAATCACACTTTTATCAGTCAGCCTGTTTTTAATACCTTGTCATGGCAAAGTTTAGGTTATTTTTCAGCGTTAGTCGTTCTCCTATTAGTCACGACTTTTTTATCACAATATGCCCTAACCCGCTTGGGTCATAGATTTGTGTATGAGCTCAGAACCAAGCTGGTAAAACAAATTATCGATACCAACGTTCCGCAGATTGACAAGTTAGGGAACGCCCAACTACTCGCCAGCTTATCTACCGATATCCAATCGATTACCGTCGCTTTTGTCCGTATGCCAGAGTTGGTTCAGGGGATTATTTTATCTAGCGGAGTCGCCTTATACTTGAGTTGGTTGTCATTGCCATTATTACTGATCATCATGGTTTGGATTGTAATGACGATTTGGATAAGTACCATTTTGGTGAAGCACGTTTATAAGCATTTAACAGAATTAAGGGAGATTAATGATCTTTTATATCAAGATTATCAATCTATTATCGAAGGGCGAAAAGAGCTTGCACTTAATCAGCACCGCGCGCAAAAGCTGTATACCAATGATTTTTTAAGTCACGCCCAGTCTTATAAAAAGCGCGTTATTAAAGCAGATACCTTCCACTTATCAGCAGTGAATTGGTCGAACATTATGATGTTTGCAGCGATTGGTGTCGTCTTTGCGGTCTCAAACTATCTTAATATTCCCATGAGCGTTGCCACCACTTTTTCTTTAACCATTCTATTTATGCAATCGCCGCTGCTACAAGCCGTTGGCGCTTATCCAACTTTACAAACGGCGCAAGTCGCGTTAGATAAAATACAGACGTTGGCGCTTGCTGATTATCAACCAGCATTTTTAACCAATATAGCAGCAAATGACTGGCAGACCATCTCACTGAACAATGTGAGTTATCGGTATCAAGGTATAAACCACAATACACAAGAAACTGTGACTGAAAATAAGTCGCTTACTGATGACATTTTAAAAAATGTCAATCTCACCTTGAGGCGTGGCGAAGTGGTGTTTTTGATAGGCTCTAATGGTAGCGGTAAGTCTACCCTTGCAAAAATAATTACTGGTATTTTTACGCCTACGACAGGCGCTGTAAAAGTAGACAAACAGGTGATTGATTCGGACAATAATAGCCATTATCGGCAGCTATTTTCTGCCATTTTTAGCGATCAACATCTTTTTAAACAATTAATCGGCAGTCAAGACAATGACCCTGATATGTCTTTAGTGACCGAGTGGCTGCATAAATTGAACCTGCAAGATAAAGTGACGGTAACTGAGCATCGATTGTCTACCGACAAGCTGTCCCAAGGACAACGCAAACGCTTGGCCATGTTGCTCGCTGTCGCCGAACAAAAGGACTTTCTGCTGCTCGATGAATGGGCCGCTGACCAAGACCCTGCTTTTCGCCGAGTATTTTATCAAGCGCTGATTCCTGAATTAAGAGCTATGGGCAAAACGCTGTTTATTATCAGTCATGACGACGGTTATTTTGAGCATGCTGACCGCTTGCTTATGATGAAAGAAGGAAAACTGACGGAATTAAATGCAGAAGAACGCCAGCGCGCCAGTGCGGACGCCATTGCTATGCTAGAGTAGCTTCTTAGGTAAAATAACTGCTGATAAGTCATACTATTAAACTACTTAATTCCAAAGAATAGCATAGCCTTTGGCGGGCAAAGCACATAGCAAGCGGGAGAGATTTATAGCAGCACTTTATTTTTAACATAGCTCTTTTATATAAACTGACTATGCCAGTTTTTCATAAATAACCATGCTTAAATATACACCTCCTGCTGCTACGATTAAGCTGGCAAACCAGACGACGATAAAGTAACCAGTATGAAGCGATGAACAAGTTAAGATAAAACTTACCAATAGCAGTAGCAACCCCATCCATCGTAACCATTTCTGTTTAATAATATATCGTTTCTGCTCATCATGATGAGATAGCAGGTTTGACCTTACGGCGACTAAGAGTGGCCGTTTGAGATGAAACTTATCCCTATGTCTTTTACTCGTCATCATTAATGCCATCATACCTAGCAGATTAAATGCCAATAGCAATCCAGATAACAGCACGTTAGACATACTATAAATTTCCCATCTGAAGCTTTGAACGATTAGGTGACTTTATTTTTTGCTTGCGAGACGTTTTCTTAAAACTGACCACATAAGTGATATAAGCAAACAGCAACGCTAGAATAAAAAACATAACGTCGAAGCTGATAAACAGCACATCGAAGCTCAAGATACTGTGAAGAAATCCACGCTCAGTGGTTAGGCTATTCAGTAGCGGTGTGAATAAAAGCAATAGAGTGACCAATGATAATAATAGACGCCACGCATGACGACTAGAGAGTAATAACGTCAGCAAGAAACCAAACGCCCAGATAATAAAAAATCCATCTACCTCCCACTTGCCTCGCCCTATTAACTTTAACGGCAACAAACGATTGAGCCATAAAAACCCTATCATCGCTAAAGGTAATCCCGCTAGCGTCGCAATATTGAGCTTTTCTACTAACCAAAATCCCCAATCAGGCTTATCTATAGTTAATAATTGGCGGCGACGTTTAACCGTCCAAAGCACTAAGCCTGTTGCAATCATACCGCAGCCCGCTGCGCCACATAAAAAGTACAACCAGCGCAGCCAGTTATCAGCAAAGCGTCCTGCATGCAAACCTATCATGACCGCTTGTGTTTCCACAGCAAGCGGCGGTGGTCGACTGTCTTTGAGTACTTTGCCTGTCTGCCCATCATAAATACGAAATACCCCTAACGTCGATAATTGATGCTCAGCTTTACCATCGATAATAATCATACTTTGGTCAGTATTAGGATGATTAATACTGACACTGGTCACGGCATAATTAGGGTTGCGTTTTTGCCAATCAGATCGCGTTGTAGCAAGCAATGGAGCAATACTGGCCATAGGGGCAGTCTGTAACTCGGTTGTATCCGCTGCCCGATAAGAATAAATTTCCTTAAAAAACTGCTCACTATCTACAGTAGATACCATGCCTGCCCACGGCATATACAAGGTTATCAAGGTAATAATGCCGGTAAAGGTAATCATCAGATGAAACGGTATTGGCAGCACAGAAAAAGCATTGTGCGCATCAAGCCACGAGCGTTGCCCCTTGTCCCAACGAAAGGTAAAAAAATCCGTGAATATTTTTTTGTGGACAATAATACCTGTGATAATAGCAATCAACATCATCATAGAAGCTATACCGACGATGATTCTGGCCCATATCACACTCATATAATGCAAATTAAAATGCATACGATAAAAGAAGTGACCGCCTACGGTATCTCTTGGTGTATATGCCATTTGGGACTGCGTATCAAACTGATATTTTAGCCTTTTGTCATCTGTAGTCACATTGATATGCAGACGTTGAGCAATATTATCGCTATCAATATCTTTGGCTATAAACCATTTTTTGGCATTGGCTTGGGTTTGCTGTAAGTGAGCGATTGCCATAGCAAAACGATCTGACTTATCTTCTAGATTTGTCATATTTTGATTTTGCGTAGATGCTGAGGATATGAATGGTGTTTGCTGAGAGCGTGCCGGAATTTCAGGTTGCATCCATGCCGTCAGCTCATTATTAAAATAACTGACCGTGCCCATCAGAAAAATGGTGAACAGCAACCAACCTAATAATAGGCCAAACCAAGTATGCACGTCAGACAAAATGACTCGATAGCCCTTCACTTTATTTTTACTTTTTGTCTGAATATTACTCATTGTGGCAGTTTGGGTCTTAGTAGAGTCTGAGGGCATAATAACAGCCTGATGGTAAGAAAAAATCTAAATAGCGACATAATCAATCACCCCTAATAGCCCTGCAATACCGACGACCACCGCCCATGCCAGCCATAAACGACGCAAAGAAAATACTAAGACAAGGATGAGCGCGCATACAACAACGCTAGCAATTTGACCCCAATAGATGGCAGAAATCTCATCTATAGGTAAGGCCAAAAACATCAAACTCGTAAGCACCGCGATGCCATAGCTACCAATAATCGCTAAAAAAATACGACTAAGGACTTTAAAATCAGGTAGATAAAAACCATGACTGCTACGGCGCTTACTCATGTGACTGCCTGCATATTAAGATAGATGGTCATAATCGGTATGAAAGTTAAAAGCGAACGATTAAAAGCGATAGGTTAATCTGCCGACTACATTCAAAGGCTCACCGTAAGTCAATTCACTAAAGGTGCTGCCCGCAAGATACTTTTGATTAAACAAATTATTCACATTAACCTGCGCTTCAAGATTGTCGTTAAAAGTATATCTTGCCATGATATTGGCAAGCGTCACGTCATCTTGACCGTACTTTTCAGATTGTTTTGTCACAGGTTTTTTGACAATGCCATAGTATCCATTTGACCAGTCAACGCCGCCGCCAATGATTAAATTAGGAATGATATGATCAAGATTATAAGTGGCAAACAGATTCAGCGTGGTATCGGCAAAGCCTGTATTGATGGTCTTGCCCTTGTTATCTTCAGCATTAAAATGCGTATAACCAACGCTCGCTTGTAGTTGGTCGCTGATTTGACCAGACACTTGTACTTCTACACCCTGACTGATGGCACCTTTTGCTCCGTAGTAGGCTTTTTCAAGGTCGGTGCCGGGTATTATTTGACCGCCATCGAGTTGAGCAAGGTTGTCCTGCTCGATTCTAAAAATACTCACTTGGCTTTGTAATGCGCCATTATCTGACTCACTTTTTAGACCGATTTCATAGTTTTTACCTTCAATAGGATCGAGGAATTTGCCATTTATATCACGCTGAGTTTGAGGTTTGAAGATATCACTGTAGCTGGTATAAAGACTGTGATTGTCATTAACCGCATAGGTAATACCTGCGTACGGAGTCCAGATGTGTTTGGCTTCCGTGTTGACGTTTCGGCCATACTGCACACCTGAGCGTTCAAAATCAGACACACGCGTTCCCAAAATCACGGCTAAAGGATCCGATGGTTTGAGCTGAGTTGCCGCAAAGATAGCTTTTTCTTTGGTTGTGACATCAGAGCTGCGATTGCGCTCTCCCCATTCTGGTTCAGGATAACTGCCATCCCAGTCAGAAAAATCTGGGAGCGGCAATATACCATCAGGCGGTGACTTATAAGTGAAAGTATCAAGATCACTTTTACTATAGGAACCGCCTACGATGAGCTTATGCGTCTTTCCCAACGCATCAAAATTACCAGTTAACTTGCTTTTAACATTGAACTGTTTGCGTTCGGTATCGGCATGAAATGGGTTTAGGTTAAAAATAAGTCCAGTAGTAGCGTCCACTTGTTGGTCGCCATTGGCATACATATAAAGCAGCTTTGGACTACTGTCACTCTCGTTATAGCTGGCATTGGCGGTCAAGTTCCAGTCGGCATTAAAATCATGGTCAATATCTGCAAAGTAATAGGTATTATCAGAATCCCAGTTTGTCCAATCTGCGCTGCCATTTTTACTGGTATCCCAATCCGCTTTTGACCCATCACTTAGATAGTTTGGCAAGCCGCCCCACATGGTTGATTTTGATTTATTGTGTTGACCGCTAGCACCCACACTGACCGTGGTGCTGTCGCCCACGTCCGCATCTACTGTGGCATAAAACAGACTTTGACCCAGTTCTTGACGGTCGATAAAGGTATTACCATCTTGATAGCTAGCCACCACTCGGCCTCGTACCGCCCCGCTTTCGCTTAATGGCTGGCTACGGTCAACACTGAGACCATATTGCCCATAACGATCAACATTGGCGGATAGCTCTGTTTTTGGCACAGCACTATCAGCCCGTTTACGTATCAAGTTGACATTGGCAGAAGGGTCGCCTGAGCCACTCATCAAACCAGTCGCGCCGCGTACGATTTCAACATGGTCAAACATCGCGGTATTGGCAGAGTATTCGCCCATGGCAGCTTGCTGGACAAAATCGGTGTTTAAGCCGTCAATTTGGAAGCTATTGATAGCAAAGCCTCTTGATGAAAGACCATTACGCGCGCCATCAACGCTACTTACTTGAATAGCAGGCGTGCGTTTAAGCACATCTATTAGGGTGTTTGAATTTTGATCTTTGATTTGCTGGTTGGTAACCACACTGACCGCTTGCGGTGTTTCTTTGGCCGACAAGCCCATACCTGTGGCACTACTGGTGACAGGGATTGTATAGCTATCAGTATTTTCCGTGACCTGTTTATTTGTCTCTGCCATGACCACGATAGTCGGTAGCGTAGTACTTGGTTCTGTCGTATTCTCGTCACGATTGATTTCAATGCCGTTATCATCGGTTTGTTGCTGTGATACTTCAGCATGAATCATAGATGAGCTTACTGCCAACGAAGCAATGGCTGAAAGGTGCATGGTTTGCTTAACGAACCAACTTAAAGGGTTAGGTTTATGCTGTTTTCTACTTTGTGTAATCATAAACATCAATGGTATCTCAATGAAAGTGAGGAGAATTTGAGGGAAGGCAGTTATTCAAGACAATAGTGCTTACTAATACATGTCAACTTTGTAGAGCGTCATGAGAAATGAGCTATTTATTAATAGTCCTGGTGAATAAATATATTATTTGTTACATTAGAGTTTGTACATGATAAAGATAATAATAATGATTATCAATACAGTATTGAAATATTTTTGATACAGTGAAGGTCTACGTCATGAGATAGCAATACTTTTTTGTTAGCAAACACTATAGATAAAAATAGCACAGCAAAAAAAAGGCCACTTTTTAAAAGTGACCTCAATTAAGCACAGTATCTGTTAAACCTTAACTATTAACTGCCTAAATTTAAGCATATAGTTTATTTGAATAGCTTCTGTACAAAGTGCGCCCGAGAAATTACCAAAAAATCCAACAACGTAATAGCCATAATCACAATGATTGCTGCTGGGAATATAATAGCCACAACAAGCAATGGAATGGCAAACGACCACCATATGGAAAAACCTTGTCCACGTGCTGGTGGATTTAGTCCAATGATTTCGTTGGCATTACGAGGACGACGTTGCCACCATATGACATAACCGCTCACACAAATTGCAATCACTGATAAGCAAAACAGTCCATTGGCTAACACGCTCCATAATCCCAGCGTTCCCATGTGAATAGCCGCACCCGCTGCCATAAACTTGCCAAAAGCATTGTAATCCTCAAAGCGGATATCAGCCAATATCTTCCCCGAATAGCGGTCGATATGTACCGTACGGTCAGCCGTTGGACTTTTCATATCGTAGCTCATAGAATCTTGGCTAATCGTCCACACTCCTGTCGCGCCTTGTGGTAGATTCAGCTGATAACGCCCTTCAAAGCCAATCTCACGAGCAAACCTATCTACCGTATCAATCATAATGGGAATATTAGGCGCGATACCGTTCTCACCTTTCGTTGACCCTGACAGCGGCATCGGTGTCAGTTCTAGCACCCAAGGTACCTCTTTGGTACTGCCCGTATTTAATACACGACCATGTGTTGGTGTAAGTGTTGGTGCTGCTCCATGAACGTGCAGCGCGGCATTGGCGTTATCCATATCCATACCCGCATGATGCTGACCATGGTCAATCGAAAGTGGCATGGGCGCCACGCCCCATTTACCGGCCGGAAACTGACTCCAAGCTTGTATGATTCGCTCGCCCCAAATACCTGCCCAAGCCATGCCTGAAATGCAGAAAAACAACAAGACAATGGATATCCAAGTGCCTAAGGTGGCGTGAATAGTACGGAAAAATGAACGCTTTTTCTTTAGGTTACTATCATCCGGAATCAACATAGCTTTGACAGATTTGCGTTTTTGCCACCACAAGTACCAACCCGTTAAAACCATCAAAATAGTTAATGAGGCGGTGGCTTCTTGAATAAAATCACCAACCTTCCCTAACAGCAAATCGCTATGAATACTATCAAGGGTATTGTACAAGCCCGTATTAGTGGGGGTACTTTTAACAATATCACCTGTGTACGGATTCACCGCCACCATATTGTCATGCCTACCTGATACCACTTGAAACAAGGCCACCGTATCGGTGTTGCGGGGTGCGATATATTTAATCAGCGTGCTATCTGGTAAGGTTTGAAGGGCGTTTTTTGCTTGATTGGCGATTGGTGCTTGAACCATAGACTGTAGAGGGGTAACGGTTAAACGATCACTATCTCGGCCTGTTGTATTGGACATAAGCAGCATGCCAAGTCCTGTAAACGCTAAAATAATCAAAAAAGGGGCAATAAACATGCCTGCATAAAAATGCCATCTCCATACTGTAAAATAGCGTTGATTGTTAGGGGGTTGACGTGTATCTCTACTCATAAATATGACCTTTAACCATCTTTAGCTGCTCAATTAACGTCATGAACGCATTGATAATATTAATATAAAATAGCTGATTGTTAGATTCGACCCAAAATATTTCCAAGCCAATAACGTGTTTTTAAAGATGGCAGCATCATACAAGAAAACTCATCAAAACACTGCGATTTATAGGAAATAATTGGCCTTATATGAGGTGCTTTTTAACTTTTTATAATTTTAATCAGTAATGATTTTTCCTCACTTACACCTTATGTATTCTGTATAAGTGCTGACAATGAATACCTCCAATGCTTCTATAAAAACTCTTATTGTAATTTTTTAATGATAACAATAATCATTAGTGTTATCATTATTTCCATATTTATATACTCATCTTTTAATTTAAAACCGTCAACTACTTCTATCTGAAAGGAAATACGATGCCGTCTCTTTTATGTTCCAAATCTGCCCGAAAGAAACAACTAAGAATAGCAGTCAGGATTGGTTTATTAATGAGTATTAGCCATGGTGCATATGCTGAAGAAACGGCAAGTAATATTGAAGATGTCCAAAACGAAGATGAGAATGTTACTACTGTTAATCCGACACCAGCGACGACCTTAGATACTATTACTGTTTATGTCGATAGCTACCGCAGTACAGGCACCAAAACTGCATTAGACCCTAATGATGCCCCAATAAGTTATACGAGAATCAATCAAGAACTATTACAAAAACGCCAAGCAGACAGTGTCAACGCGGCCTTGCGTTACGAGCCCGGCGTGAGTACTGAGAGCCGTGGTACGGTATCTATTTTTGATGAATACAATATTCGCGGTTTTAAGACTTATTCCAATTTTTATGATGGATTACGCCTCCCCTATGACGGTGCTTGGAACCTGATGCCTCAAGTAGACATTTATGCGACTGAAGCGGTAGAAATCTTAAAAGGACCAGCATCCTCACTTTACGGCTACGCGGCTCCAGGTGGCATGGTCAATCAGGTCGCCAAAACACCAAAAAGCACTCAAGCATCTGAAGTGCAGTTACGACTTGGCAATCAAAATCTCAAAGAAATGGCAGTCGATACGACAGGCCCTATTTCAGATACGCTCAATTATCGCTTGGTGGCATTAAAACGTAAAAAAGATGGACAGATGCAGACCACAGAAGAAGAGCGCACTTTAATTAATCCGTCACTTGAATGGCGACCGACAGAAGATGTCTCCGTTCTTGCCAATCTTTTTTACCAAGACGATCCAGAGATGGTGCCTTCTACTCCGCTTCCTGCTGTTGGGACAGTCTACAATGCCAGCTATGGCAAGCTAGATAGTGATGCCTACGCAGGTGACGAGTGGAATCATTTTAGCAAAGAAGTAATAATGCCAAGTGTGACTGTCAACTGGGCTATCAATGACAAATTAACCTTTAAGCATATCCTACGCTATACCGATGCCGAAGCGCAGCAGCGCAATATGTACAATCAAGAAGGGTTTATCACGGGTAGCGACAAGATTTTAAATCGTGTGGCCTATACCACTGATGAAAAGATGAACAACTGGACCACAGACAATCAGCTGGCTTATAAGTTAGATACTGCCAATACTTCGCATAATTTATTATTTGGTGTGGAATATCAAGAAACTGACAGTATCGCCACTTATTATGATGCTGGAGCAGATGGCACACCAAACCTTGATTTGTCCAAACCCGATTTTTCGCAAATCAATGCTGACACTTTGCCATTAGATATTTATCGACAGAAACAAGACATCGAACAAAGCCAGCTGGGATTTTATGTACAAGATGAGATGCAGTGGCAAGATTTGACGGTAGTAGCAGGATTACGTCACGATAATTTTGACAGCACTACCGAGCAAACCGAAGCCACTAAAGGTGCTGTTTATAGTAACAAAACGATCGATAATGACGCTTCAAAAACCAGTGGTCGCCTTGCTGCCATTTATGACTTTGATAATGGCCTCTCTCCTTATGCCAGCTACTCACAGTCGTTTCAGCCTGTTGTCGGTAGCAACTTCATTACCAATAAAGCATTTGAGCCTACCACCGCTGATCAGTTAGAAGTTGGTATCAAATATCTGTCCTCAGATCGCGCCACTCAAGGGACGTTGGCGGTGTTTGACATCACACAAAAAAACGTGGTGGTGGCAGATGAGATCAGTTATAGAAGTCAAACCCAAACGGGTGAAATTGCCTCTAAAGGGTTCGAGGTTTCAGGCAGCCACATGCTAAGTGATAGGGTAGATATTGCTACAAGCTACAGCTATACCGATGCTGAGATTACCAAAGATGAATTCAACCATGACGTGGTAGGTAACACCCCAGCACAAACCGCTAAGCACAAAGCGACATTGTGGGCAGACTATTACGCCACAGATAAGCTTACCCTCAATGCAGGGGTTCGCTATGAAGACGGAATGCAACTTGATAAGCAAAATTCCGATGCGCTGCCAAGTGTGACATTGGTAGATATTGGTGGCAGCTATAAGGTCAATCCGATGCTGACGGTCGGTGCTAGTATCAATAACTTGTTTGATAAAACCTATGTCGGTACTTGCTACGATAGCAATAACTGTTGGATGGGGCCTGAACGCCAAATATCAGTCAGTCTAAAGGCCAACTTTTAAACAATGTAGGACTTATTATTACCAAGGTAATGTCAGTCTTATACACTTGCTTTATCTAAAATGATGACTTAAAACATGAAACACTTAAATTAAGAAAGGTATCAAAATGGCAAAACCCGCTCCAAGAATACTGGATGTTACTTGTACCAAATACATCACGCCACATATGTGCCGCGTCACGCTTGGCGGTGC
>RCMY010002063.1_pt1 | contig 19240 bp, 10 predicted proteins | sample 2041341 | NCBI WGS metagenome assembly RCMY01 (sample SAMN09708234, study PRJNA481090) | Marine sediment metagenome, whole genome shotgun sequencing project. | reverse complement strand
GCAGTCCAGTTAGCAACGGACGATGTAGCCCTGCTTACATTATCCAAGTACACTCCGTCAAATCCCATGTCAACGATCTTGTCGATGGAGGATCTGCCATCCGCAAACAGGGAATGATCATAGCTGGGATTTTTATACCGGCTGCCGCCCCTTACAATTATGTCCCTCCACTCGGGATGCCACCAAACCGGGGTTGCCTCATCCGCGTATTGTCCGGAGTAAGCCGACCATAGCATCCAATTTGGGAGGTCATCATCCCCAAATCTTTCGCGGGCGGGTATAAATGTGCCATTCTCAACAGTGCCGTGGAGGAAAGATCCTGTGATAGGATTGACCATGACGGGATCGGCATACCACCGGTACAACTCTGTCGTGCCGATACTCAGATATGCGATAACCTGTCGCCTGCCTCCTTGGGGTTTCCGTTTGAACATTTCGACCTCCTCCTTGTTAAGGGCACCCCCGTCGGCATGCGCGTCAAGATAAAAAGCATCCCACTCCGAGGCCGCGAGTTCCTCAATATACGCCTTCCTGCCTTCATCTTGAGTGTAGCCTTTCGCTACCCAAAAAAAGTCCCATTCCGTCCCGTGGTCTGAGATCGCTCGAGCAACCACCTCCGCAGGACCGGTAGGTTGAAATCGTCCGCCTGCGAAAGGAACCAAATAACCGGCATTAGTGGATATATCGAGACGATTGCCGGGATTAGTTTCCCAGTCCGGCCAATTCGAGTATTTACCGGTGCTGATCAGGTACAGATGGTTTTTCGCATCCGACATACTATTGACATTGTTGCTGTTCAATGTGCTCGCTACTCCGGCAGGTATCGGATCATGGATAATATTGTAACTGTTAGAGGAAGGCGAATATATCGGCATATAACATAACCGGGATTTCCTATCCCCGGTGACTGATATACCTCTGCACTTAAACGTGGATGCCAAAGAATATTATTATCGGCAGCAATTTTCTTGACTTTGACACTTTAACGGTTTAAATATCTGATTTGAAATGAATAATTTGGTGCAATTTGAACTGACTCCTTCTTGATTGCCAACACTGTAAAGGAAGGAGTGAGGAAATAGGCTATATTTTTTGGAAAAGTCATAGTTCCCTATAAAAAATCCAATCAATAGCGGATACCCGGTTTTACAATGGAATAATTTCCACTCTCATTTGGAAATTTCACGGACTTCGAATTCCAACTTATATCTTCCGGAAGAATACTTTCATCGGATTTAAGCAATTCGTCCACCTTTATTTCAAGACCTGTTTCGGCAGCTATTCTTCCCATAATGTTGGTCAACGTACTTTTTGCTGCAAATTCGGTATTATTAATTTGAATGCCATTTAAGATGGATTCAATAAAAACATTTTGCTCTAGTTGAGTTGCGCCAACATCTTCCGGATTTCTGTATCTCCAAAACTCTTTGCCGTTTAGGTCCATTAACTGCTGTCTTTCATCTGCTCTTCTTTTACTGCCATAAACAACCCAACCCATTTTATCGCTACAGTGGTCCATATTTCTGCATTGAGAGTGCATCTTAACACCATTTTTATACTCATATTCGATGAAAAAATGATCATATGCGTTCCCATTGTTAATTCCACTGTATACTAGTCTACCTCCATTACCTAATGCTTTAACTGGATAATCATCCATTATCCAGTTCATCATGTCAATTTGGTGGATTGCCTGCCCTGCCAATTGCCCTCCCCATAACCAAGTGAAATATCGCCAATTCCGCATCTGAAATTCTATTTCCGTCTGTTGTGGTTCCCTAGGTATGACTAGCGGCTTCCCAACGTTATAATAAGTGCTTATTGAAGTAACTTCCCCTATTGCGTTTTCATGTATTCTACGGACCATTTCTCGGTTCCCTTTATCATACCTGAACTGTAGACCAACTACCACATTTAGACCTTTTTCATCAGCCAATTTACCTGTCTCCATTACTTTATGAAAACCTGGAACATCTACAGATAAAGGTTTTTCCATAAAAACATGTTTACCCGAACGTATTGAAGTCTCAAAATGTTCTGGTCGGAATGGAGGAGGTGTAGCAAGAAGAACCGCGTCACTAAGTTGTATAAAATTTTTATACGCATCCAATCCTATGAAAATAGTATCACTAGTTACATTGCACTGTTCATTAAAATTTTCTTTTAATATAGTAAAAAGCTTTTTTCGCCTTATCTCGGAACGCATCGGCTATGGCCACAACCCTCACGGAAGGTGATGCTTTCAAGGCTTCGAAAAGAGCTCCCAAACCTCTTCCGTCACAACCTATCAGGCCTATGTTTATTACTTGTTCACCTAAAGAGTGACCATACACGTTTTCGGGAAGGGTACTAAAAAGTTGCCCTCCAGCGACCGCTGAGGTGCTTTTTTTTGATAAACTTCCTTCTTCCGTATTTGTAATATTTATTCATGATAGTAGCTTTAGTTGAATTATTTTAATCTTAGAGGGCAAGAACTACACCATTCGAAATATTCCCTCAAAGGTTTTAATCATCCCTAATGCTTAATCCTCACTACGATTCATCTGGATATATATCCAAATAATTCCCGATAAATAGAAAACATTCTTTCAAATAAATTCTTAAATACCTAATACTATTATCCTATATGCTGCTGATGCTTAAAATGGCTCATTAGGCTTTAAAGGTACTATTCGGGTTGAAAAACACAGTGCTATTTTGGTGAACACAATATTCTATTATTCAACTACAATAGTGTGGTTCAAGCTATTATATCCAGTGCTGTCTTCCCAGATGTCCACGTTTGCCAAACGAATACTATATTCTGGACGGCCTTTTAATGTTTCATAAGTGTCATCTATGTGAAATAAAACCTCATATTCCCCTAACATTAAATTTTCAGTGGTAAAAGTTTCCGATAAATTTACGTCGTCAAACCAAAATCGTACATCGGTATTGAACTCAAAGGACGTAATCGTAGCGTCAGTCTTTCTTCTTAATATTAACTTAACGTTCCTTGCCTTTACCGGCGATGCATAACCTGAATTTTCGATGGCCATTTTCACTTCGAAAGGTTCACCCGTCTTAATAGTTTTGGGTAAAGTGGCATTTTTTAAAGAGAATCTGTATCCCAGATTTCTTTTTATCGCTTCCATACAACCACCATCCGTCCAATCATTATTGACCTCATTGTTATAGTTGGCATTCAGGTAGGTGTAGTGCAATGCCCTTAGGTCTATATCCGCAATTCCGGCAGGGGCACAATCGTTTTCCGGACTGTAGCCATCGCTACAGGTTTCGCCTCCTACAATGACATATTTACTGTCATTCTCAAAATAAGGCTTTAAATTTTGAATATCGGTCTTTCTAGGAGATGATGAGTTGCCATAATCCTCGTAAGTGCCGTAATCATCTTCGCTGGCAAACAGGCAATCGTTGTGGAATCCGATTCTGGCTTTATCGGTTTCCGTGAATGCCTCTGAATCGGTCAACGCCGCGACAATCGTACTTGCATTGATACCATATACATAGCGTTGTTTCATTTGCGGATATCGTACCTGAATCATCAAATCTTCTGGTGTAACATCAAGAAATGCCTTTAAGACAGCCATTCGGTCTTCCCAGTTTTCATCTAATAGTTTTCCTTGATCATCATTTGATGAGGCGTCTCCAAAGAAATCGGTATAATAGTTCTCTCCCCAAGTACCAAAAAAACCTAATTGCAAACATGTAATGACATCTGCGTTTTCTGTTAAAATTGGCCCGACCTGTTGAATGTGGCTCAAGACCACTTCCTTTGAGGCATCACCGTAGGGTGGGCAAATAAATCCTTCTCCACAATCTCCCTCATTTGAACTTACCGTATATGTAAACCTTGGTATCAATTTAACTCCCGCGAGCCTCGCAGCATCAAAATCCTGTTGCATATTATTTAGGAATGCTTCTGAAATAGGGATGTTGACAAAATCATCCAGAATGTAATATCTGAATATCAGTGTACTGACGGTTTTATAATTTGCTCCTTGTGAAAAGGTCGGGCTTCTGTACGTTCTTAATTCTTCTTCGGATAGGATAGTGTAGTTACTTGCCCGAGTTGCCGAATATCGATAAAAACCTCTATCCGGATTTGGAAAGTCCGAATCACTTTCAACATAATCTATGTTGACGTGGCCCTCTTGAACTGAATTTGGATCAGAATCATCAGTCGGATCCTGAGAGGATTTATCGGTACTGCAATTTAAAGCCAAGAGTGACAGTAAAATTATTGGGTAATTCATCTTATTCATGTTTTAAAAAATATGGTTAGTAAATGATGATTAATATTTTTTGATAGGATTTACTGTTTTCTGTAAAATAGACCAAGGTCTGTTGATGTACCCTAATTCAAATTTGACCTGTCAACCGCCAACGATTACTAATTTCGATGAGCCGTTGATTCTTAAAACGTATACCCCTAAAGCTATCGAATTTGGTAATTTCAATAAAGTAGCACCATTTGATTCATTAAATTCCTTGCTCAACCCCTGTATTGATCGACCCTGCATGTCAAATAGGTAAATAGAATCCTTGGATTCTATATTTGTTATATAAATTTCCTTCGTGATAACAGGATTGGGATAAACTACAATATTCGTGGCACTTTCAGATGTATCATTTGAACTGAAATAAGGTACTGCAAAATTGAAGGCATCAATACCAACTTGCTCACCTATTAAACGGCCTATAATATCATCTGCCGGAGGGTGGATCCCTCCCCATATTCTAGAAAGACTTGTTTGATCTGAAGCATCCCTGTAGGTAGCCCATTGTAATGTAACATCAACGGACGGTCCTTTTTCGAACGCCAGAAACTCATCTTTTTTTGCCACAAATTCCCCCATTCCGCCCGGAAAGAACTCGTCTCCCGTGATTAAGGTCAACACCTCAGCTGCAGCTCTTGAAAAAGTTGAATGCCCGGAAACATATCCGGCAAAAGGAGGTGTAACAAAAGACGGTCTTTGGTATGGCCACCAGTTTTCCGACAAAATCCAACCGACTCCTGCAACATCGATATCGGCGTTATCGATAAAATCATGACCCCTCCAAGCCTTTACTTTAATTTTTCCAATATTTCCGTCATTCAAACCACTCAAAATGTCACCTTTTTCGACAACTTCAATAAAACCATCTACCAATGGAACCCCGCCTATATTATAGTTTGCCAGATTTGGATCCGTACTTTGACCTAATCCACACATATAGCGTATTGCAGAAATCGGTCTGATATAATCATACCACCCCTTTATTCCCCAGGCACTTATTGCACTATCGTGCATGGCCCCGGATAATATAAAGTACGATTTAACGTCCCACTCCAAGGGGGTTACCACTTCGCCTTGACCATTGAACTTTTTTTCAAACAAAGGATGATCGCTCACATAATTAAGTATTGTAAACCAATGTCCTGGAGGTGTTTCCGAATCCGGTCCGTCCGCCCAAAATTCGGCGAGCACCCTTGCATAATCGCCCCTTGGCACCAACTGTGTTTCATAGGCCAGGCCAGTTTTTGGATTTACATCGTGCCCAGTCCCTATATCGCCTCCTTCAATTCCCTTATAAAAATCCGAATACCGGGAAAATGAACTCGGAAATAGCCCGATATCGATATTACCAATAGATTTTGGGGATATATCCCATAATACGCCATCGTCGGGATCCAGATGGGAACTCCATAGGGATACTAATGCAAAATTCCATTTGTATTCCTCACTGGATGTATTTTTTAAAGTAGTACTCAACTGAGGAGGAGGCCCCGGATCATGGTATATGGTGTAATTCCTACCATTTCTTTGAAGAATCGATCTATCATCAGTGGATAGCGCAAAAGGGAAGACAATTCCCCATTCTGAACCTAAGAAATAGGGTGTTGCCCCAGAAACTGTATTACCGCTTTGGTCAATAAAAGTATTGAAGCTCAGAGGTTGCCATCTATTAGGGTCGATTATCCCAGAAGGTTCCCCGGACAGATCAAGGATAAGGGGAGGGTTAATCGGTTCATAGAATCCGTTATCATAATCACTGGATTCTCGCGAGCCATCTGATCGGCCATAATTAATTATGTTTTGGCCAATATAATTGCCCAATGCAGCAGCATTACCCGATTGGTAGGACGTATCCGTATAGCTAGCATCGTACCCAGATTGAATCATTATCAGGTCAAATCTTTCCATACTTTGTTCTGCGCCCGGGGAATTCCGAAAACGGTGTGATAACAATCGATATGCGGCATAGCTCATGGCCTTTTGCCTTGATTCTTCAATACCTTCAGTAGGAATAAATTCTTCAAGATTGCTTTGATAGCCCTGAACCATATTGCCGGTCAAATAAGGTCGGGCCTCATCGTCATAAATAGCCCAGGAATCGTATAGGGCTATGGCTGTGTGAAATAAATTTCTAGCATGTACAGTTGGTCTTGCATAATCGTTTCTTATCGCTTCGAGGAGTGCCTCGTTCCAAATTCTGGCAATTGAAACATTTTCGGGCATGTCGTTAATACTGACCTCAACATTTAATTCGACCAGTGACCCTTCACAATGGTCATTTGTTTCAAGCAGTGTTACTTTACCGGAGCTAAAACCCCATTTGACGGTAATAGTCTTCGAACCTTGACCCTTAAGTATCTCTCCTCCTTCAACAGTCCAAACTAATTGAGAATCGGGGTTTGAAGCATAAGTATAACTTTCGACCCTATTCAGGCCGGTGCGGGTTTCTCCGATAATCTCTTTTGACTCAATATATTCGCAGCTATTGTCACTGGCCGTTGCAGAAGGATTATAAGTACATGATTTTGAATCTGTACAGCCATAGATCTTTTCGCTGGGGGCAATATCGAGAATTTGATATCCTTGCCCTTCAATTGCTTTTATATGTATATTGGCAGTAAGGTTTTGATAGGACTCTATCATTCCCGAAGGCCAGAATATTTTAACCTCATCAATTTGAGCAGTCTCATCCAAGCCAAAATGGACAGGTTTTAAACTTTGCGATAAAAAGCCAACACCGGAATAATATCTAATATACGCCCCATCACTTGTCGTAATGGAAACCTTTGTACCATAAGCATCTCTATTTGAAATAGTCCCTTCCAAAGAAACTTTAAACCATTTTAAATCCGTTGTATCTCTAGAATCAAGTATTTTATTTTCATACAAAAAAGATGCCCCATAAGAATTGGTGACAAAAAGGTCTAAATCACCATCGTTATCGTAGTCAAAATCTTGCGCTTCCATACTTCTGGTAACGTCACCTAAATTGGTGTGACCCGATATATCGGCAAATGTATTCTGTCCTTCGCGATATAGATTTCTGTAATAGGTATTCGGTTGGGCAGTTGTTAACTTGAAGCCATTAACAACAAATAGGTCTTCATCCCCATCCAGATCGAAGTCGGCAAATCTACAGCCCCAGGCCCAGCCGGTATCGGAAACATTATTTGCAGCAGATACTTCCGTAAAATTGTTATTGCCATTATTTTTTAATAATGAATTTTCAGAAATTCCTGTTACGAAAAAATCAAAATTACCATCATTGTCAAAATCACTGACGGTAATTCCCATGTCCTCAATTTTACTATTGACCCCATAAATAGCAGCTTGTTCACTAGACCCCTCACCATTTTGGTTAACAAACAAACTATTTGCCTGAAAAAAATCATTCGAAATATAAAAATCTTTCCAACCATCATTATTAAAATCAAAAGGCAGCATGGTATAGCTTGCCAGGCTTTCTCCTGTTGCGATACCCATTTCTAAGGTAACATCCTGAAAGGTCCCGTTACCGTTATTTTTGTATAATGAGTTGCCATCACATGCGCCCCAGTCATTTATTAAAATATCCAGAAACCCGTCATTATTATAATCGGTCCAAGTGGCCCCAGTATTTCTGCAACCATTGATTCGCTCGAATCCGGCAGTTTCGGTAACCTCTTGGAACGTACCGTCGCCTTGATTATGAAACAGTTGCACTTTAAACGTATGTGTAAAGAAGATATCCGGAAAGCCGTCGTTGTCATAATCTCCCCATGAAGCAGCAAATTTAAAACCATCCAAACCATCAAAAGCATCACCAACTTCATCAATGGGAAATAAGTTTACAAGGTTCGATCGAGCTGTAACATCGGTAAACGATCCATCATTATTGTTTTGAAATAAACGGCTGTGAGACTTTTCTATACCAGATTCATCCTTGGCTTTGGCTACTATGAAAATATCCATGTCTAGATCTTTGTCATAATCTGCAATCGCCACTCCGTTATTTTCCCTAAGAACACCAAGGCCGGCAAGTGTCTCAATACGCTCGAATCTTTGACCCCACATAGAATGGCTGATAAAAAGATTTAGCACTACAATGCATACGAAATAGTTATGGAGACGCTTAAAGTTCACATTAAATTTCTTATAATAAAAAAAAATAGAAAAAGCTATGGAGGCTTTAGATGGAAGAATCATGAATATCGTACATCCGGCGTATCCTTTTTTCCGAAGTGACAAAAAGTATCATAATCGCCTAGCTACATTTACCTTTTTCGCAACCTAAAAAGACATTTTGGTACTGGATATCGAGTAACCTACCTTTTCTGCTATTATTTCCTTAGTGGTCTAGAAACTAAAAAAATTGGACTGAATTAAGACACGAAAGTTTTGTGTTAGTGTGTGCATCATCTAAACTTGCCCTTATCCGTAAATTAAGGTAATATTTCTCTGTTTGGGACCCAACCAAAACATCCGAAAAGAATCCATAATTCATTAAGGATGCCTTGGCTAAAGCCTCAAAAACTAACTCAAACAACAAACTTTGTGAAAATTATCAATTCGTACTAGATTCAATTGTTTTACTTTTTCAGCGGACAGGTTTTCAAAAAATCTCATATCGTTGGTAATTATTATGTTTTTAGACCCTCGATTTAAGCTATTGTTCATTTCAAACTGCATATAATTAATGAGTTTGTTGAAACCCAAAACCAATTCTATGGATTTTACAAATCAATAATTATGAAAGAACCATCTCCAGGAAAAGTAGAAACCGCGCCCCAACTATCAGAGTACTCAATAATGCCAAGACTCAAGTAATCACCTGTGAGCGCAAGTATTGATTTGTTAAGAGTAAATTCAATTGCATTTATGCCCCCTTCACTACCGACTGGTGATGTATTCAAGTTAGCACTGGAAGAACCTTCAACTGTCTCATTAAAAGACCAACCAGATTCTCCAGGGTCTTGCGCAAAGAAATTCCCCCAACTATCGTTTACAAATGGGCCTTCGAACATAATTTCCGCACCGGAAAAATCAGGCCAATCATCTGATTGAAACCCGGTAGTTTCATCAGTATCTGTGTTCATGTATATTTGGGCCAATGCCATGAGCATATCGGCATTGCCTTCTAAATAAAAACTTATTTTCTCGCCTACTGTCCAAACTTTCATCAATTGAATTGCACCTTCTCCAGTGGTGTTTTCGGCGAGTACTTCGACATTTTCCCAATCATCAAAATCGCCATCAATTTCAATATTTATTATAATTATTTCAGGTGCCGTAATGTTTTTTGAAACATAGCCTTCATTACCATTTTCATCCGTAACCGTCAATGAAACTATTAAATCACCACCAATATCGTAGGTATGATTTGGGTTTTGTTCATTTGAAATAAAACCCAAATCACCAAAATCCCATCTATAGGTGAGTCCACTATCCGAAAGATTAGTGAATTCAAATGTGCTTCCGTCATTTGTAAATGTAAAATCTGCATTAAGTGTCGAACCTGAGGGGCCATCAATAGAATTATCATCGCCTGAGCATCCCATAAATAAAACTGTAGCAATTGCACAGTTTAACAACAATTTTAGTAATTTCATATTTATATTTTTTGCGAATATTGAAATTGTAATCTTTAATTAACTGGCACATCTACCTAAAAAGGTGTCAATACAATTATATATTTGTCCAAAATGTTAGGAACACTAGGAGCCTTGTCCTGTCTAAATTTGAATAGCACATTGGAAAATTAATCTTCATAGCCAGGGTTCTGTAAAAACTCTCCTTTACCCTCATTTATTCTGGCAAATGAAAAAGGAAATCTTTCTTTAGTTTTATCACTTTCGCTTAAGACGCCCACTAAGTTCTTGTTGTATTCAGTGAATTTATCATGGCGTATCAAATCTGAACGATATTGACCATTTTCACACCAATATTCATGGGACCTTTCCAAAAGAATCAAAGTATTAAAGCTATTCAAGTCCGTATAATCCGCTAAAACAACAGGGGGTATTTGTGCCCTACTCCGTATCTGGTTGACAAGATCTATTGCCTCTTGGTTTGGAGTACCATTTTTATTCGCGATTGCTTCTGCTTTGGATAATAGAACATCGGCGTATCTATAAAGAATAATATCAACTGTAGTAAATTCACCTCCTCTATTCTCATCTGGGTCTATTTTTAAAGCAAGGGGCCCCAATTGTATAAAGTCTCCAGGGTTTTCTCTATTGTAGGTTATTCCATCTGTTCCCGTATATTCTGCAATCAGATTTGTTTTTCTAATATCAGAAGGCTCGAAAGAGTCATAAAAAGCCCAAGAACTTTGTACGGTACCCCATCCCGCACCCTCAGGATAATTACTTGGCAACACCATAAGTTGCCATTGGCTTTCACTAGTTCCGGCATAGTCGGCAGGGACGGCAAAGATTACCTCGGGGCTACTCGCGGCCTGATTTTCAATACCCCAAAGGCTTACATAATCGTTCTCTAGTTGGTAATGACCCATGGCTATAATGGCATTGGCCTGTTCTTCCACTTCGGCCCATCTTTTTTCGTGCAGGTAAAGCCTTATCAAAATCATTCTGGCCATTCCTTGGCTAAATCTGCCATATGGTGTCTCTGAGGGGCTCTTGAGACCAACTGCGGCATCTTTAAGATCTTGTTCAATAAAACTTACCATTTCATCATAAGGAAGCCGTGCCAAAGGTTCTTCCTTCAAAGGATCCAAGAGAACTTCCAAGGGAGCTATCACAATTGGACCATACATATCAAACAACTCATATGCGAGAAAACCTCTTGCACATTTAATTTCTGCTATAGCATAATCTTTCACCGATTGAATAGCATCGGATTTTTCAATCCTATCTATACTCAAAGTCATACTGCTCAATTTGTTGTAAAACCTGTCGTAAGGGCGGGTGGCTCCTTCTGTATTTGGAGTCCATGCATGATAGGTTCCTGCTTGTTGAACGCCATATTCCCCCATAAGAATTTCAGTAGATGAGTCTAAAATAAAAGCGAGTCCATTTTCTGATGTACTGTGGATTCCATCCCACCATGAACCTCGTAAAGGATAATAAGCACTAGCCACAACTGCTTCAACATCGGTTTCTGACTTTGGAAAAATACTTGGATTAATCTCAGCAAAACTAACCGCCTCTAAATCTTCATTGCACCCCATCATAATGGGAATGCTAAGAAGCATAATTAAACTTAATTTTAAATTTTTCATAATTTCTTTTTTTTTAATTAAAATCTAAGATCAATACCAATAGTATAAGTACTTACGTTAGGGTAGGCTGCTGTGAGATTATCTGTTTCGGGGTCAACTCCTTCATATGGAGTTATTAGAAAAAGGTTATTACCATCAACTCTAATAGCACCACCTCTCAATTTCTCTCCAAACCATTTTGAAGGCAATTTATAACTAAGAGAGGCATATTGCAATCGGATGAACCATGCGTCTTGATACCAAAAGTCTCCGGCACCGTCTTCTCCACCACCAGCACTGGAAGGTCTAGTTGTAGAAGGATTTGTTGGAGACCACCTATCATATACACTACGCAATACATTCTGTCCATTTGAAGCAAGTCCTCCAATACCAACACCATATGTAAGATCCGTCTGGTTCTGAATAGAACGACCGAACATTCCATTCAAATGAAAGTTTAACTCCAAGTTTTTATAACTAATTATATTACTAAAACCTGCTAAAAAATCAGGATCTTCTTTTCCTATATAAACCACATCTGCACGATCTATAAGGCCATCGGGTGCACCTTCCAATACAGCTCTCCCATTTTCATCTGTTATGGGGTTCCCATCCGCATCCCTAGAGAAGCCGTTAAGGTCTTTAATTTTTACACCTCCTGGAATTAGGAGCGGTTGGGTTGTGCTTGTTTCACCTGCTTGCAAAATTCCATCGTTTAAATAAGTAAACCTTGCGCGAATTGGATCATCAACATTCTCCCAAACCTCTGGCACCCAATTTGGTGCTCTTTCCTTCCATCTATCCCTGTAATGAGAGTAGGTGAGAATACTCCTCCATTTCCAGTTCTCTAAATCTAAATTATATGTGTTTAGCGTAATTTCAACACCCTTACTTTGTGTTGAACCGATATTTGCCCATACCGTATTTATTTCGTTGTAAGAATTTATAGGTTGCTCTTGTAAAAGATCCTCAATTACCCTAGAATAAACTTCTATCGATCCGGAAACCCTTCCTTTGTACAATTCAAAATCGAGTCCGTAATTCTGCTCTATTGTAGACTCCCATTTCAAGTTAGGGTTTGCTAACCGGCTTGCAAAAACCCCTATTAATAAGGATTCATCAGGATTTAAATAGGCGGGATTAGCGGTAAATGCGGCAAATGCGTTTCCACCAATATCGGCATTTCCGGTTTGTCCATAACCATACCTGAACTTTAATTGTGAAATTTTATCGCTAATATTCGCCATAAATGGCTCTTGTGAGATGTCCCAACCAATTGCATATGATGGAAACAAAGCATTCTTCTTATTTTCAGCAAATACAGTTGCCCCGTCACGGCGAACAGTAGATGTCAAAATATACCTGCCCTTATAGACCCAATTCAATCTACTAAAGTAAGATATATATTTATTTTCATTTTTAAACGACCCCACTACCTTAGTTCCCGCACCTGAGTTAATATTATTCCATAAGAATGCGTCGGTAAGAAAATCATTATTTCCCAAACTTGATCCTTCGGAATTGAATTTTTGTTGAGAGTACCCTGCCAATAGGGTCATCTCATGGTCATCTGCAATCGTTTTTGAATAATTTAGGGTTATATCTAGCAATTTATCATTTTTTTTCTCATTGGCAACGGAGGCCTGCCCACCCTTAATAGAACCTTCTAAAACACTTGTAGGAATATAAGTGTTTCTACTGGTATAACCTTGATCTATACCCGCTTGAACCCTTGCCGTTAAACCTGGTAGGGGTTTCAATTCTACGTAAAAATTAGTAAGTGTTCTATCTATAACCCCTTCATCAGTGATATTTAAAAGGGAAAAAGGATTTGGTTGTTTACCTGCTCTTGGATTTATTGGATAGTTTCCAAATTCATCAACTGCTTCAATATATGGCGATTGTTGAATTGACGCCCTAATAATTCCGGATTTTTCAAAACCTTCATCACCTATCGATGTGTTATCGTTGTTAATCCTACTCTTGGTAAGATTCATTCCAAAACTGAGATAATCGTTAATTTTTTGGTCAAGATTAAAACGTAGTGCAGACCTATCCATTTGAGAGTTCTTTATAACACCTTTATGACTAAATAGATTTCCAGACAAAAAGTATTTTGTGGTTTCACTTCCACCTCTTACCGAAATATTGTGCTGTTGAATTACGCCATCCCTTGTAGTTAAACTTAGCCAGTCAGTACCAGGAAATCGGGGATTTCTAATTTCTTCATCTGAATAGATTCTTCTATAAGGAAGTCCGTTAACAGGATTGGCTATTGCATCCTCGAGAGGCACTTCACCATAGGGAGCAACGCGATTGGCGGATAACCAACCTTCCGTTGCAGATTCATTGTTTATTTCCATCCATTCTTTAAGGTTCAATACATCAAATTCGTCATTATAGTCTTGAAGAGATAAGGAAGATGAATAATCTATTTGAACTTTTCCCGCCACACCCTTCTTTGTTGTAATTAAGACAACCCCATTAGCAGCTCTAGCACCATATATAGCAGTAGCACTGGCATCTTTCAATACCTGTATGTTTTCAATATCGTTAGGGTTGAAAGAATTTAAAATATTTTGGGTACCCCCCTCATATTGATTGCCACTTTCGGGTTGCTGAAAATCAGTAATTGGAAAACCATCAACAACTATCAGAGGTTGGTTGCTCGCATTAATTGATGCCGCACCTCGAATTAAGAAATTCAAACCCCCTCCTGGTTGCGCGCTGTTCTGAGTCACCTGGAGGCCGGCAACTTTCCCTTGGAGTACTTGCCCTACGGAAGCGGTAGATGATAGTACGAGCTCTTCGGTCTTCACCGATGAAACTGCCCCGACCACGTCTCTTTTCTTTTGGGTTCCATACCCTACTACAACCACTTCCTCCAAAGCACTATTGCTTTCTTCCAGATTAACGTCGATTGTAGTACTATTACCGACGGTAATTTCTTCTGTTTGAAAACCAAGATAAGAAAAGGACAGAATCGCATTCTGATTATCAACATCGATAGAATAGTTTCCATCAAAATCAGTGGATACGCCATTTGTTGTTCCTTTTTCTATAACATTAACCCCTGGTAATATTACTCCATTGGTCGTTACTTGTCCAGTTATAGTTCGCTGTTGTGCATGCCCGTATTGTATGAAGGCTAAAAAAATGAAAGACACAATGATGTTTTTCGATGTCATATTAATTAAGTTAGTTTTGGTTGAACAAAAGAATTCATCTTTTTTAGTTAAAACGAAGTTAAAAAATATATTTGAACTTTCAAAACCTTATTTGGATATTTCATATACTTTTTAAATATATAATATATCTCTAGTTGATGTTAGACAAGTGAGGGTTGTTTCGTTTGAATTCAAGTAGGAAAAGTAATCTTGTTAACCAATTTCAAATTCTAGTGATAAGCTGCAATTTTTGTATAAATTGGTAGTTTGTTGCCTTAGTTATGGCAGCTTGTATTTTACTCTCAAGCAAGATTATTCTGTCGGAAAACCCATTTGACTACAATAAATATCCTTGAGTCAAAAGGAGGTAATCAAAGTATTGCTAGGTGCTTAAAGACATGCCTAATTTAAAGCCGAAAACCGGTTTAATTTGAGAAGAACGATTTCTCGAACCAGACCACTCCTCCATTTTTAAGGGTTGGCAGAGTGCATATGATTTCGCCATTTTCAAAAACGGTAGACAATTCCTGCTTTTTCCCTAAAAAAGGCAGATAAAATACTTTGCCATTCTTAAATCCATAAAAATGGATTTTTATACCTTCTTGAGGTGTTTGACTTACGAGTTCATCACTTTTTAATCCGGTAAAATTAGCCAGAAAAACATGTGGCTTTCCATTGACCTGTGCTGTTTGTGATGAAACAAAGGGCGAGGCCTCTATTTCAATGTTTTGTTTCAAATTGAAATTCACGACAAGATCCGTCTTGAATTTTTGAAGATGTGAAAAAAATTCTGTGTCTCTGTAATTCCCTGACCATGCAGACTTGTTAAATTCACTATTTAAGTAATTGGTGTACATTTTTCCAGGACATTGTTCGTAGTAAGTATATTTTTTATTGGCAGCCCCTGATTTCCTGTTTCCATTCACTGTACCGTAAAGCCTCTCCCTAATATTTTGCTCATTCTCCCTCACGCTATAATCGTATTTTCCGGTCTCTCCGGTTAAGATCAACTCCAAGTTATTGTCGATTAAATCCTTGAGCTGAACTATTTCAACATCAGACATATATTTTACATCAGGAAGAATTAAAGCTTCACCTTTAAATTCTTTCAAAGTCCTTGGGGTAATAACCTGGAATTCTATATGCCCTTGAAGCATCAAGTTCATCATACCTTGATATGATTCAATAAAACCATCCGGGTTATAGTTTCTGGTCTTAGGTGAAAAATAGATGCCTATTGGAGAAATCGGTGTTCGAGAGTTATATATGGTCTTCTCATTTGCGTCAATCCAATCGTAAATGACTTTTCTTGTTTCTATGTCATTGGAACCTGACATAACATGCCCTCTGGCATCCCAATGGTTGGTTCCTGCCATTACATTGGAAAGAGCGAGATTTTTCATAGGTTCCATTGGTTCGACCTTATTGTCCTTATCCCAGGAATAGCTAAGCATCAATGAAGCTTTGTCTTCGGCAAAAGCCCTGAAAGTATACATACCTACAATTCTATCGAACCAGTTCTGGGGATTCTTACTGGCCGCATTGCCGCCCCCGCCGCTGTATTCGTGGGCAATTACATCGACCACTCGGTACATCTCATACACATCTGCGCCCACACGTACGGCCTCCTCGCCAAGGCCGGGATAAATCTCGGCTATGGTCTTACAGTTAGGGTTAACGGATTTCGCATTTTTGTCCACATCAGCCATAAAATTCGTGAGGGTTTCTATTCGAAAATCAATCCACTTCCTAAAGTTCGGGTCATTGAAATCGCCCAGCTTGATATCAATTTTGGCATCAATTCCGGTTTTTAATTTAAAGGCCGCCACGGTATATTCATCAAAGCTTGCCCAAGTATCTTCCCAGCCGTCAAAATGAGTCATCCAATAAGGAATGTCCACAAAAATGCCATCAATTCCCGTACCCGCTATCTGACGGACAAGTTCCATATATCTTTCCCGCCAAGCAGTCGCATAAGGCGATATCCAGACATCTTCATCACCCTCGCTGATCCAAAATGCATCGCCACCGTCAAACATGGCTGGTCGGCCAATAATATCCCGCTGTACCCAGTCCGAGTGATCTTTAAAAAAAGAATGTGCTTTATTATCGGCATTGGCAGTTATGCATTCCAAGCCAGCTATATAGACAAAAGCATAATTATCAATTTCATGCGCACGATTTACAAGCAATTCAAGATCACGCAATTTTTCCGTAGGGTCAAGGAAGCTTTCGTAACGACCAGGAATATCATTGTCTACTTGTATGCCAAAAAGATTGGTTTCTAAGGCGTCCTTTATAGTAGCATCTACATTTTCCTTGGTCAGGCCGTGGCCGGCAGTTCGAATGTAATTGGTCCAATCCCGTGGCTTATCATGTTCCACTATTTTCTGTAGTTTAGAATTAGAATCGGTACAGCCCGAAATTAAGATGAGTACGCAAAATAAGACCAGTTTAAATATATGGCCTTTCCCAATTGTGTTTAGTAGAGGTGTCATAGAGTAGAGATTTTTGAAATTATTGTATTGATTTATGCACGTAAAATCATCAATACCTATAACGGAATTCTTCAAGAAACGTTAAATAAAACAGCCGTCATTCAGTGCTTAATTTAAAGGTTCCTATAGTTGCCGACTACGTTGTTTTAGTTATGCTTTGCCAATGTAAATCTAAGGGGCAACTGTAGTTGAACCAATTAAGTTTGCACTAAGGGAAGTATTCCAAATATCGTAATTCGCAAACTGTATACTACGCTTGTTAGTGTTAGTTTCTTTAGGATCATTAATCTTCAAGTAAATGTCATAGTCACCAGCAGGTACCTCACCAATTGCGTCCAGATTAATTGAGAAGTCCAGATCACGCCATGCTTCGGTATTGTCTGCCCTGCTGTCCAAAGCAGGTCGCCAATCCCTTGCGTCAAGGTTCGTAAGTGCCGTGTAAGTATTAAAACCATCTTTAGCTTTCAAAATTACCGACACATTTTTCTTGTTTACCATATTGCCAAAGCCGACGTTTTGGATTTTCCCTTCGAACCTCAGGGTTCCATTCTGCTCTACCCATTCACTTGCATTAGCCTCGCGCAACACTAACCGGTAGCCCAATCTGTCACGAATATATTCCATTCCGTTTCTGCCTTCATATACCGGGTCAAAGATGGCCGTTCGGGTCACTCCATCGTGTGGAGGCGTAAACGGTTCGGTGACATTTTCTTCAATATAAACAAAATCACCCCAAAGTTTATAAGTACGTCGGTTCCAACTTGTATTCAAATGAGTTGTTTGAGCATAAGCGGCTTCATAAAGTACGTTCGGAAATCTGGGATAGATATTATCCTCAGAACCTGGCCCAACTGTTTCACCGCCATAGAAGTTATTTTGATTTCTCATCCAGGTTAAAGCTGCGTTACGATCATAGTCACTTTGATCACCAGTTCCAATTAATGGAGAACCTTCCGAAAGCGAGCCATTATCGTTGATACTTGCCGAATAACTATCGTTGAACATACCGAAACGTTGCGCCGGTGTTCCTCGTGTCGGGGCAGGCATTAAATTAGAAAAGCTATAATCGGTACCATACTCAACGTTATGCCATGCCATGACTCCGCCCGCATGTACTAAAATTGAACGCGAAGCGGGAACATAGCCCAGCAACGCTTCCAATAGCCAGTGATACCCCTCCGCAGTTCTGGCATATGATGACGAGTGCATTTCGCCCCACGGGCCGAAGATACCCGCCTTAACAGTCATTATGCAATCTTCATATTCGTCAAATACACTACGGAGCTGCCAAAGATGGTACTGTATCCAATTTTTGTCCTCATGGCCAGGTATACCACATAAATCAGATTCATTAATAACCCCGGTTTCATACCAACCACGACCTCTTTTCGCCCCCGGTTCGCAATCATGAATGACCTGGTCAAACTTTTCATTGGCAATCCATGTGTGGCCACGTCCGTCATAATTAAATTTCGCAATGGCAACAGCTTCGCTATTTCTTACTCTTTGAAGCGCAACCCTTACATAATCAAGCGCAGCGGATGTTAAAGGTTGAGTAGTCCCATAATCCGGCGGAAGATTACCATCAGCACTCCATGGTCCAATGGGTTTTCCATTGAGGGGAGCGTTCGACGAAAAGTTTCTCAGGTCAAACTCCATATAAACGATGCTAGCATTAACAAAGGTCGTTGTACCAGTTATAACGGTTCCTAAATCAGGAAAACTTGGAGTTCCACCGTCCACAGGAATTACATATGATTCTGGTCGGTAAAAGCCCCTGTCCGGATTTGGAATATCAATGGGATTCTCTGTAAAATTAAGATTCTGTGGCACAAGATTATCTTGAGCGTTTATAACGCTGACAACTAAACAAAAAACAAAAAAATTAATTTTGAATATCATATGGGATGTTTATTAATTGATAGTGGTAGTTAGGCTTTTGTTCGACAAACACAATAGCTAAGGTTCTAAATACCATCTCGAATGACCATTATTGTAGGTCTGCAACGCAGTCCAGTTAGCAACGGACGATGTAGCCCTGCTTACATTATCCAAGTACACTCCGTCAAATCCCATGTCAACGATCTTGTCGATGGA
>RCMY010001902.1_pt1 | contig 19245 bp, 23 predicted proteins | sample 2041341 | NCBI WGS metagenome assembly RCMY01 (sample SAMN09708234, study PRJNA481090) | Marine sediment metagenome, whole genome shotgun sequencing project. | reverse complement strand
AGACGGCTCGTTCGACGGCCGACAATTGGTCGAGCACCCGAAGGAAACCCAGCTTCACCGACTCGTCGAGCTCCACCAGATGCCCAGGATCTCGATCGGTCAGCAACGGTTCGGCCAACCACGGGCCGATATATGTTTCACGCCGACGTTGGGCGGAACGAAGCCGGTCGAGGCAGAGGCGGGTCGACACGGTGGTCAGAAAGGCAGCAGGCCGTTCTACACCGGTTGCAGGCTCGAATCGAAGCCACGCCTCCTGCACGATGTCATCGGCGTCGGCCACCGATCCGAGCATCCGGTAGGCCAGCCCGAACAGCCGATCACGCTCCGCCTCGAACAGATCAAGCTTGGATGGAGGGGTTGCTGGCGTAGCCATCGGCCTCGATCCTAAACGCCCGGTTCAAACGGGCACGACAGTTCTCCCATGCGATGTTGTTTGCGAGCTCCACCAACTGCTTTTCGCTGAATCGCGCCTGGAGTCGCTGCTCCAGATCGTCGGTCATGTTCACGGGCGTTCGGCTGAGTACGTCGGCGAACTCCACGACGAGGCGCTGCTCGCTGGTCAGGTTGGGTGACTCCTTCCAATCGGCGACAGCATCAATGGTTGTTTGACTGAGACCCAGCTCACGGCCGAGTGCGATGCCGAGATCCTGTCACCAAAGACATCCGACCAACGACCCGGCCCGCAGCGTGGCGATCGCCTTCAGGTCGGCAGGAACGCTGCGTCCGAAGCTGACCCAGCGTTCCATCGCCAACTTCCCGAAGAACGTGGGTTTGTGCCGAAGGGCCTTCTTGTAGGGAGCCGGCAGCACCGGCCCACGACGAAGGACTCGGACAACGGCGAGGTATGGATTCATGGTTGCCTCCAGGCATGTGCGAGCACAGCAACAGCCAGAGCCGCTGCGCCGATGAGTGACACCGAGTTCATGGCGTCCTCGGCGCTGCTGAGCGCCTCGGCTGGGTGAAGGAGGTGGAAGATCGCATGTGGCACGGAGAAGGCGAGTGCGCCGGCCATGGCAGTGACCACCACGTCACGACGACGGAGCAGCAATGCGATCGTGGCGAGCACGCCGACCGTGAGGAGCCCGGACCCGGTGTCGGTTGCCAGATGCTCGTTGAAGGGTGGAAGGGCGGCGACGAGGTGCGGGGCCCAGCCCGGAAAGGAATCGAACCAGCTCCGAGGGGCGACGATTGCCCAGGCCCCGGCAAAGAGGTTGGGAACAGCGAGGACGGCGAGGGCCGCTGTCACCCATCTGGGCGCTGCGAATTCTGGTTCCATGTCCTAACGACGAGAGTGCTCACCGATTTGTGACAGAAACGGTCAGACTTCTCGTCGGCACGTCACCTGAGGTCACGAAGTGTCGAGAAGAGCGACTTGACGTCCAGAACGTGGCATCGAGCAGACCATTCTCGTTCGGGTCGCGTCTGAAGAAGCGGTCTTCCGAGGCATGGCGGTGGGCCGAAGTCGAGTGGACGCTGGTTTTCCCGAAGCGTGGCTCCGTGCGTGCGTGCGTTGTCGGGGGCACGACGAATCGCGAAACGGGCATCGATGCTCCTGGCGGCTTCGGCGCTGCTGCTTGGCGTGGTGGTGGCAGACTCGGCTCGCCAAACCGAAGCAGATGATTCGAGGCGGTTTCGAACTCATCATCGCCAACGAGGCAGACATGAGTGTCGTCGCATCGGTCGCCAACGGACTCGAGATCATCGAGGCGTGCCGAACCCGCCATGTCGACATCGTGCTCATGGATATCCGGATGCCCGAGCTCGATGGGCTCTCCGCCACCGAGGCGATCATGTCGATGCCAGAGCCTCCGAGGGTCGTGATCCTCACGACGTTCGGGCTCGACGAGTACGTGTCCTCGGCTGTCTTTGCGGGCGCCTCGGGGTTCCTTCTCAAGGATGCGTCAGCTGCTGATCTCGTCGCCGCGTATCGGAGCGTGGCTGCCGGCGACTTTGCGATTGCGCCACCGCTCGTTCGCACGATCGTCGAGCAGGCTCGTTCCTCGCCATGAAGCCACCGGTACCGGGGATCGATGACCTGACCGAACGCGAGCGCGAGGTTTTGGAGCATCTCGCCGCTGGAAGGTCCAACGCGGAGATCGGCGAGCAGCCGTACCTCAGCGAGGCGTCTGTCAAGACCCACCTGAGCCGAGTGCTGGCCAAGCTTGGGGTCCGCGATCGAGTCCAGTCGTACGCCGATGCCTGTTGACGCTGATCGCGTTGGGCGGGGCTGTTGTGGTGTTCAGCCGGCGAAGCAGCCGAATGCTGCGTTGGTGATCTCGATGGGCTCGAGTGCCACGGGGCCAGCGACGGTCTCGACGACTGCACCCTGCAGTGTGATGGTCGCGGGGCCCGCGCACTCGCCACTGCCGGACGGGTAGTCGAAGCTTCCCGAAGTGACCGGCCATACCGCTGACGTCTCCGGTGTCGGCTCGAACCATTCGACGGCGTCGTCGCAGTGGTTCGCGAACAGGTGAGCACCCGTGGTCACCGACACGGCGAACCGGTCGTCGGGCAGGCTGACAGGGCCGTCGTCCGGCATCTGAGGGGTCGTGATGTCGATTCGCAGCGACCACCGTTCGGTGCTGTCAGCTGCTGCGAACCCGAGGCCGCATGGGTGGCCGATGTCGAACCGGACGGCCGCGAGCTCGCCTGCAAGGTCTTCTGGGTCAGCTGCAGCCACGTCGTACGCAGCGTTGAGTGTCGTGGCGACGATCGCGAACCCGGGTTGCGGGTCGCAGAACGTCGTGTAGCTCTGCCAGAAGCTGTCCGGCTCCGATACGAGCGTGCTGACGTCGAGGAACCATCCGGTCGCGTCGACACGATCACCGGCGTGGAGTGTGACACCGTCGGCGGTGACGAGCTGGTCGCCCTCGGCGCCGAGAATCGTCGCCGGTGGCGCCACGAGCAACGCCGTTGAGCCGTTGCCGCTCAGATACCAGCAGCCGCGATCGTCGATCATGAGGTCGACGACCATTGCCGACACAACGCCAGGGGGTGCGAACTCCCCGGGTTGGGCGGCTGGGGCACCGTAGCCGCCTGTGTTGTCGACAGTGCCTGATTTCGGTGTGCTGGAGGTGGGGATGACTTGGTCGATGGGCGTTGCCGACATGGCGGGTGTCGTGTCGTCGCCGCAGGCTGACGCGACCAGTAGAAGCGCCACAGAAGCAATCACTGTGTTGATCTGGGAGCGGTTCGACATGGCGTGTCTCCTGGGTGACGACCGGTGCGGGATGCATCGGCTTATCTGGCTTGGACGCCGACCGGGACGTCGCGGTTCCCGTTGCCGCCACTTTTTGCCGCGGTGGGCACTCGCCTGGCCTCTACAGGACCTCGAATTGGCAGCGTGAATCCGGAGGGTTGGCCAGACGTTTGTCCGCTGTCACGAGCGGGCAGTCCAAGGCTCGCAAGAGATCAGGTGCTGCGAGCGATCGACCTCTGACTCGAGCTCGACACCGGTTGCCGTCTGGCCCGCCGTCGGCGCTTGCTGGAGCGATCACCGAAGCATCAACGACGAGCACGTTCGGCCTGCGAAGTCGGTCAGGGTGGGGGCGGGTTTCAGCCGCTCATGACAACGCGTATCGCTGCTGGTGGTGCGGGTTCGCCGCCCAGGCCTTGATGGATTCGCCGATGCGTGTCGATGTGACCGACGGAGACCGATCACACTGTCCGGCCTGGAGTGCATTGCGCATTGCGAAACGCATTGCGAAACGCATTGCATTTTCCTACGCTTGCCGCATGGCTCAAATGGTGACTCGGGTAGAAGACGAACTTGCGGCTGCTGTCGATCGGCTGGTGGAGGCTGGTGTCTTTGCCAGTCGTTCCGAGGCGGTGCGTCTCGGTCTCGAACGGCTGGTCGACCGCTGTCGTCGCGACGAAATTGGGGGTCGCATCGCTCACGGGTATCGGGAGCGACCGCAAACCAATGCGGAGGTCGCATGGGCGGATGAGTCTTCCGTCCGGATGATCGCCGAGGAACCTTGGTGAGTGTGACTCCGACACAGGGCGAGATCTGGTGGGCCGAAGCCGAGGGCAAGAGGCGACCAGTTTTGATCGTGACGCGCAGCGATGCTGTGCCAGTTTTGACGTGGATCATCGTCGCGCCGGTGACTCGCACGATTCGCGAAATTCCGACCGAGGTCCAACTCGGAGCCAGCCACGGGCTCCCTGATGAGTGCGTGGCGTCGTTCGACAACCTGCAGCCGATACGGCGTTCGTTTCTCACGGAGCGGGCCGGTGAGCTCCAGATCGAGGAACTCGACGAGATCTGCCGGGCACTCCGTGCGCTTTCAGACTGCTGATGCGCGGATCACGAGTGAGTTCGCTGTCGGATTTGAACCACTCATGACGACGGCACACGGCTGTTGAGGACCGGGGCGGCTGCCACCGAATTGATGAATCCACCGAATCCGAGTCTGAGTACGTCTGAAATCCGCTGACGCGAGTCTCTGAACAGGTGAAATGAGTCGGGATGGAGTGATTTGAACACTCGACCCCCTGCTCCCAAAGCAGTGGAGCCAAAACCCGTTGACCTGGGAAAACACGCGAAATGCCTGACCGGGCCCATACCCTTCGAACCGTCTCGATACCGCCCGAACCCCTCCGACCGCATCCCTACGCGCGCGATGCGCGCGCAACCGAGGCAGGGGCGGGATGCTAGCCCAAATCTGGCGGTCGGGGCCGCAACGATCCGTCGGGACTGCAGGACTCGACTGGTGTTTGATCGGTGGAGGCGACCAGAGCGGTGAGCGATTCCGCAATCGGGCCGGCCGATGGGTCATGGATTCGAAGCAGCAAGATTCCAGCGTGATGTCGTGGCCCGGTTCGGCGAAGATCGGCCGGGTACGTTCTGGTAGGTTCTCGTCGAGCTGGATCGTCACGCGGAAGCCACAGCGGGATATTCGTCTCGGGCCAGTTCGGCACGGTCGGCGGCTGCGGCTCGTATGCCTCGACGTCGTGGGTCGGGTACTCGTCGAAGATCTCGGTCTGAGTCATCGCTGTGGCGAGGAAAAAACCAACACGATGCTGACCATGATCTGCGTTCCCCGGACGGTGGCCTGGCCGTGGCAGATCGACGGGTCTCTGACCGTCCTGTTCCTGTGGTCGCTCGTCATGGACCGACGCCAGGTCGACCCTGCTGTCGACGGGTGGGGGAAGGCCGCTGCTCGGTGGTGGTCGCCACGATGGCGTTGCAGCGCCGTCAAGATCGAGCACGCCACTCGTGAGGATCCCGAGTGGTCGCTCCGGGCTTGGAGGCGCGATTCTGGGCGGGCTTTGGGTGCTATCTGCGTTGAAGGGCTCGGCGATCTCGGTGGCGGCCGACCTGGGTCCACTACGATCTCCGACATGACACGCCTCGACCGGATCACAACGGACCCGGAAATCTGCCATGGCAAGCCGACCGTGCGCGGCTTGCGTTACCCGGTGGAGAACCTTCTCGAACTTCTGGCCTCGGGAATGACGATCGAAGAAGTCATCCATGATCATCCAGATCTCGAGCGAGATGACCTGCTTGCGGCCCTCGAGTTCGGAGCACTCACCTCCGGAAACAGAGTGGCGCCGTTCAGCGCCGCGTGAAGTTCCTCGTTGATGCGCAGCTGCCAGAGCTGCTTGCCGAACTCCTCACGGCTGCGGGGCATGATGCGATCCACACCAACGGGCTCCCGGACGCCAATCGCACGAGAGATTCGGAAATCGCTCGGTTAGCCGACAACGCCGGACGGATCGTCATCAGCAAGGATCGAGACTTCCGAGACTCGCACCTGCTGAGCGGAACACCTCGCAAACTGCTGGTCGTCTCGACGGGCAATATCAGCAACGCAGACCTTCTCGCTCTGGTTGCCGAGCACCTTGTTCCCATTGTCGAAGCGCTCGAGCATGCAACAATGGTCGAACTGAAACCGCAGGGAATGATCATTCACGACGACTGACCGCCCACGCCCAGCGTCGTGATTCCGTAGCATCGCATAGAGGCCGAAGTAGCGCACTTGCCTGGGGTGCGCATCGTGATTCCGTGCGCGCGCTGTGTGCGTCCTGGTTTTCGACACGTTGCGTGGTGCATCGTGCTGTGTGGTGATGTTCCGCAATCGAGATCCGCCCGCGGACGGATCTCGTCACTTTGTGTGGCGGGTCGATCACCGAGGAGCAGGTTGATCGTTGGTCGGCGAATCACGGTGCCGCATCCGGGGCGACATGGCGGTGAAATTGCGGCAACGCATAAGGGCCGCAGTGCTGCGCGGAGGGGACGCCACCGACCGGGTTACGGCGCTCGCGTTATGTGTGACGCCCGCCTGGACCATTGGTGCATCGCGTTTGCCGGTACTCCTTGTGCTTGCGCCCTGGACGCGACGCTTCGTGGACGGCGCAGGGAATGAGTGGAACCTTTACTGGCCGACAGCGCATCGACTACCGACGAAGCCTGAGCGCTCATGTCAACGCCCGGACGATTGCTCGCATCGATCCGCTATCTGCACGTCAGGGTGCGATGCGGCGCGCAAGAAGGCTCTCGTCCGGGCGTGCGACGGGGATCGCTACGCCCTTGACTCAAACAAACGATGGAACTAATACTATTAGCACCATGCGTTGGTCAATCGATCACACTTCCCGAGAGCGCCTCCAGGACCAGATCGCCAGCTGCGTTCGACGCGGCGTGGCCTGTGGAGACCTGATGGTCGGTGAGCAGTTGCCGCCGGCGTCCGAACTCGGAACCGCATTGTCCGTCGACCGCAACACCGTGCTCGCTGCGTACCGACAGCTACGCGACGACGAAGTCCTCGAGTTCCGCCGCGGACGCGGCGCACGCGTCGCCTCAACAGGGCCGGCTCTGTCGTCGGTGACCGAAGCAGCCCAGAAGTTGGTCGCCGCCGCCAGCGAGCACGGGCTCGGACAGAACGATCTCATCCGCATCATCAAGGAGCTGACATGACCACACAGACAGCTGCCAGCACGAGCCGGCACTCCGTCTACACGGGCCGGACAACGAGCTGGCCAATGGTGGCCGCCACGTGTCTCGGAGCATTCTTCGTCGTATTTATGGGCAAACAGGCCGACGGAGCTTGGAGCGACCTCTATTTCGTCGTGCCGTTGCTGCTCGTTGCCATCGGTTCGCTCGCCAACATCTTGACCGCCTCCAGCGTCCGCGCCACCGCAGGGCCCAACGGCTTCACCATCCGCTGGGGACTCCTCGGCTGGCCCAGATGCACCTACCGCCTCGACCAGATCGAGCACGCCGAAGTCATCGATCTGCCATGGTGGCGCGTCTCCTACGGATTCTGGTGGACACCGAAGCGGACGAACTGCACGGTCCGAAGCGGACCGACCGCGCGACTCTCGCTGCACAACCATCGCATCATCACTATCACCGTGCCCGACCCCGCAGCGGCCGTCGCGGCGCTCCACGAGGCATCACCCGACACCCGACCAGACAGCGCTTGAGCTCCGCCCAACCCGCTCCTGAGCGCACTGCCCGCGAGGCCGAAACGCCTTGCCCGGATCGGCGCCTTTCGATCATCGACTTCGACGACCCGGGAACGCTCAGATCTGCGACCAGAGAGCCTGCGATTGGAACACGATTCGATGTGATTTTGTGGCGCCGCATCGGGGCCGAAGTGTTGCGCTGTTCGACTTCGAAGGATCGTGATGCCGTGGCACAACTAGCGAGCACTTCTGCAATGGTCCAGTGACTCGACACCCCGCTGCTCATGCCAGGGTTGGGCGCGTGCCCATGGGTGTCGCTACTTGCTTCGACCAACGTGGGTGCAGATGCAGATCTTGTTGCCGTGCGGATCGGCGAGCACCGTGAACTGCGGGGCCTCGTCGGTGGACACGATGGTGCCGCCAGCAACCACGGCTGCCTCGATTCGCTCCTGGGCGACCTCGGGCGGAACGCGGAGGTCGATGTGCCACCGTTGATTAGTGTCTGGTGCGGCGTCTTGGAACCAGATCGTCGGCATATCGCCTTCGTCATCGGTCAGTTCGTCAGGTCCGCTGTCGGTCATCGACAGCACGGCTTGCCAGAACGGCTTGATCTCGTCGCGGTCCCAGGTGTCGAGGCCGAACTCCAAGCGTTGCACGGCGTGGGGGTCGGCTTCGATGCCGAGGTCAGCTGCGATCGCGCTGATCTGGCGTGCCATGTCGACGTCGCGTTGTGTCTTGCCGCCGGTGTCGTGCGAGGTGAGGACGACATTGACATAGGTGTACGACAAGCGGATGTCGGGGTGATGGTGAGCAGCTTCGGCGGCTGCGCCGATCCGGTTGACGACGAAGGCGAGGCTCGTGGCGAAATCGCTCGTGCGGAACCTGGTCTCGATTGCGTCGTACATGGATCGCCAATCGTCGAGGCCGTCCATCGCCTGTATCTGGTCACCGCTCAGCAATTCGTTGCTCACGTCGTCACGCTAGTGGGAGGCCCATCTCCGGAGGAAACAGGCAAACGACGAACGAATCGGGTATCGGAAGTGGCCGCCAGTCAACTTCCTAGCTGCGTGACATCAACGTCGATCGCTGTTTCCAGGAGTTGTTTCCTGGCGCGGTCTGCTGGATAGAGGGTCTCGACCGCGAGTTCGGACAGGGAGACCTCGAGTGGTGAGCCGACGTGGCGAGGGTCGGCACGAGTCGCACGTCGCCATGGTCGGGATGTCGAGGTGTGAGCAGAGGTGGACGATCATTTCCCGGCTGGGCCGGCTTCGACCGGTTTCGATGTGCCTGAGGTGCTTCGTGGACACTTCGGCGGCGATCGAAAGGTCGATCTGGGTGTACCGGCGCTGCCGGCACCACCACCGCAGCATCTCTCCAGCGTTGGACTGCACGGCCAGACCGTAGACCGTAGACCGGTGAACGATGTGCGACCATCACCTGTGAGGTAATCGTGCGACCCACCTCGAAGCGCACATGCTGGGTTCATGAACAACCAAGAATCTTCACAAGCAGCGGCCACGTCCGGCGTCATCGCCAGATACACCCGGGCCTGGCTCGACAGCGATCTGGCGACCCTGGTCGATTGCTATGCCGACGACATCGTCGCCCACTACGGCGGCACGTCTCGGTACGCCGGGACCTACCACGGGAAGACACGCTTCCTGGAGGTCCTTGCCGAAACCGCCGCCCTCGCAAAGCGGGAACTCCTCAGCGCCGATCAGCTGCACGACGACGGGGAGTGCGGTGCAGTGTTCATCACCGAGAGCTTCGACATCGACGGGGACCCGGTGACGGTGCAGCGGGCACTGCGCTATCGAATCGACCACGACCAGATCACGGAATGCTGGCTGTTCGACATGGACCAGCACCTCATCGACCGGGCCTGGTCCGGCTCGTAGCGTCGCTCGTTGTCGTGACACCATCCGGCGCAAGCGGATGGCACGACGAGGCGTCCGCGTCATTCCAAACCGCTAGCCATGACCTCGTACGACGCTGACAGTGCCACCCAGCGTGCCGGCCAATTCGACGTGGTGGCGCCCTCGAGGTGTGACCAGAGGTCCTCGACATGCGCTTGCCAACCAGCCCCATGGGCGCCGATCTCGGCGAGGGGGATGCCGGACTCCTCGACCACGAGGCGGGTGCCTTCGGCCAGTGCTGTCAGCGTTGCTTCGATCATCGTCTCGTCGGACGTTCCGGGCGACATGGTGACCACGAGATGCCGTGACGACTCACACACATCGATTCGCCCGGATCCTTCCCAGCCACTGGTGAAACGGGCCGAGATCGAACCGCCGATCCGGAGATCACCCTCGACTTCGGCGATCCAGCGGGCCAGGCGGGTCGGATCGGTGATCGCATCCCAGAGGTCATCGGGTCGGGTGGGGTAGACGCTTTCCATCCGGATTTTGCCGCTTCCGTTGCCGAGGGAGTGGAGGGTGCCGAACACCCGGCCGGTATCGACTTTGTGGTCGGTCATCGTTCGATTCCTTTGGTCTCGTTGTGGTTGGCGATCTCGTGATGGAGTGCCGTCATTCGTTCCTGCCAGATCGCCCGGTACGGGCTGAGCCAAGCGTCGAGCTCGGCCAAGGGTTCGGGGCGCAGGTGGTAGATCCGGCGTTGTGCGTCGTGTTCGACCTCGACCAAGCCGGCATCTCGAAGCACACGAAGATGGCGCGACACACCCGGTCGCGCGATCGGCAACAACGATGCGAGCTCGCTGACCGTCGCGGATTGCACACGGAGCGTTTCGAGAACGGTACGTCGACTGTCATCGGCGAGCGCTCGGAGCAATGCTTCCATGGTCGCAATGTACCGAATCGGATACGTACACGTCAAGGTACATATCCGCGCTCAGAGCGAACCGCGGTGCACGATTGGAACAATCGTGAGCGTGAAGTCGTGGTCACCGGGCGTGTCTACCGGGGCAGCAAACCGCCTGGCGGGCTCGGGCCGAGAGCATAACGCCGCAGGACTGAGGCCTTCGAAGTGGTGCGGCGTGACGGGCATCAAGATTCGCGGTGTCACCGGCAACGCCGCACTGCAGTGCACCACGAGCGGCCTGGTCACTCATCATTCTGTGACGTCACGAAGGGGCCGAAGTGTGCGGCACCTGGCGATGTAGCCGCGTGGTTCTGCGGCGTCGCTATGGGTGGATTCGGCAGTCGGCGGGCCTCGCCCGGACCACTCGGGATTGCCGGTTACGTGCGACTCGCATTGTCCGGTCGACGGGCCCAGAGCTCGTACTCCACATCCCCGTGCTCGCTGCCCTCGATGAGGTCCGGCCACTCTTGGAAGAACTGGCGGACCAGCCGAAATCCGACCTTCTCGAGGACGCGCCGGGAGGCCAGGTTGACCGTCATCGTCTGTGCCCACAGCCGGCTGACATCCAAGGTTTCGAACGCGTGATCCCTGAGAGCCCTCGCCCCTTCGGTCGCGAAGCCGCGATTCCAGTGGGCGGGTCCGATGCGGTAGCCAAGCTCACGCTGATCGGCGGGACCCGGCACGAGGCCGAACCAGCCGACGAATACGCGTTCGTCGGCGGTGAAGGCCATCGAGCGATGCCCGATGGACGACGCCACGAACTCTTCGGCTTCAAGGACCGTTGATGGCTTCCCGCCGTCGATGAATCGCTTCACGGCTGGGTCGCTGTCGAGCTCGACCAGGAGCCGAACGTGGGCATCGGCGATCGGCACGAGCGCAAGGCGAGCGGTGACGAGCACCCCGCCAGTGTACGAGACGCAACCACTCCGTATCGGCACTTCCGATCGCCGACGCCGTGTCGGGCGACCGCCCGTAATCGCAGCGCTGAACAATCCGCCTGGCCGCACACTCCCGGCGAAGTCGGTCACGGTCGGGCGGGTTTGAATCGCCCATATCGACGGCATGCGGCGGCTGCTGGCCCAGGGCGGCTGCCAACGACCTGATGAGCCTGCCGATGCCTGTTGACGAAGCTAATGGCGCTTGGAAGCGTCCGCACCTGCCGCCGACGCAAGTGTGGCGGGATCGCGGCGTGGAGGCCGCTGCGCGCGCACTTCTCGCGCAAGTCCGCTCCTGGCAGTGTCCGAAACCCGCTATCGCAAGTCTCTGACCAGGTGAAATGGTCGGGATGGAGTGATTTGAACACTCGACCCCCTGCTCCCAAAGCAGGTGCGCTACCAAGCTGCGCCACATCCCGAAGTCCGCTGAGCGTAGCGCCGCTTCAGGGAAACGCGGACGCTTGGGAGATGGGCCGGAGGTAGGGGAGTGTTGCCGATCCGTGCGGGGTGCGTGGCCGCTGGGCACGGAGCGTGGCAAATCGACCACGTTTGTCTCGCTTCGAGTGAGACGTGAGCCGACCATCAGGGAGAGCGGCGTTCTGATCGCTACACTCCGCCCAGTGAAATCCTCCGTCGAAGCCCTCGAGGGCAACAAAGTCAAGTTCACCGTCGAGGTCGAAGAAGCCGAGTTCGACAATGATCTCGATGCGGCCTTCAAGTCGCTGGCCAAAGAAGTGCGTCTGCCCGGCTTCCGGCCGGGGAAGGCGCCTCGCAAGGTGCTCGAAGCTCGAATCGGTAGCGAGTACGCCCGCTCCGAGGCCTTCCGCAACGGCCTGCCGAACTACTACGTCAAGGCCGTCAACGAACACGAGGTCGATGTCATCGACTCGCCCGACATCGAGATCGTCGAAGGCGAACTCGCTGGTCCCGTGACGTTCTCCGCCATCGTGCAGGTCCGTCCGGTCGTCGAGATCGACGGCTATCAGAACCTCCAGGTCGAGATCCCGTCGCCCATCGTGAGCGAAGAAGACCTCAGCGGCGCCATCGAGAGCCTGCTCGGCCAGTTCGGCGAACTGGTCACGGTCGACCGTCCCGCCCAAGAGGGCGATCGCGCCACCATCGACATCTCCGCCACTCACGAGGGCGAACCCGTCGACGGCCTCACCGCCAACGACTACGTCTACGAGGTCGGCATGGGCGCCGTCGTCGAAGAGCTCGATCAGAACCTCATCGGTGCCTCCGCCGGCGACGAACTCACCTTCAGTGCTGCGCACCCCGACGAAGACGAAGAAGCGCCACTCGAATTCTCGATCACGGTCAAGGAAGTCCAAGAAACCGTCCTGCCCGACCCCGACGACGAGTTCGCCAAGGCCAACACCGAGTTCGAAAGCGCCGACGATCTGCGCGACGACTACCGCAAGCGCCTCACCGAAACCCGCGTCAACCAGGCCAACGCCGCTCGCCGCAACTCGGTTGCCGAAGCTGTTGCCGAACTGGTCTCCGACGACGACATCCCTGAAGCTCTCGTCGAGATGGAGGTCGAGAACCGGGCGCAGGATCTCGCCATGCGCCTCCAGGCGCAGGGCCTCACCATCGAGCAGTACCTCCAGTTCTCCGGTCGTGACCAGGGCGACCTCGTCGCCGAGCTCCGTGGCACCGCCGGCGTGTCGGCCAAGATGGACCTCGCCCTGCGAGCCGTCGCCGTCGCCGAAGGCCTCGGAGTCACCGACGCCGAGATCGACGAGGAGATGCAGCGCATCGCCGAGCAGGTCGAACGCACCGCCGAAGACGTGAAGGCGCAGCTGGTCGAAGGCGGCCAAATGCCGTCGATCCGTTCCGACCTCGAAAAGAGCAAGGCGCTCGACTGGCTCGTCGAGCGAGCCACGCTCGTCGACGAAGATGGCAACACCATCGCCCCCGACGACCTCGAGCTCCCCGAGTCAGAAGAAGACGACAGTACATCTGGCGCCGAAGGTGCCGATACTGCGGAGAACGCCAACGATGACGCCGAGGCGGCATCCGAAGGAGAAGACGACTGATGTTCGACCCGATGTACGGCTCCTACGACCAGCGCGTGAGCGCCGGAGTCACCGTTCCCAACGTCATCGAGCAGACCAGCCGAGGTGAGGTCCGACACGATCTCTTCTCCCGTCTCCTCAAAGACAACATCGTCTTCATCGGTACGCCGATCGACGAGATGATCGCCAACGTCACGTGCGCAGAGCTGCTCCACCTCGAGTCGGAAAACCCCGACCGAGACATCAGCCTCTACATCAACTCGCCGGGTGGCGATGTCAACGCGATGTTCGCGATCTATGACACGATGCAGTTCATCCGTCCCGACGTTGCAACGATCTGCTTCGGTCAGGCTGCTTCGGCTGCCGCCGTGCTGTTGGCCGCCGGTGCGCCGGGCAAGCGCTTCGCCCTGCCGAGCTCCCGCATCTTGTTGCACCAGCCCTACTCCGGTGCCCAGGGTCAGGTCTCCGACCTCGAACTCGCAGCCGCCGAGATCGAGCGGCTCAAGAAGCAGCTCGAGACCATTCTCGCCCATCACACCGGGCAGCCGGTCGAGAAGATCGCCACCGACACCGATCGTGACTTCGTACTCACGGCCGAACAGGCGAAGGCGTACGGCATCATCGACGACGTGATTGCGAATCGCAACGCCGCCGACACCTCCGGCCCGATTCGCGCCATCGAATCGTAGAAGGGGAGCGCCCATGGTGAAGTTTGGTGAGGGGGGCGAGCTGCTCAAGTGCTCGTTCTGCGGCAAGTCACAGAAACAGGTCAAGCGACTGATCGCCGGACCGGGCGTCTACATCTGCGACGAGTGCATCGATCTCTGTAACGAGATCATCGAAGAAGAAGAGGCCGACGGCGGCGGCGAGGTTCGTTTCGACGAACTGCCCAAGCCGTCAGAGATCGCTGCCTTCCTCGATGACTACATCGTCGGCCAGAAGCCGGCGAAGAAGATCATGTCCGTTGCGGTCTACAACCACTACAAACGCATTCGCCATGGTGCCACCAGCCCGACCGATGTCGAGCTGGCAAAATCCAACATCTTGCTGCTCGGTCCGACCGGTTGTGGCAAGACCCTGCTGGCCCAGACCCTGGCGCGTATTCTCAACGTTCCGTTCGCCATCGCCGATGCCACTGCGCTCACCGAGGCCGGGTATGTCGGCGAAGACGTCGAAAACATCCTGCTGAAGCTCATCCAGGCCGCCGACTTCGACGTCAAGCGGGCCGAGACCGGCATCATCTACATCGACGAGATCGACAAGATCGCCCGCAAAAGTGAAAACCCGTCGATCACCCGGGATGTCTCGGGCGAAGGTGTGCAGCAGGCGCTGCTGAAGATCCTCGAAGGCACCGTTGCCTCGGTACCTCCGCAGGGTGGGCGCAAGCACCCCCACCAAGATTTCATCCAGATCGACACCTCGAACATCCTGTTCATCTGCGGTGGTGCCTTCGCCGGTGTCGACAAGATCATCGAGCGTCGCATGGGCTCGAACTCCGTGGGGTTCCAGGCCGACATCAAGAAGGCCGCCGACAAGGACCCGGGCGAGTTCTTCGCTCACATCCGTCCGGAAGACCTTCTCAAGTTCGGCCTCATCCCCGAGTTCGTCGGTCGCCTTCCGGTGACCGCCACCGTCTCTCCGCTGAGCCAAGAGGCGCTCGTCGAGATCCTGGTCGAGCCGAAGAACGCCCTGATCAAGCAGTATCAGAAGTTCTTCGACATGGAAGACGTCGAACTCGAGTTCACCGACGAAGCTCTTGGGGCAATCGCCGACCAGGCGCTGCTGCGTGGCACCGGTGCCCGAGGACTGCGAGCCATTCTCGAAGAGGTGCTCCTCGACGTCATGTATGACCTTCCCGGGCGTACCGACATCGGCAAGTGCGTGATCAGCGCCGAGACCGTGCTCGAGAAGGTCAATCCGACCCTCGTTCCCAGAACCGAAGGGCGAGGCCGCCCCCGTAGGGCCGCTTCCTAGACCGCAAACGTGGACTACAAGCAGGCGATCGACTGGCTCGAGTCGCACACCAATCTCGAAGGTTCGGCTCCGGCGACGGGCTCGGCTCGTAGCAAGGCGCTCCGAGACAACCTTCCCAAGGCCGGCGACACCGACGGTCTGAGCCTGGGAGCGATGACCGAGCTGCTGGCCGCGTTGGGCGACCCGCACCACAGCTATCGGGTGATCCACATCACCGGCACCAACGGCAAGGGATCGACCACTCGATTCGCTGCCGGGATTCTCGCCGGTACCGGGCTGTCGGTCGGTACCTATACCAGCCCCAACCTGGTCAAGATCAACGAACGCATCGGTTACGACGGCGAGATGATCTCCGATCACGACTTCGCCCGGGTGCTGACCCTTCTGGCCGATGTCGAGCCGCTGCTCGAGCTCAAGCCGTCGCGCTTCGAGCTGCTCACCGCCGCAGCGCTCACCTGGTTCGCCGAGCTCGGCGTCGAGGTGGCCGTGATCGAAGTCGGCCTGCTCGGACGGTACGACGCCACGAACGTGGTCGACGCCGACGTTGCGGTGATCACGAACATCGGCAAAGACCACACCGATGGTGCCGACGGCTGGCAAGAACGTGTCGCGTCGGAGAAGGCCGGGATCATCAAGCCGGGGAGTCGGGTCGTTCTCGGCTCCGACATGGGCGATCTGCGCCCGATCTTCGACAACGAACCGTCGATCGCCACCTATCAGTACGGCGTCGACTTCGAGGTCGAATCGAACCTCGTTGCGCTCGGTGGACGCTCGGTCGACATCCGGACGCCATTCGGTCTGCTCGAATCGGTCCACGTCCCGTTCCACGGAGCTCACCAGGGCGACAATCTCGCGTCGGCGGTCATGGCTGTCGAGGCCTTCTTCGACCGCTCGCTCGACCAAGAGCTCATCGACGATGCCCTGATGACAGTCGACATCCCGGGTCGCTTCGAGATCGTCGGGCGCAATCCGGTCGTCATTCTCGATGGGGCGCACAACCCCGACGGTGCGATCGCGGCGAAAACCACGCTCGACGAGGAGTTCGCTCGCCTCGGTTCGTGGGTGCTGGTCTTCGGGATGCTCGCAGGCAAAGACCCGGTCGAGATGCTCGAGTCGATCGGGGCCGAAGACTTCGACGCCGTCATCGTGACCCAGCCGAACTGGAGTCGCGCGCTTCCGGCAACCGAGGTTGCCGCGGCAGCCACCAGTCTCGGCATCGATGTCGAGGTGATTCCCGACGTCGTGCAGGCATTCGCACGGGCTCGCTCGGTCACCAACGACGATGATCTCATCCTGGTCGCCGGCAGCCTCTACGTGATCGGTGAACTCCGAGCTCGGGCGTCGGAAACCAACGACGACTGATCGGCCGAAGGGGCCATTCGGCCCAATTCGGCCCTCCCACAGCATCGTCGCTCAACCTCGGCGAAGAATTTGCCGAAGGGTTGAGTGTGATGAATCGATTCGTAAGCCGACGACAGCAGCGCGGGGCAACGCTGACAGGGTATGCGTTGGTGATGGCGACGTTCACCTCGGCTGCACTCGGGACGTTGGCGACGCTCGAAGACACCTCTGGCCAATACCTGACCGACACCGGCGAGGTCATCGCCGAGCCGTTGGAAGGCCGCGAGTACCTCGCCACCTCGATTCTCGAAAATCCGCCCGAGTGGGCAACGCCTCGCAGCACCACGACGACCACGATCGCCACCACGACGACCAGCACGACCTCCACCACCGTGGCGTCGACCGCTAGTACCACGGCGACCACCGCCGCTCCGACCTACCCGTCGGGCACCGAATACTTCAACGGTCCGATCGACACCAGCACGTCGGGTATGTGCCTCGAGGTCGTCGGCAGTCAACTCAAGCAGCAGACCTGCAGCTCGTCGGCCGCCCCGCTCAAGATCAACACCCGACCCGACGGTCTGTCGACCATCTCGATGGCCGACGGCACCTGCCTCGGCACCGAGTCGGCGAGCAAGTCGGCGAAGATCAAGAACCAGTCCTGCGCCGAGACACCTGGTCAGCTGTGGACGATCGTGCCGTCGTGGAACGGCACCGTGCAGTTCAAGAACTCCGAGACCGGCTGGTGCCTGGACGTCTCCGGCAACAGCACCGCTTCGGGCACCGACCTGATCCAGTGGGGCGAGGGGAATGCTCCGAACGGCACCTGCAAGCCGACCAACGCCAACAACAACCACAACTTCAACCTGGACGGACCGGTCGGTGGCGGGACGACGACCACCACGGTCGCTCCGACCACCACGACCACCGCGGCTCCGACGACCACCACGACGACGGCTCCGACCACCACGACCGCTCCTGCGATCCTCGAGGCCAATGCGTCGCAGGCGGCGCTGTCGGGCGACATGAAGCTCAAGAACGGCTACGTGTACGTCAGCGACAACAAGGGCGACAACCTCAACGGTCCGTCTGGGACCAACTCCCGCGCCACCTTCACCTTCAACGTCACCACAGCGGGCAACTACAAGATCAGCGGTGGCGTGAGTGCCGCTGACAGCGGCAGCGACTCCTTCTACGTGACCGTCGACGGTCAGCCCACCTTCTACACCTGGGGCGTGAGCAGAAGCGCCAGCACCGACTATGTGAACGATGGCAACGGCAACGATCCCGATGTGGTCATCAGCCTCCAGCCGGGCACGCACACCGTGACCATCCACCTGCGTGAAGACGGCACCAAGCTCTCGAGCCTCAAGCTCGAGAAGCAGTGATCGCTGGGTAGTACTTCCCGCTGATTCAAGAACGTCGATGATTCGGCCGATACAGCGGCGTGACGATTTCACGGTGGCAGCGAACAGCCAACGAACGAGGAGCGACCCTCACCGGCTATGCGTTGGTGCTGGCGACCTTCACCTCGGTTGCACTCGGGACGCTGGCGACGCTCGAGGACAGTTCGGGGGAGTACCTCACCAACACCGGTGACGTGATCGCCGAGCCGCTCGAGGGACGTGAGTATCTGGCAACGTCGATCCTCGACAATCCGCCGGAGTGGGCGGTCCCGTCGTCGACGACCACGTCGTCGAGTATGACGAGCACCACGACCTCGACCACCTCGTCGAGCACGTCGACGTCGTCGACATCCACGCCTTCGTCCACAACGACATCGTCCACCACGACATCGACGACCACCGCGCCGACGCCGCCGGTTCCGGCTGTCACCGGCGGAAATGGGCAGGTCATCGGTCCGGTCCCAGACGGAACGGTGATCCGGCATGACCGTGACTATGAGTCCGACACCGACATCTTCGTGTTCACCGAGGGCAGCTCCGTGCTGGCGGCGCCGCTCTCGCTGCACGACGGCGTGACGATCCCCGCCGGTACCAAGGTTTGCTCGTACCTGTTCATGTTCTCGCCCGAGACCGCGAATGTCACCACTTCGCTGACCGTGGATCTCGGCGCCCCGATTCTCGGGTCGGCGCAGACCACCTCGGAGTTGGATGACACCAATGGCTTCGGCAATCCGAACGCCACCTACGTCAGCAAGGCCTGGGAGAGCAGCGACGGCTACGCAGCCAGCGGTTCGGTCGCGACGCTGACGCCCTACGCGGTCCAGTCGAACGCCGACATGATCCGTATCTTCACCGCCTGCCCCTGATCTCACCGACTCATTCGGCCGGCCGACGCAGCTTGCTCGATGGGATCTGCAAGCCGTCGAACCAGATCGACAACCAGTCCGTCGACCTCGCGTCGTGAGGGGTGACTCCTGACGGTGGGTGTCGGTCGGGTTCAGGCGCTGTGTAGCCTCACCGATGTGAGTAGAACTCTTGTCATCTGTAAGCCCGACGCCGTCGAACGCGGCCTCGTTGGCGAAATCCTCAGCCGGTTCGAGCGCAAGGGTCTGACCCTCGCCGCCGTCGAACTGCGTCAACTCGATGCCGACACGCTCGACAAGCACTACGAAGAGCATGTCGGCAAAGGCTTCTACGAAGATCTGAAGGCGTTCATGTCCCGGAGCCCCGCCGTGGTCGCCGTGATCGAAGGCCCCGAAGACACCTTCGCCATCGTGCGCAGCATGATGGGTCCGACCAATCCCGCAACGGCTCCTTCGGGAACCATCCGTGGCGACT
>RCMY010001952.1_pt1 | contig 19251 bp, 18 predicted proteins | sample 2041341 | NCBI WGS metagenome assembly RCMY01 (sample SAMN09708234, study PRJNA481090) | Marine sediment metagenome, whole genome shotgun sequencing project. | reverse complement strand
GCAATAACTAAATCAAATTTTTTAAGTATTTCATGACCTGTTACATTACCATAGCGATCTTTAAGGGTTAGCAATTGCATTATTGCCCAACTGCCACCTCCGTCTAACGATAAAATATTGTACATAATTTCTATATAAATGAATTCATTAGTATAACGATGCTAATTGAAATATATCGTAAACCCTTTGCTGAATTTTTTAAAAATAAGGAAAAACGTTGACTAATTTGCGAATAATTTTTTTCAAGAAACTGTAGTTTGCCAAATCGCCAACTAGCACATTGACTTCATCGAATCTTTGTTTTCGCTAAAAAAGTCTACTGAACTAATCTCCTACGCCGCTTTAAGGAAAGCATTTACCCTATAATCCAACCCTTAAATCCCTTTTATGCGGTGCCATAAATTAGAGACTAAAAATTGGGCATCTCTTTCGGTTTTAGGCAATTCAGTAGCTGTAATTGCACCATTAGTTGCTTTAAGTACATATGAAAACACAAAAACAGCGTCCTTATTTTTTTGTGGAAGTAAACCAAATCGTAAATCATTAAAATACCACTTATTGTCTTTTTGTTCTAAAATATACCAGCCCTCACTAATAGCCACTAAACGTTTAACATTGGGGTATTGCATTAGTGGAGCCGAAACTTCACGATTTTTAGGATACGCTGTAAATGTTATTGGTGAAGTATCAAAAAAAGAAAAATCACTTATCAAATAGCTATCTTCTGTTTCTATATTGGCATTCCAAAGTATGGTATTCATTGGCGACGGACGTGTACTGAGTTTAGCATACACAATTTCTTGTTTCTGTAATGCAGATTCAAATTTATGTGTAACAATAAATTTAACAACCACCGTAAATAGCAAATAACAAGAAGATAATAGGAGTCCTAAATTGTTCAAACGTTGTCTCTTTTTAGAAGTACGTTTATAACACATAGATACTACGGTAAACATCAAAAAAGGCAAGGTATACAAAGGGTCGATAACAAAAATAGAATTAAATGCAATACCAATATCCAAAGGCCAAAAAAGTTGTGTACCCCAAGTAGTAAAAGCATCTAAAAGCGAATGTGTAAGTAAGCCCAAAAAAAAGAGTTTTGCCCAGGGCTTCCAACCAAGATTCAACTTCCGTTCTAGCACATTTACCAACCCACCTAATAGCGGACTCATAACAATACAAAATAGGATAGAATGACTAAAACCACGATGCCATTCTATTGCTGTAATTGTATCGGTAAACTTTCCAAACAGAACATCCAAATCAGGTATTGTACCGGCAATAGCACCATAAAGCAACGCTTTATTCCCTATTTTTTTACCTAAAACAGCATTACCAACTGCAGCACCAAGAACAATTTGAGTCAATGAATCCAAAAACGTTTTTTAAAAAGTTACAACAAATATAATTTAAAATAAATTTAGCTACTGTGATGAATCTCGTACCTCCATTATATATTTAGGTAAATTGCGATTATCTAGTTAGAAACTCCTACATAAAAGCTTGCTTAATAATATAGTCTAAAATCGAGCATTTTACAGAGATTATAATGTCTTTGATGCAATTCTTCTACCACTTCAAACATATCCTCTTCTTCTTTAAATAAACTAAAGAATGCTTTATCAAGATTTAAACTTGTTATTTCGTTACAATCAGCTCCATAACCAGAAATTCCTCGTGCTCCGGTAACAGCCAAAAAATATTGTGCCTCTTCTTCGTCTAAATCTAATACTTTAGTATTCGAAAAATGTAAGATTTTACCCGCTAACTTTCCTTCAAAAAGTTCTGCTACCTCTTGTAAACTATACCTATAGTCATTGATACAAATATTATTATCTTCCCCTTGAAGAACAAAGTAAATTATTTCATAGTTTTTAAAATTATGGTCATCGTACACCAAAGCATTTAAACTGTCTTCGAGACCTTCAATGGTGTCACAAGTTTTATAAATACTATTTACTCCAGATTGCAATGCCAATTGTTCTAGATTTATTAGTACCTCGGTAGCGTCGTTGGTTTCTATATCTGGAACCGCTTCTAAACAGAAAATAAATTTATCTGAATGCAGGAAGTTTTCTTGTGGTAATTGTTGTTTTGCTAACAAATTTTAAGTTTTTTTGAAAGTAGATTAAACCTATAAACGAACACGACTTAGTTTAAAACTATAGCATCGATTTCTAGATGAAAACCCTCTGCTTTTTTATTTCCAATTAAAAATGCTATTTCTTCGATACTTTCTTGATCATAATTTGGAATATTGAGTTTGCGAGATTCATGAACTCAAATAATTAAAATAGAAATAGCGTGAATAAAGCAAAGTTACATAACGCGGTACATTATAGAACATTTATAATAGTTTGCTTAGCCCAATTTTTGCGCTAATTTACATAATATAAGCTATGATCGACTTTAGGCTCATATCGGCCCAGCCGCATCTACTTTCTCATAACTTAAATCATCCACAGGATAATTTAAGGTTTTAAAATATGTTAAAGCTACTTGCCAATGCCAAAAAAAAGCTAACCTTTTTGCTCTAATTAAAAATCGCGTATTCGATAAAATATGCTTTATTTTTTGTACCTTCTACAGGCTCTCTAATAATCTCAAAATAAACTACCTCTTATTTTGAGTTTAGTACTAATGAATAGGTTCTCTTAAAAAGAGATTAATTAAAACCTTTTGCCTTACGTTCAATTAAAATAATTTAAAATAAAATTATCATGACTGCTTTGATGTTATTTATCATTATTAGTGCACTATTCCTTTTATCTGGTATTCGAATTATATACGAATATAAAAGAGCTCTTAAATTTAGGTTTGGAAAATACATTAAAACTCTTCAACCTGGTTTAAGATGGATTATCCCAGTAATAGATTCTATACAAATTGTGGATATTCGTGTCATTACTATCAATATTGTTTCTCAAGAAGTCATGACAGAAGACAATGTGCCTTGTAGCATTGATGGTGTTGTATTCTTTAAAATTAATGATCCTGAAAAAGCCGTTTTAGAAGTTGAAGAATACAAATTTGCTATTACCCAATTGGCTCAGGCTGCCTTGCGAGATGTTTGTGGAAAAGTGGAATTGGACACTATACTCTCTAAACGTGAAGAAATGGGTAAAAACATAAAACATATTGTAGAGCTAGAAACCCGCGAATGGGGTATAGAAGTTAATGATGTGAAAATTAAAGACATTCAGCTACCAGAAAACATGAAACGGATGATGGCAAGTCAAGCGGAAGCAGAACGCTCTAGAAGAGCACGTATTATCTTAGCATTGGCTGAAGAACAAGCAGCTGGAAAATTATTAGACGCTGGTAAATTAATAGATCAATCCCCTTCTGCTATAAAATTACGTTTGTATCAAACCTTATCGAATATTGCGGCTGAAAAAAATTCAACTATCATATTCCCGTTTCCAGAGGAAGTCTTGCATCATATTACAGCCAAAGAAGATAAGAAAAACTAAGTTTTTCAAATCAACTTATAGTGGTGTTCTCATCCTTCGTTTTTATTTACATCGTAGAGAAAAATTATAGAAGAAAACAATAAAGAAAATGATGTATACCGTTGGGCCATCTGGCTTCTTCGAGATTCATGAACTCAAATAATTAAAATAGAAATAGCATGAATAAAGCTCCAATAACATAACGCTAACATTATAACACACAAATAATAATATTTTACAGAGTTCGCAATTGCAAAAAGGCAAAACAAAAAACGCAACCTATTGAGGCTGCGTTTTAAAATATAGGTAAAAAAACTACTAAAGTTTATTATTATTAACCAACCACTCTAAAGCTAAGCTTATCTTTTTGGAAGCAGATTTTTCAGATAAAAATTCCATTTCATTTTTCTTATACTCTTTTTCGCCATTATGAACTCTAAATAAAGTTGGAAAGGAATTAATATAAGCTATTCTACCGCCTTTACTATTTAAAATAAAAATCTCTGGATCACCACCTTTTTTCTCAACATCTGTTAGTGTATAATAATATCGAGCAATAACTTTAGCAATAACTTTATCATCTTGCTTAACTTCATAAATATCAAATATAAAAGAACGTTTGTCTGGTATTCTGATATGTGCAAGGTCTAACTGCTTCGTATTTTTTAAAGTAAGTAGGATTGGTTTTTGAAGATCTCTTTCTAAAATAAAGTCCTGATTTAGCAATTGTGTTTTTTCCTCTTCTAAGTTCGCTAGTACAACTTCCGGTATCTTTGGAAGTGTTTTTAGTTCTTCTGCCTTTGCCGGATTAACAGTTCCATCTGCATTGAGTACACCATACTTTATAAAATATTTAACGATGCTGTTTTTTTTATATATACCATCCTTTTGTGTCATAATAAACACTCACATTTTCTTGAGGAATGCTTAAGATTGGATAATAATAAGCTTCATCTTTACCTTCTAAAAGGGATGGTGTCGCTACATTATCAAATAGTAAAACTGCATCACCATTTAAATTAGAATAGGTTACTGTATTGTGATTATGTTCGTTTTTTACTTGAGTAACTTTTCCCACTTCTATCTTGTCTATAGAAACAACATCTTTTTTAACTTTTACTTTTTGCGCTAAAATTAGCATTGGAAATATAGCAATTGCTATAAGGAGTACTTTTTTAATTTTGTTTTTAATTTTTTGGTTTTTAAATGGGACTGTCTAAGCGTAAATTGAAGAAGAACTACTTAATTAAAAGGAGTGAATAAAGTATCTACAATTTTTGTCGAAATTATAACGATGAAAAATATAAATTAGTCTAATACTTAGTCAAAATTTAAAACAAACAGTACAACTTCTTCAGAATCCATATATAAATCTATATCTAACGACAATGGTATAAAGAATTGTTTGTGGCTTTTCAAAGGTTCAAGGGTATTTTTATACCAAGAGTTATTTGAATTGAAGGTGTTTATGATTTCTATTATCGTTCTATACATTATGCTTCCCTCCTACGTCGTCGCATAAAAAGTGCTTTACTCCTTGTATTTACTATTTTTTAAATTTGGAAGTCGTGAAGCAACAAAAGGCTTTCTCGCTACTCTTTTATTTTTCAAATTAGAGCTCAGTAATCAAAATAATAATGAGGTGAATAAAACTCAAGTTATCCCAAAACAAATTCGGGACAGGCTATAACGCGGTACATTATAGTACAAGTATGTAGTAATTTCTTTATAGCAGTATTTTAGGCAATTTACACATCTTTCCACGTATCTATAAATAAATTCCGCTTTAGCAGATTATATAGGCACAGCCATTAAAACGTTTACAAAAAATAAAATAGGTTAAAAGAAAACGCCAACAAAGTCAAAAGGAGATACTAATTAATTCGTCTTAATAAATTTTTTAGAAATGGTCTCCTCGTTTGCCAATCTATATTTCACTATATAAACACCTTCAGCTAAGCTTGAAATATCAACCTTGTTTTGTTTAGATACCTTAACCAGTTGTCCTAAGCTATTATATATGGATAAGCTTTCAAAAACAGTGTTTCGAAAACTAAAAGTAAGAATGTTGTTAGCGGGATTAGGAAAGATATCTACCGCACTGTTAACCGTTTCGTTATCAATGGACAAGGCTCCTAGGTTAATACTATAGGCAACTATAACGGGATTTTTATCGTAAGGGCCTGTAGATGCACCATCATAAACGCTAAGGTATAAAAGATTTGAAGCAACATCATAAGTACCTCCTACAATAGTGTGAATTTCTTGAGTATTGGTATATAAATCTGTTTGAAAAGGCACATTAAATAATCCAAAAGCATAAGGTCTGACGTCATAGTGTTGTAAAGTTCCGTTTTTAACAGCCAAAAGATCATTAACATCCCATAACCAATAATAATTGTATTCATCATTAGCATCATATGCACATGGACCACCACATACATTTCCATCACTTTGTGTGGGTTTGTATCCAATTCCCGAATTGTGACCACCGGAAGAACCAATAGTTAAATACGTTCTAGTACCAGGAACAATGAATCCGTAACTTGCCTGTGATATTTCTGTCCACAAATCATTTTCACCAACAATAACATCTGCATCAATTACAGTATGACCAGGAGGCGTAGTTCCATTTACTTCTATTACATTATAATTTGCATCTTCATAAGTATCATAATCGGCATATAATGGGTTGGAAAGGTCAAAATCTATAAGCGTTGTTGTTGGTATCGAACCAGATGGACTACCAACTAAGTTGTTTGGGTCAAATGCAAAAGCAGAAATACCCATTGGCATACGACTATTAATAGCATATTTACTTGAGTTACCTGTCATATGAGAACCACCAAGTAGTGTTTGCCATTCTGTAGGTATGGTAGATATCCAACCTGCAGCATGTGCCTCTCCTTGAAGTGAATAATACCCATTAATTGCACTGGTATTGATGTTATTGGCATCTTCGATTACCAATGTAGTGTGCGTATTATTTGCAGGTGCATCATAATATTCAATTCCATTTACAATAAGTTTATTATTAAAGACATATAAACCACTTATTCTATCTATACTTTGCGGATTGGAATCTGGTGTAAGATTCAAAATTTGTTTAAAATTCTGTAAAATAGTAGCACTATTTAAATCGGCAACAACTTTGCTATTTACTAATGCAGGAATAGAAAACTCTCCAACAGCACCATCTAAATCAAACCCTGCTATAAATATTGAATTATTTGCACTATTATAAGCTATTGTTCCGCTAGTATAATTAGCTTCAGATTCACCAAAATTATCACCAGAAATAATAAAAGCGCCTTTATATTCTAAAGCTTCAATTTGTATTAAAGGAAGATTGGTAGCTTGTGCAAATACATTTTTTAATCCTAAAAAAAAGAAAAAAATTGTTGCAATAATAAAAGTGGTTTTTTTCATTTTAAAAAAACTTTAAATAGTAACTAGGGCCATACTGCATAGAATACTAATTTAGTGATTTTTAAATAAACCTTATTTAGGGCATTGTAACTTCGATATGAAGGTTTGCTAGCACCAAATTTTGCACCATAAACAGTAAATATATAATAGTAAAAAATCATAATATCAATTCGCCTAGATCATCAATTCATTAGTAATGAAAGGAATTTAAGTATATTTCGACAAAATCTAAATAAACCAAATTAACGTATGAAAAAACCTGTAGTTATAGCAAAAGTAAGCGAGTTAATAAATAAACAACCTGAACATGCAATTGTAGAAGGATTAGATTTAGTAATCGTAAAATTTGATGATGACATTTCTGTACTTTATGGAAGATGCCTACACAGAGGCGCTTTAATGTCAGATGGACACGTAGATGGTAATAACCTTATTTGCGGAGTTCACGGATGGGATTACAGAGTAGACTCAGGTGTTTCAGAATACAATAATAAAGAAGTTCTCCATAAGTTTTCTACAAAAATTGAAGGCGACAAACTCTATGTAGATGCTTTTGAAATAGATGCTTATTTAGAAAAACAGCCTCAACCTTTTAATAGAGACAAATATCTTGGTGCGTATGCAGATACACATCCTGAAGACACAGAACCATATACAGGTTATATTAAAGAACTAGCTCAAAACGGGTTAAAAAATATTGGACATCATGGGTTTTCTGCCTCTATGGGTGTTGATAGAAATACGCTTCCAAAATGGAACGATATTCAGTTTCTACCAGCACAATTAGCTTCACGACCATTATTAGATGAAGATGCTGTTGCTACAAAGGTAGTTATTGGACCAAACGCAAAAAAACCTTTAGAATTGGATATCCCTCTATTTGTTAGTGACATGAGTTATGGAGCATTATCTCGCGAAGCAAAAATAGCCTTGTCAAAAGGTGCAGAACTTGCTGGAACAGGAATTTGTTCTGGTGAAGGTGGCATGTTACTTGAAGAACAGTCTAATAATACAAAATATTTTTATGAATTGGCTTCTGCCCAATTTGGTTTTACCTGGGATAAATTAGATAATGTACAAGCATTTCATTTTAAAGGTGGACAAGGAGCAAAAACAGGAACTGGTGGACATCTGCCAGGAAACAAAGTAAGTAAAGAGATTGCTGAAGTTCGCGGACTAAAAGAAGGCGAAACAGCTATTTCTCCTGCGGCAAATCCAAATTTTCATACCGTTGAAGATTTTAAAGTATTTGCTGATAAGGTAAGAGAACGAACTGGAGGTATTCCAATCGGTTTTAAAATAGCAGCGAGCCATATAGAAAAAGACATTCAATTTGCACTTGATGTTGGTGTAGATTACATTATTCTCGATGGTCGTGGAGGTGGTACAGGCTCCGCTCCTACTATTTTAAGAGATCATATTAATGTACCAACAATTCCAGCATTAGCCAGAGCTAAAAAATATATGGATAAAGTTGGCGCTACAGATGTTACTTTAGTAATTACTGGAGGCTTACGTGTTGCTGAAGATTTTGCTAAGGCAATGATGCTAGGTGCAGATGCAATAGCAGTTTCTAACTCTGCATTACAAGCTATTGGTTGTATAGGAATGCGTGCTTGTGGAAGTAACAATTGCCCTGTTGGTATTGCTACTCAAAAAGAATCTTTACGTAGTAGAATAATAATCGACTCTTCTGCAAAGCAGTTGAAGAATTACTTTGAAGCAACCAACGATTTAATTAAAGTGGTGGCACGTTCTTGTGGATACGATGATGTTACTAAATTTAATCATGATGATTTGTCAACGTTTGATAGAGATATGCATTATTTAACAGGAATTAATTACGCAGGTTTAAAATAAAAAAAAATGAATATAATAGATTTATATGGTGCAGATTGGTGTCCAGACTGCCAAAGAGCCAAAGCATATTTAAAAGAGAATAAAATTGATTTCAATTTTATTGATGTCGATTTAGATAAGGCTGCAACGGCACGAGTAGAAGGTATTAATAAAGGGAAGCGTATTATTCCGACCATTATTATTAACGAAAAACCATTTACCAATCCAGATAATAGTGTTTTGGCAAACGTTTTAGGTATTAATTCTCAAGGAAGAGTTATTTTATATGGTGCTGATTGGTGTCCTGATTGTCAGCGTGCAAAAAGTTACCTGCAAGACAATCATATTAATTTTCAATTTATAGAAGTCGACAAATACACTTGGGCAGCCCAAAAAGTTGAAGAAATTAATAGTGGAAAACGTATTATTCCGACCATTTTTATAGGAGATAAAAGTTATACTAATCCAGATAATTCTATTTTAAAGTCCGTTTTAAACATCGGTAAAGAATCTAAAAAAAAGGTCTACGACACTATTATTGTTGGTGCTGGAGCAGCAGGATTAACGGCCTCTATTTATATTCAACGTGATCGTTTTAGTTCTTTAATTCTTGAAAAAAAGAATATAGGAGGTAATGCCTTTTTAACGCAAAAGATTGAAAATTACCCTGGCTTTACAGATATTTCTGGTCCAAAATTGATGGAACGAATGGCTGAACAAGCCAAAGTATATGGAGCAACAATTGAAACTGGTGTCGAGGTAAAAAACATTTCTAAAAACGGGAATTTATTTCAAATAAATTCTAATATGGGCGAATACCAAAGTAAGTCTGTGGTTTTAGCTTTAGGTTCAACCTATCGAAAGTTAGGCATCACTAATGAAGAAGATTTAATAGGTGCAGGTATTCACTTTTGTGCAACTTGTGATGGTGCTTTTTATAGAGACAAAGAAATTCTCGTCATTGGAGGTGGAAATAGCGCTTTAGAAGAAGGTATATTTCTAGCTGGTTTCTGTAAAAAAGTAACAATAGTTAATCGTGGAGCAACATTTTCCGCTTCAGAAACCTATATTGAGAAATTACCTTCAATAAAAAATATTGAAATACATCTTAACAAAGATTCTTTGGCATTTACTAAAGATAAAAATGGCAATTTTAGAGGTTTAGAAGTAAAAGATAATGTTACTGGCAAAACCGAAGAATTAACAGCAGATGGAGCCTTTATATTTATAGGATTAATTCCAAACACAACTAGTGTAAAAGATACTATTACATTAAACGAAAGAGGATTTATTACTACAACTGGATTAGGAGAAACCAGTGTAAAAGGAATTTTTGCTGCTGGTGATTGTCGAGAAGGTGCAATTGCACAAGTAGCTGCTGCAACAGGAGAAGGTGTATTAGCAAGTTATGGTGTACGTAATCATTTAAAATAGAAGGATGCAAAACTGGTATTTACATCCATTATAAGTAGTCAAATTTACTATTAAGTTTTAAACAAACCATGTCACACACATGCTACTTTGCTCCTATCGTCGCTTCGTAAAAAGAGTGTTTATTCACAAGATTTCTATTGTTTTTAAAGGAGCTCGTGAATCTCTTTTTAATCTTTGGTTTCACTTCGCTATATTTTAGAATATTAAGCGATAAGCAAATGTACAGGGTACATTTATTACTTTTTTCCGATTTGAAATTAGATTTCTATTGAGATTGTTATACCTGTGCGCCAGCTGACCCGTTCGTTAAATAAGTTTACAGGACTTATTATTTACACTCCTACCCCTATTGTTTTAACCAAAATTTTTTGAGGCCAAGTTTTACATCAAGATTTTATACTATGCTACAATAATGGTCTTTTTAATTTTTAACATTATTTTATGTTTACAAAATGAATGAATGTTCGTTTTGTAAATATTTTTATATATATTTGCACTCACAAAACAATATTTATGAAATCTAACACCTTAAAAATTTGGAATGTTTTAAAAATTGTAATTGCAATATTTATGATATATGCAGGGGCACAACATTTTATAAAACCAACCTTTTTCATGCCTTTTGTTCCGGTATTTTTACCTTTAAAAACAGTAATAATCTATGTTTCAGGTGCTGCTGAAATTTTACTAGGCACAATGCTATTACTAAAAAAGTATGCAAAATTTGGAGCCTTGGGAATATTCATATTGTTAATTCTCTTTTTACCAATTCACATTTGGGATGTATTTTCTGAAACGCCTGCTATTGGAAGTAAGCAAGCTGCTTTTATCAGATTGGCTATTCAATTTCTATTAATTTTTATAGTATATAAAATAAAAAAAACGATTTCAAAAAATAAGCAAACCTCATAATTATGGCAATTAGACAAAAATGTAATAAAAAGCGAACGGCATTATTAAATGCAACGCTAAATTTGGTCAACAATCAAGGTTTTCACGATGCACCAATGTCTAAAATTGCAAAAATGGCTGAAATGTCTCCTGCAACAATTTATATTTATTTTGAAAATAAGCAAGACCTTATCAATCAACTTTATTTAGAAACTAAGGCGACGTTTTTTAATTATGCATTTGAGAATTTTGAAAAAAAACAAAATGTTAAAGATAGCTTTAAACAAGTTTGGCTCAACATTGCAAATTACAGAATAACCCATATTGACGAGTCTAATTTTTTAGCACAATGTGACAATACGCCAATGATTGATGAAAAAAGTAGACAAGAAGGCTTGAAAAATTTACAACCCTTGCTAGATTTATGGGAGCGCGGACAACAAAGGGGACTTATTAAACTGATTTCACCTTATTTATTGTATGCATATACCATTTATCCATTTACTTTTCTCACAAGTATGCACCAAAAAGACAATTTTATTATGAATGAAAAACATTTAGATGAAGCATTTCAATCGGCTTGGGACAGTATTAAATTATAAGTTATGAAAAAAACAGTAATAGTTTTAGGAGCAACTGGTTTAACAGGTTCAATTCTTTTAGAAAAACTTATAAATGATGATCGTTATGAATCAATCAAATTATTTTCTCGTAAAAAAATTGAAGGTTTACCTAAAAAAGTTCAACAATTTATTGGAAACATTTTAGAACTAGAAAATTTCAAAGAAGATTTTAAAGCGAATGAAGTGTTTTGTTGTATTGGCACAACTGCTAAAAAAACACCAAATAAAGAATTGTATAAAAGTATAGATTATGGCATTCCCGTTTCCGCAGCAAAGCTTTCAAAAGAAAACGGAATCAATACTTTTCTAGTGGTTTCGGCACTTGGAGCAAACGCGGAAAGCAGTATTTTTTACAATAAAACAAAAGGTGAAATGGAACAAGCTGTTTTGCAACAAAAAATTGCAAATACCTACATTTTACAACCTTCAATAATTGGAGGAAACAGAAAAGAACAACGACTTGGAGAAAAAATAGGTTTAACGGTTTTTAAAATCATTCAACCTTTGTTTATAGGAAAATTAAAAAAATACAAAATTATTGAAGCAACGGATATTGCAAATGCGATGGTGAAACTAGCAAATTCGAAAACATCAACAAAAAATATTATTACATCAGATTATATAAAAGAATTAGCCAAATTAAAGAATAACTAAAAAATAAATAATATAAATTATGGAATTATTAGATAAATTAAACTGGAGATACGCAGCAAAAGCTATGAATGGTAAAAAAGTATCTGAAGAAAAAATTGCTAATATTATTGAAGCGGCACGTTTAGCACCAACATCAAGTGGTTTACAACCTTTCGAAATTATTGTAGTTAAAAATAAAGCTATTAAAGAAGCTATTAGGCCTGTTGCTTGGAACCAATCTATGATTACAGATTGTTCTCACTTATTAGTTTTTGCAGCTTGGGATACATACACAGAAGAAAGAATAAACAAAATGTTTGACCTTACAAATGAAGTTCGAGGATTTAAAAACGAAGGTTGGGAAAATTATCGTCAAATGTTATTAGGTTCATACCCGCAAAAAGATATTGAAGAAAACTTTAATCACGCTGCAAAACAAGCTTACATTGCATTTAGTGCGGCTATTATTGCTGCTGCTTATGAAGGTGTAGATTCAACACCAATTGAAGGTTTTGATCCTGATGCAGTTGATAAAATTTTAGGTTTAAGAGAAAAAGGATTACGTAGTTGTGTACTATTACCTGTTGGTTATAGAGATGCGAATAGCGATTGGTTGGTAAACCTTAAAAAAGTTAGAAAAAGCACGAAAGATTTAGTAACAGTTATTGAATAAATAAAATATGAATGTTGAAATTATTCAACTTTAAACTAAATAATTATGAACAAAACAATTTTATTAGAGAAAAGACCCGTAGGTAAACCTCAACTATCAGATTTTAAATTTGTTTCAAATGAAATTGAAAACATAGAAAAAGGCGAACTTCTTTTAAAAACAACGTATGTATCTGTAGATCCATATTTAAGAGGAAGAATGAGCGATGCAAAATCTTATGTACCACCTTTTGAATTACATAAACCAATTACATCGGGTATTGTTGCTGAAGTAATTGAATCTAAAAATCAATCATTCAAAAAAGGTGATTTTGTAAGTGGAATGTTAGCTTGGAAAGAGTTTCAAAAATCTAATGGAGAAGGATTGTTAAAAGTAGATGCTTCAAAAGCTCCACTTTCAGCTTATTTAGGTATTTTAGGAATGACAGGGTTAACGGCATATTTAGGCTTAACAGAAATAGGAAAACCGAAAAAAGGAGAAACAATTGTTGTTTCTGGAGCTGCTGGTGCAGTAGGCAGTGTTGTAGGTCAAATTGCTAAATTATTTGGCTGTAACGTTATTGGTATTGCGGGAACAGATGATAAAGTAACCATGTTAAAATCGTCGCTAGGTTTTGATGAAGCCATTAATTACAACACAACCAAAAATATGGTTGCAGCCATTAAAGAAGCTGCTCCTAATGGTGTAGATATTTATTTTGATAATGTTGGAGGTCCAATTTCTGATGCTGTTTTATTCAATATAAACCAATTTGCACGTATTATTATATGCGGAGCCATATCTGTTTACAATAGCACTGAATTACCAAAAAGCGTGAGCGTTCAACCATTTTTAGTAAAAAACAGTGCGTTAATGCAAGGTTTTATAGTTTCTAATTATGCTAAAAAATTTCCTGAAGCTATTAAACAATTATCGCAATGGCTAGCAGAAGGAAAACTAACCTATACTGAGACCATTGCTGAAGGATTTGATACAATTCCTGAAGCTTTCCTAAACCTTTTTGAAGGTAAAAATAGCGGTAAAATGCTTATTAAAATATAAATAACATATTAAAAATCAATACAATGAATAATTTTCAATATAAAAATCCAACAAAAATTTTATTTGGTAAAAATCAAATAGAAAACCTAACAACTGAAATTCCAGAAAACGCTAAAATATTACTACTATATGGTGGTGGAAGCATCAAAAAAAATGGAGTGTATGAACAAGTTTCAAAAGCACTTTCCAACTTTGATGTTGTTGAATTTGGAGGAATTCCTGCAAATCCAGAATATGCTGTTTTAATGGAAGCTTTACAAGTTATTAAAAAAGAAAACATTACTTTTTTATTAGCTGTAGGTGGAGGATCTGTAATTGACGGGACCAAATTTTTATCGGCTGCAGCATTATATGACGGTGATGAACCTTGGGATATTTTGGTTAAAAACATACGTACATTAAAAGGAATGCCTTTTGGAACAGTACTTACTTTACCTGCAACAGGATCGGAAATGAACTCTGGAGCTGTAATTACAAGAGCTGAAACCAAAGAGAAATTTGCAATGGGAGGCCCAGGATTATTCCCTATGTTTTCAATATTAGATCCACAAGTAATAAAATCTATACCTCAACGTCAAATTGCAAATGGCTTAGCAGATTCTTTTACACATGTATTAGAACAATATATGACCTATCCTGCGCAAGCACAACTTCAAGATCGTTTTGCTGAAAGTATTTTACAAACAATTATTGAAGTAGCACCAGCAATATTAAAAGATGCATCAGATTATAATGCAGCTTCTAATTTTATGTGGAGTTGTACTATGGCTTTAAACGGATTGATTCAACAAGGAGTACCTTCAGATTGGGCAGTTCATGCAATGGGACACGAATTAACCGCATTATTTGGTATTGATCATGCACGTACTTTAGCTGTAATTACACCAAGTCATTACAAATACAATTTTGAAGTTAAAAAAGAAAAATTAGCACAATATGCGGAACGAGTTTGGAATATTACTGAAGGTAGTATAGACGATAAAGCCTATGCAGCTATTGAAAAAACAGAAGCTTTTTTCCATGAATTGGGAATTAAAACTAAATTATCTGATTACACAAAGGATTACGAAGGAACAGCAGAAGAAATTGCAAAACGTTTTACAGATCGTGGTTGGTTAGGATTAGGTGAACATCAATCGTTATCACCAGATAAGGTTGAAAAAATTGTAAAAATGGCTTACTAATTTTAAGTATGAAAACATTAAAAATAGTAGCATTAATGCTAACTGTTATTACAGCAACAAGTTGTAAAGAGACTAAAAAGGAAACATTTTCTGAAAAAGTTTCAGAAGAAAAAATAGAATTAAAAAAAAATAAAGACATGAAAATATTATTTGTATTAACATCTCATGATAAATTAGGAGATACAGGGAAAAAAACAGGATTTTGGATTGAAGAATTTGCGAATCCATATTACACATTATTAGATAAAGGAGCAGCTATTACTATTGCAACACCAAAAGGAGGAGCAGCACCAATAGATCCAAGTAGTGACTCACCAGATGCTGCAACAGAAGCTACAGAACGTTTTAATAATGATGCTGAAGCAAAAGAAAGAATTGCAAACACAAAAGTATTAGCAGATATGAATCCAGACGATTTTGATGCTGTATTTTATCCAGGAGGCCATGGTCCGTTATGGGATTTAGCAAACGATGCTACTTCTATTGCTTTAATTGAAAAATTTAATAGTCAAAAAAAACCAATTGGTTTTGTATGTCACGCACCTGCTGCTTTAAAAGGTGTGAAAAATACGGATGGTACACCTTTAGTAAAAGGAAAAAAAGTAACAGGCTTTACAAATACTGAAGAAGCTGCTGTTGGACTTACGGATGTTGTACCATTTTTAGTGGAAGATATGTTGAGTGAAAATGGCGGAATCTATTCTAAAAAAGACGATTGGGCAGCTTATGCTATTCAAGACGGAAATTTAATTACGGGTCAAAACCCTGCTTCGTCTGCGTTAGTTGCCGAAAAATTGTTAGGAAGTTTAAAATAATATAAATTATATATAAAAAAGGTTGTCTATAAAAGACAACCTTTTTTATATAGCTATTAAACTAGATTTAATTATTTAGGAAAGTTAAATTTTCCATTTGCATTTTTTCTATCCGCTTTAGGCGCTATAGTTTCCATAACATCCCAATGTTCTGCTATTTTACCATCTTCAACTCTAAATAAATCGTAGTAAGACGTTGGTTGTCCAGCAAATTTACCTTCGCTTATAGCTAGTACAAAGTTTCCTTGACCTAGAACTTTGTGTATTGTATCAAATTGCATTGTTACACCTTGTTTAGCCATAGCCTCTAATGCTTGACCTAAACCAGATAAACCATCTCCAATATTTGGATTGTGTTGTATATAATTGTCTCCATCAAAATAATTGGCAATTTTATCCATTTTACCATTAACTAAAACGTCATTTATAAAGTTTGCGACTAACGTTTTATTAGTTTCTGTTTTATCTAAATCGGTAACTGTTATTGTTCCGTCAGTTTGTGTGTGACCACTAGGATTTGCCGGTAACACTTCAATTAAGTTATCCCAATGTTCTACTATTTGTCCATTTTCAAAACGAAAGACATCGACACCAATTTTTGGTCCGAAAAAATCATATTCTGTTTGCGCAAACCCAAAAGCACCATCTTGAAAAGCTCTTATGGTGTTTACTTTAAAACCGCCTTCTGGTGCATGTTGCATTAAAGCTCCAAATCCTTCTAAACCATCTGCTACTGCTAAGTTATGCTGTGTGTAGTTTGTTGGATTAATATAGCTTATTGCTTTTTGATCTCCTGTTTCAATACTTTTTAATACTGCTAAAGTTTTTTCTTTGTTTGATAATTTAATTGCTGTTTCCATTTTTGTTTCGTTTTTGTTATTTGATTCTGTGTTTTCATTTTTACCTGATTTGCAAGATGCTAATGTTACCATTAGAGTTAATGCCAAAAGTGTTTGTTTCATGTAGTTGTTTTTTATTAGTTAAATTCTGAGTACAAAATTACAGCAACAATACAGTTGGCTAAAGGTGAATATGAATACAATAATGGTAAATATCGAACCTTAAAGACTAGATGTAGTCTTTTTTGAAGTCATTAGGGGTTAATCCCGTATGCTTTTTGAAGTATTTGGTAAAATTAGTGGGTTCTTCAAAACCTAATGAATAGGCTAATTCGGTACTTTTAATTTCAGAATTAATAAGTAATCGCTTCGCTTCTAAAACTACAAATTGGTCTATAAAATGTTTGGCAGTAACAGCAATAGTGTCTTTACAAATAGTGTTGAGATGTTTGTACGTGATGTTCAGCGCATTTGCATAAAAATCTGCATTTCTGCTTTTGCTAAAGTTATCTTCCAGAAGCGATTTAAAGCTTAGAAAGGTGTTTAGTTTATCGGTTCGTTTTAAATGAAACGTTTGATATTGCTTTAAACGTTCTAGTTTTGAAAAGATGATGGAATGTAAGGCATTATAAGTGTTTTCCTGATTGTAATCTTCGTTAATATTTGAATATTCATCATAAAAAAGTTGGATATATTCGGCAACATTAGACGTTTCAGGAACTTCAATTTTAGGTGAAAATAAATACGAGTTAAATAAACGTATAAGCTCGTTTTTAGGAAGTGCATTAATTTGTGCTTTAAGATAGGTATCGGTAAATAAAATAATAAAACCTTCTAGTCCATCATGAAACTGAAAAGCATTGATTTGCCCTTTAGATAAGTGAATAATCGTATTTTTTTTTACCTCATGCCATACAAAATCTACCAAATGCTTACTCTCGCCAGCTGTGTAATAAACAATCATATTAAAAGCTACCTGATGTGCTTTTTCTGAATCGTGACTTGCCTCTTTTTTGCGTTCAACAAGACTTTCGATAGTTATAATTTCAATACCACTATTGTCTGGTTTTTTAGAATTAAAAGCAACATTTGGTATGTCTTTTTGCATAGCAGATTATTAAGTTATTGCCACCAATCTTGATTATTGATGTTTTCATCATTTAATAAAAAAGCTTCTCCAATTTTAGGGGTTATTAAAGGTAAGTTTAATTCTTTAGCTTTTTTGGTAACACGTTCAACAGGATCTGTCCAAGAGTGCATAGACAATTTAAAAGCTCCCCAATGAATTGGCATAATTCTTTTTGCTTTTACATCTAATCCGGCTTGTGCTGTTTCTTCCGGAAACATATGAATATCAGGCCACATTTCGTTGTATTGTCCGCATTCCATCATTGCAAAATCAAACGGACCATACTTTGCTCCTATTTCTTTAAAATGCGAATCATAACCACTATCTCCACTAAAAAAGATGTTTTCTGTTGCTGATTGAATTACCCACGAACTCCATAGTGTACTTTGCCTGTTATTGAATTTTCTACCTGAAAAATGTCGTGCTGGTGTACAGACAAATTTTAAATCATCAAAAGTCGTTTCTTGCCACCAATCCAGCTCAATTATATTTTCTTTTGAAACTCCCCAAGCTTCTAAATGCACGCCAACACCTAATGGCGTGTAAAATGTACCCACTTTATCTTTTAAAATGGAAATAGACTCATAATCCAAATGGTCGTAATGGTCATGAGAAAGTATTACAGCATCAATCTTTGGTAGTTTTTGAACCTCAATTGGCAATTCTGCACTAAAACGCTTCCCTCCTAACATGGCATGTGGCGCAGGAACATCGCTAAACATTGGGTCAATTAAAATATTTTTATGATTCATCTGAAGTAAAAAAGACGAATGCCCAAACCATACAAACCGTGTGGGACTCGCATAATTCGCAATATTAGAAGAATCTATTTTTTGAACTGCAATATCCGTTTTAGGCCTGGTGAAAAAGAATTTTCTCATTAGTGATACCGTTTCAGAAAAACTCAAGTCCATATTTACAGGTTTTGTGTTTTCAAATTTTTCGTTGCGGAACTGTGCAGATTTCACGTATTCGGTTTGTCTTTCTTCCGAAACATCACCACCAAAAGTTGGATAAAAACCAACAAATAAGAAGTAAACTGCTACTAAAACAGCTATAAGAACTATAATGGATAATAACATGCGTTTAAAAAATTTTAATACTCTTTTCAATTAATGAAAGTTTTGTTTAACGATTAATTCTTTTGCTTAAAATGTAATATACAAGAAAAGATTTATTCAGCAATTAATTCTGAAAGTACTTGTTTAAAAGTATCGACTGGTTGCGCTCCTGTTACTGCACTTTTACGGTTAAATACAATGGTTGGTA
>RCMY010001899.1_pt1 | contig 19253 bp, 21 predicted proteins | sample 2041341 | NCBI WGS metagenome assembly RCMY01 (sample SAMN09708234, study PRJNA481090) | Marine sediment metagenome, whole genome shotgun sequencing project. | reverse complement strand
TGGGACGACGCCGAGGGTGAATTGCGCTCGGCGTATGACTGGCAGGCGCGGGCGCTGGGCGAGCCCGCCGAGTTCACGATGCTGGGCAGCCTGTACCCACCGATCGTCGATGAGCGGCTGCGGTTGTATCGGGCAGTCGAGGATTGCCCGTCGAACCTGAGTCCGATCGAGCGGCAGTCGGCTGCTCTCGTCACCTCGACGATCAACGGCACTGCGCACTGCGCGTCTGGCCTGCGTTTGAAGCTCGCGTCGCTCGGCCTCCCTGAGGCAACATTGATTGCGATCGAGGGCGACCCGCATGACGTGGCGACCGGTGATGCGCGATACGACGCGATCTGCGCGCACGCTGCCAAGCTCACCGCTGAGCCGACAGCGATGACCGAAGGGGACCTCGACCTTCTCCGTTCGCACGGTCTCGACGATCTCGATCTCGTCGACCTGAACAACATGGTCGCCTACTACTGCTACATCAATCGTGTGGTCATGGGGCTCGGGTTGCGGTCGGTCATGTCGACCACGCACGAAGCGACTCGGGCGGTTCCCGATGGCGCTCATCCCGATGAGGAACCGAGCTGAGGGATCACGTCGGAAACGAGCGTGCTCAGCGTCCGTAGCGAGGTCGCATCATCCTGGCCAGGGATGATGCTGAGGTCGAACACGCCCATCTGCTCGAAACGTCCGAGGGCATCCACGATCTGATCGGCCGATCCAGTGACCGCGTTCCAGCTGAGGGCCTCACCCGCAACGCCATGATCTCCGACCTCGACGCGCACGCGGTGGGCAAGTGCGGTGCCGCCTCGGTCAAAGAAGTCGCGAGCGATCGGTGCAAGGTCGTCGGGAATCGCACGCGACGACTGGAACGCGAGCCCGCGCTTGATGGCCCGATTCATCGTGTGCGTGGAGCCGGCGAGCCAAACGGGAGGGCTGCCATGTTCAGGAGGCCCCGGGCTGAATGTCGGGTCGTCGAGCGCAGCGATGAGTTCGTCGAGCCGAGCGTCGAACACGCTGCCACGTCGATCGAAATCGATGCCACGTGCTTCGAGATCCTGGCGCCAGAATCCGGGCGCAGCCACGATCACGAATCCGCCGCCGGCCACTCTTTGCATCGTGTTCGACTGCTTCGCCATCCATGCGATGTCCCGGATGGGCAGAACCGCAGCCGTGATCCCGACCCGAGCGGTCGGGAATCGCCCGGCCAGCCAAGCGAGTTCGGTGAACGTCTCCATGCCGCCGGCCCACCCACCGAAATCCGGATTGGCGAGATAGCCGTCGCCGAGCCACAGCGTGTCCAGGCCGCCCGCGACAGCAATCGTCGACAGTTCGAGCGCAACATCGACGCTGGTAGCGAACGGAGAAATTCCGACTCTCACGCGCCCGACCCTAACCCACCCGCCGGCTACACAATGCGAACAATCCCGTTCGCAGCGTCGACTTCGATCGTGGCTCCGTCGACGATGCGAGCGGTGGCACCGGCAACCCCGACGACGCCTGGCACGCCGAACTCGCGCGCGATGACGGCAGCGTGGCAGAGCAGGCCGCCCTGCTCGACGACCACCGCTCCAGCCATCGCCAGGACCGAGTTGATCGTCGGGACCGTGAACGGCGCCACGAGGATGTCGCCTGGTTCGAAGTTGTTGAGGGCATTGATTGCATCGGTCACAACCCTCGCTCGACCTGTGAAGATGTCGGTCCCGATGCCGACGCCCCGCAGCTCCGGCAAACCAGGTGGCGACTCGAGCAGGTCCATCACCGTGAGCGTCACATCCATCAGCCGGGCCAGGGGAGCTGGCAACACGTCAACTGACGGCAGCGCCGACACGGGGCCGAGGACAGCGGGAGCGTCAAGCTCGAACCACTCGGTGCTCGCCGATGCTCGCGCCGCAGCTTCGGCGGCGTCGACCATCGGCGCACCGTCGAGCTCAGCGATCATCTCGGCGGCCGAGAGCTCGAACACGTGCATTGCAGTCATCAATGCGCCGGACTTCGCGAGTCGCTTGCCAACTTCCAGGACTGCTCGACGAACGATTCCGGCTGGCCATTGGTAGGTGATCGGACCGTTCTCGTCCCGGAGGCCATAGAGAGCACGGGCATCGGCGACCACCTGATCGAACTCGAGTCGATCGGCCTCGGGCACCTTCGCCCGTAGCGCCGCGGCTGTCAGGTCACCGAGCTTTCGGGCATCGGCAGCCTGGTCACCATCGAGTGGAGCACTGTTGATGCTGGCCAGGATCGTGCCAGGCATCTCGGCGAGGGTGGCTCCACGAATGTCATACCTCTCAGTCATGCGAGAGCCGTACTCCTCGATGAAGGCCCGATAGGCCAGACGGGCCGCTTCCGGTCCGTTCTCGAGATCATCCAAGGACCCCAGGTGACCCCCGTCGACGTTTTGACGGACGGCGGCCATGGCGTTGACCGGCGCGGACGTTGCGTACGAGTAGCCAGACAGCGTGAGCATTGCTTCGGCCATGTCGAGTCCCCACTCTCGGGCCCGGACCAACAGCAGTCCAATCGGACCAAGATCGGAGACGTGAAGTCGGAAGTGCAGCGTGAGGCCGTCAGTCATATGGGCGACGGCGGTCTTGAGCTGACGAGTCAGCTCCCAGTTGTCGAGTCGGCTGACATCGACGGCGTCGAGGCGTCGACTCGTCGCAATGAGTTCGGGCTTCCACTCAGATTCCCACTGATTGAGCTCCTCGATCCACGAACGGTTCTCGAGCGTGCTGGCCGCCAACTTGGCCCGCCGCCGGAATTCAGGATGCAGACGAGCAACGACCTTCAGAATCACAGCGGGGGGCTGCGGCAGGTTGCGCCCGCCACCAATGAGCGGAACGAGACGCCGGTAGAAGCGACCGTTGACGAACACAGCCTCGACCGTCCGAATTGGAGCTCCCACTCGGTCCAACCCGGCTTCCATCCCTTCGACCATCGCTGACTCCATGGCGTCGCGAACGATGCGCGAACAGTTGGGGTCGAAGTGGGAGGAGTCGAGTTCCCAACTGCCTGGCCCTGGCGGTTCGAAGGGTGTCGTGTGTGTGCGACGATCCGGTGTGGTCATCAGGTGGCTCCTCTGGTCGAACGCAGCCGCAACGGTCCCACACTCGCGGCTCCGAGTCCACGGGCAATGGCTACGGACGGTCGCCGATCGCATATCTTCATCATCGCAGTCTCGCTCGCGTGTGGTTCCGGATCGACGGTCTCGCCGCCTACCATCGCCGCCATGGCCCGTCTCGACCGAGTGATCACGTCCGGCATCTTCTCCCTCGACGGAGGTGACTTCGAGGTCGACAACAACGTCTGGATCATCGGCGATGACCGTGAGGCGATCGTCATCGACGCCGCCCACGACCACCGAGCCATTCTCGAAGGCCTCGGCGGGCGCACGCTTCGTGCCATCGTTTCGACCCACGGTCACAACGATCACATCAACGCAGCCGCCGATCTCGCCGACGAGACCGGTGCCCCCATCTTGCTGCACCCAGACGACGCCATGCTGTGGGATGCCATCTATCCCGATCGCCGGGTCGACGACTCACTCGCCGATGGTCAGATCATCGAGGTCGGTGGAGCGGAACTGACCGTGCTCCACACGCCCGGCCACTCGCCCGGCGGCTGCTGTCTTCATTTGGCGTCTGATGGCCTGCTCTTCAGCGGTGACACGTTGTTCAATGGCGGTCCCGGCGCCACCGGGCGCAGCTTCTCGAGCTACGAAGTGATCCTCGACTCGATCGAGCACAAGTTGTTCACGCTTCCAGCGCATACCACGGTCCACACCGGGCATGGCGACTCCACGGTGATCGGAACTGAGGCGATCAACCTCGCCGAGTGGCGGGCGAAGCAAGACTGAGGTTCGAACGGCTGTAGCTACAGCCGAACGGCGGTGGAATCACCGATACCAGCCAGTTCGACGCCGACGTCGGTGGCATCATCGTCGCCTGACAACTTCGGACTGGCATCGGTCCGCTTCTCGAGTATCTCGGCCAGCTTCGCCATGGCCCAGATCACTGCGAAGTAGACGACACCGACAAACACGTAGGCCTGGAGGTTTCCGACCCGGCTGTCTGGGAAGTTGGAAAGCCCGGCGCCACGACGAACGAACTCGGCATACCCAACGACATAGCCGAGGGACACGTCTTTGGTCAGGGTCGCCATCTGAGCGACGATGGCAGGAATCATTCGCCGCACTGCCTGGGGCAGCACGACGAGGAACATGGTCTGCCAGTAGGTCATTCCAACTGCTTGCGCCGCCTCGGTCTGACCCTTGTCGAGCGAACGAACGCCACTGCGGAAGATCTCGGAGAGGACCGCTGAGTTGTAGAGCGTGAGCCCGACGACCACGGACCAGAACACGCCAAGCTTGTCATCTGACCCAGCCACTGCGAACACACCAAGAATGGTGAGCAGCAGGGGAATGCCTCGGAATATTTCAACCCAAGCCACTGCAGCGCCGCGGCTGACCGCTGAGGTGGACATGCGCATCAGAGCGAGGCCAAAGCCTGCTGTGGTGGCGAGCACGCCAGCGATGACCGCTGCTTTGAGGCTGGACAACAGGCCCCTGGCGAGGAACTCGAGCGTCCCACCCGCGAACAGGTCGGTCCACTTTCCGGCTTCGAGCTGGCCCCGATCGTTCAGGCGCATCAACACCACAACAACAAGCAGGCCAATCAGCACCAAACTCACTGCTGTTCCAATACGAACTTTGCGGCGCCCCTTGGGGCCCAATTCCTCGATCAGGTGGTTCTTGGCCATGGGGTGCTCCTCCTACCGCTTGATCGCATATCGAGCTTCCAACTGGCGGAACACCCAGCCGAACGGCAGAAGGAACAGCAGGTAGATGCCAGCGATCACGAACAGCACGGTCCAGGTTCCAATCGATGCGTTGAACATCCGGCTCGTGACTGCGGTGAGCTCGACAACCGAAATCGTCAGCGCAATCGAGGTGTTCTTGAAGTTCGCCACGAAGAGGTTGCCGATCGGGGCAATCACCGTGCGGACGGCTTGCGGCACAACGATCACACTGAGCAGCGGAATGAAACTCAATCCGAGCGCCCTGCCAGCCTCGATCTGGCCGACGCCGACCGAATTGATACCCGAGCGAAGGACCTCGGCCATGTAGGCGCCGGTGTAGAGGCCGAGCGCCGCCACCGCTGTCGGGAAGGGGTCGAACACCAGCCCGACTTCGCCCAGGGCAAAGAATGCGAGGAAGAAGACCACGATGAGTGGTTCGTTCCGGAAGAACGACACGTACCAGGTTGCGAACCGGACAAGCGGCGGAATGGGGCTGACTCGGAAGGAAACGATGATGACGCCAACGACCATCGCCACGACAAAACTGAGCAGCGCGAGGGACACGGTGGTCCATGTGGCGCTGACGATCTGATCGCCGAATTCGTCGAAGATGCGGTCAAATTTCATCGATTCCTCCCGAGCCGAGCCGTTAACTCAGCAGCCTGCGTTGTCGACCGCTGGTGGTGCTGGCGTCGTGGCGACAACGGTGCCGATCGTGGCCTCGTAGGCCGCTGCCCAGCGGCCATCGTCGTAGATGGTTTCGAGGATGGCGTTGATCTCACAGCGCATTGGTGAGTCCAAGGCGACACCGATGCCGTACGGCTCCTCGGTGAACGGGTTCTCGACGAGCACGTATGCTCCGTCAGACTCCGAAGCCAGACCGAGCAAGATCACGTTGTCAGTACTGACAGCGTCAGCTCGACCTTGACCCATGGCGTCGGCGCACTTCGAGTACGTGTCGAAGGTGATGATCTCGGCGTCGGGAGCCATCGACTGGAGGTTCTCCAGCGAGGTGGAGCCCTCAGCGGTGCACACCGTGACGTCGGCGCTGTTGAGGTCGTCGATACCGGAGATTCCGAGCGGGTTCTCGGCGGTCACCATGATGTCCTGGCCTGCGACGTAGTACGGACCAGCGAAGCTGATGAGCTCCTTGCGAGCATCGTTGATGGTGTAGGTGGCCACCACGATGTCGACGGTGTCCTGCTGCAGGAAGGTCTCGCGGTTTGCCGACACGGCCTCTTGGAATTCGACCGGACGGCCGAGCTCTTCACCGATGATCTTGGCGATCTCGGCATCGAATCCGACGACACCATCAGGTGTGTTCACACCGAAAAGTGGCTGGTCGAACTTCACTCCAACGGTGAGTGTTTCCCCGGTGGCCTCGCCGCTGTCGGCTCCGTCGTCACTGCTCGACTCGGAATCGCTGGAGCCGCATGCGGCTGCCAACATCGATGCTCCGGCGAGAACAGCGCCGAATTTCATTGCGTAGCTTTTCTTCATGTGATGATTCTCTTTCTTGGTTCGTGCCGCTGATGCAGTCGGCGTCTAGATCAATGCTGGATGATCTTCGAGAGGAAATTCCTGGCTCGATCGCTCTTTGGGTTCTGGTAGAACGCTTCTGGCTCGTTCTCCTCGACGATGGCTCCATCCTCCATGAAAATGATGCGGTCTCCGGCGGAACGGGCGAAGCCCATCTCGTGGGTCACCACGACCATCGTCGTGCCCTGCTCAGCCAAATCGAGCATGACCTGAAGGACTTCGTTGATCATCTCTGGGTCGAGGGCCGATGTCGGCTCGTCGAAGAGCATGACTTTCGGCCGCATGGCCAGCGATCGGGCGATCGCCACCCGCTGCTGTTGACCGCCCGAGAGCTCAGCTGGGTATTTCGCGGCCTGGTGCCCGACCCCGACGCGTTCGAGAAGTTGGCGGGCCTCGGCCTCGGCCTCTTCCTTCTTGAGCTTGAGCACCTTGATCGGCCCGAGCGTGACGTTCTCGAGGATGGTCTTGTGGGCGAAGAGGTTGAACGATTGGAAGACCATGCCGACCTCGGCCCGCAGCTTTGCCAGGTCCTTGCCCTCTTCGGGAAGGAGCTGGCCGTCGATGCGAATCTCGCCCTCTTGGATGGGCTCGAGGCGGTTGATCGTGCGGATCAGGGTGGACTTTCCGGAACCGGAAGGACCGATCACGACGACGACCTCGCCCTCATGGATCGTGAGGTCGATCTGCTTGAGGGCATGCATTTCGCCGTACCACTTGTTGATACCGGACATTACGACCAGCGGCTCGCCCTTCGTCATTCCCGATCTCCTCAACCTAGTTAGCGACAGAATCTACACCAGGATTTGCCACCGCCGCTCGGTTTTGATACATCAGTGGCGAGAAAACCCTGCTGCAGAATTCACCGAGCTTCTCCCATTGGCCGCCGACTTGCAAGACGAGGTAGCCATGTCGGTGATGGAACCGCATCGGTTGTCGAGATGACGACACACGCACAGCTGCAGTTCTCGCGCGGCGATGCCGCAACGTTGGCCGTCACGTACTTCACCGCAGGCCTCGCTGTGTCTGTTCTGCATGTCACGCAGGGCGCCGACCCACTCGTCGTCATTGCCGCAGCCTTCATCGTGAACTCCGCCACCTCCACCCTCGCGTTCACCGCAGTGGCGACCAATGGAGGATCGACCTTGGCCGCGGTGGCAAGCGGCTGGCTCGTGGCCACCCGCTTCGGCTTGTTCGCCGCTGCCCTCGGGCCTCGACTGTGGCCGCAACGGTGGCGCCGCGCCCTGGTCGCCCACATGGCGTTCGATCCAAGCGTCGCTTTGGCGATGCGAGAAGACACCGACGAAAAGGCTCGCCGAGCATTCGTCTCCGCTGGGCTGTGGCTGTGTGTTCCGTGGTGGACATCAGCCGTCATCGGCTCGTTGATCGCCGAACGCCTGGGCGACACCGACGCACTCGGGTTCGACGTGATCCTGCCTGCGTTGCTTCTCGCCATCGTGTTCCCACAGCTCCGAGAACGAAGCGGTCAGATGGTGGCAGCGGTGTCGGCGCTGCTCGCACTGGGCCTGGTCGGTTTCACGCCAGGCGGCGTGCCAGAGTTGGTCGGCGGCGCGGCCGCACTGCTCGTGCTCACCCAACGCCCGAAAGCGATGGCCGACTGATGCTGACCTGGACCGCCGTGGCCCTGCTCGCCGTTGGCGTCTACGGCCAGCGCGCCATCGGTGCCACCGCCATCGACACCGCCCGCCTCGATCTGCGATGGCAACGTGTGCTCACCGCAGTTCCACTGGCCATCATCAGCGCCGTGATCGCACTGCAGAGCGTCACCAGCAGCCGGACGCTGACGATCGATGCCCGGCTGGCGGGTCTGACCATCGCTGCCATCTGCGCCTGGCGGCGGCTACCACTCCTCGTCACCGTGCTGGCCGCAGCGGCCACCACGGCCGCCATCCGAGCACTCAGCTGAGCAATTCGGACCATTCGAAGAAAATCTTCGGAATCGTGTCATCGTTTTACGCCCCACAGCCCTCAATTGGGCATGAGGTCGACCACACCAACGAAAGACAACATGACCGAAGGCGACACCGAAGGCCCGGAGAGTTTCGAGACACTCGTCTCGGATTTCCGGTTCCAGCTCGTGACCTACGGCCGCTCGATCGACCCGCGAGGCGCCGAAGACGCAGCTCAAGACGCGTTCGAAGCACTGCGCAAGCGCCAGCAGCGGCCACCACCGGTCGAGAATCCTCGGGGCTATCTCGTGCGCATCGTGCAGCGGGCGCAGCGACGCCCGACCCGGCTCGCTCGCTTCTTCCCCCCGCCGGCAGAGGTGATCGATCACTACCGGGACCCAGACGTGGCCAAAGCGCTGGCTCGACTACCGGAACGGCAGCGCGACTGTCTCGCACTTCGCTACGGCCAAGACCAGAAGTTGACCGACATCGCCGACCTGCTCGGCATCACCGAGGGATCGGTGAAGCAACACATCGCTCGTGGACTCGCCACGCTGCGCAACCGACTGGAGACCCAAGATGCTTGATCTCGAAGAACGCCTCACCCGCCACTACACCGACGTCGCCACCGCGCCGAGCCTGCACCGTGCTTCCTCGCAGGCGCCGCGGTTCGTATTCGCTGGGCTCGTGCTCGCTTTGATTGCCGGAGCGGCGTACGTCTCCGGCCTCGGCAACTCGACCGAAGACATCATTGCCGGACCAGCTTCGGATGCCGAACTCGAAGCCGGCCCAATTGACCCCGAACTGCTCCGTCTCCTCGAGCGAGCCCCGTACAACGAAGACGGTGGATTCACCTACCAAGACTTCGAAGTTGCGCGGAGAGGAGAGATGGAGGAAATCGTCAACGCAGGCGGCGAGACGATCAACAACCCTGTCGCGTCGACTTGGGCACCAGATTCGGCCGCCGAGATCATAAGCCTCCGGCAGTTTCCGACGGCCTATGCAGAAGCCTTCGGCTATGGATTTGACGACGTTGATCGGGTGTTGAGCATTGGGTTCTCAGGTTCACTCTCGACCAACACGTTCGTCGTCATTGACGGCGACGCATCGGCAGCGCTCGACCGAGCGACGGCACCCGCCTGGGCAGCGCAGGATGTGCGCACCCAAGAGGGACCGTTCGACATCCGAGACTGGGGAGACATGGCCGAAGTGCCTGCGGTCACGCCGAGGCCGAGCTCAGATGTTCGCCCATTGGGCCAAGCTGGCCAGCTGACCGCCTTCGATGACAACGTCACGCTTCAGTCGGCCAGTCGGGAGCTTCTCGACTCGGTGCTGGACACCGCAAACGGCGCTCCAACACTTGCCGACCAAGAGCAATTGATGAACGGCCTCGAGAGGGTGGACTACGACAACTCGCTTGGAATGTTCGTGAACATTGCGCCCGATGGATACTTCAACACGAGCTTCGGCGAGGGCGAAACGCTGACTGGCCCGACGTTGTGGATTGTCGAAACGGGGCTCGACGGGTCGAGTCGAGTGGTGCTCGGATTCCTCCCGGGGACCGACGTGGCCAGTGTCGAAGCAGGTCTCCGGGCGCTCATCGACCCAACCGCCGATGTTTCACAGTTCGGGACGAGCGCACGAGCTCCGATGGCGACGACGATCACTCGCTCGGACGAATTTGTCGTCATCGACTTCACACCGAACGATCCCACGGCCAGGTTCGGCCCGAACGAGGAGGTTCTGCAGTTCATCAGCGATCTTCTGTTCGAGAACCCGGAAGTCCTCTCGTAGCGTCTCACCGATCTCTCACCAGCGAGGTCGCTCTGCAATCCAGAGCACCGTCGCTGGTGAGACAATTCGCGACGAAACGCTCGGTTGTCCGTCATGACTCTTGATGAAGAAGGAAACCCCTCGCACCCGACGTTCGCTGCGCAACCTCGTCTGTGGAGGCTCGTCTGTTTCGGCGCCGTTCGACGACGACGAGCCGCCGAGCCCACCTCAGGAGTGGGCGAACGCAGCGGAAATGCTGCACGACCAGTTCGGCCTCCACACAGCCTGAACGATCGGTGTCCTCTCGTCATACGAGCGAAACGATGCCGGGGCGGGTTGGTGCGAGGGCAGATACTAGAGTTCTTCGCCATGCCGATCGAGCCAGACTTCCTTCGTTTCGACACGCTGAGCCTGCACGCTGGCCAACGACCAGACCCCACCACGGGGGCACGGGCGGTGCCGATCTATTTCACGACCAGCTATACGTTCCCCGACACCGACGAGGCGGCGGCGCTGTTCAATCTCGAAGCGCCAGGCCACATCTACAGCCGAATCTCAAACCCAACCGTGGCAGTACTCGAGGAACGTCTGGCTGCACTCGAAGGCGGGGTCGGAGCCGTCGCAGCGGCAAGCGGAACCGCAGCGCTACACCTCGCCATCGCGACGCTGATGAGCGCTGGCGACCACGTAGTTGCGTCCAAGAACATGTACGGCGGATCGCTGAACATGCTCACGCACACGATGCCCCGCTTCGGCATCACCACGACCTTCGTTGATCCACGGGACCACGACGCGTGGGCGGCTGCCATCCAGCCAAACACCAAAGTGCTCTTTGCCGAGACACTCGGCAACCCTGGCATCGAAGTGCTCGACATTGCCGCGGTCGCCGACATCGCGCACAGCAACGGACTGCCGCTGCTGGTCGACTCGACCTTCAGCACGCCGTATCTGATCCGCCCGATCGAGCACGGGGCCGACATCGTCATGCACTCGGTCACCAAGTTCCTCGGTGGCCACGGTGTTGCTCTCGGCGGTGCGCTGGTCGACGGCGGCCGCTTCGACTGGGAAGCATCTGGCAAGTTCCCGACACTCACCGAGCCATACGCCGGCTACCACGGCATTGTCTTCACCGAGGAGTTCGGGCCGGCCGCGATGGGTATGCGGGCCAGAGCCGAAGGCCTCCGTGACTTCGGTGCGTCCATGAGCCCCCAGAATGCGTTCCAACTGTTGCAGGGCGTCGAGACACTCCCCCTCCGCATGCAGCGCCACGTCAGCAACGCTGAAGCCGTCATCGATGCGCTCGTCGCCAACGACGCCGTCACCTGGGTGAGTCACCCCTATGTCGCCGACCACCCCGATCACGAGTTGGCGAAGCGGTTGTATCCGAAAGGCGCTGGGGCGATTCTGAGCTTTGGCGTGAAGGGTGGCCGAGCCGCTGGGCGCAAGTTCATCGAATCCGTCCAGCTCGCTTCGCACCTGGCGAACGTTGGCGACGCCAAGACTCTGGTCATCCATCCTGGAAGCACCACGCACGGCCAGCTCAGTCCGGCCGAGTTGGAGGCGTCTGGCATCAGCGAGGACCTCGTCCGTCTGTCGGTCGGCCTCGAAGACCCCGCCGACATCATCGAGGACATCGAGCGAGCGTTGAAGTCGAGCCAGCGATGATCATCGAGGTCAACGGCCAGTCGATCCACGCCGCCACTGGCGGCATCGAGCCGTCGCCAGAAGACCCGGTCGTGATCTTGCTGCATGGCGCCGGCATGAACGGCACCATCTGGCAGCTCCAGACCCGCTACTTGGCCCATCGCGGCCTCCAGGCCATCGCTGTCGACCTCCCCGGCCACGGTCGGTCTGAAGGCGAGCCACTAACCTCGGTCGAGGATCTCGGGCAGTTCGTTGTGGATCTGATGGACGCCGCTGGATGGGAACGGGCAAGCCTCGTCGGCCATTCGATGGGTTCGTTCATCGCTCTCGACGCAGCACGCCGGCTCGGCGACCGCTGCCGATCGATGGTCCTCATGGGCACGTCGGTTGCGATGCCCGTCCACCCACAGCTCATCGGTGACGCCGACAGCGATTTGCCCGCCGCTGCAGCCCTCATGACTGCGTGGAGCCACGCCAGACCAGCGCACATCGGCCAGAATCCCACGCCGGGTATGTGGATGACCGGGGGCGCTCGAGCCCTCGTCGAGCGCAGCGATCCTGGTGTCCTCGCCACGGATTTCAAGACATGTGCCGCGTATGAATCAGCGGCCGAAACCGCAGCAGCGGTGACCTGTCCAACCACGGTGATCATCGGCCTCGGCGACAAAATGACTCCACCAAAAGCGGGCCGGGCCCTTGCCGATCTGCTCGATCAGGTCAGTGTCATCGAGCTCGCCGACACCGGCCATTCGATGATGACCGAGTCACCCCGCGCCGTTCGCTCGGCAATCCTCGACGCAGTGACCTGACCGAAGTGGACGCGGGCTTCATCGCGATCAACATCGCCTACGTGTTGTACGTCGCAGCGACGATCCCAAAGCGAATCGTTCCCCTGCGTCTCACGCTGATCGTCGCCAGCGCTGCCTTCATCATCTACGGGATCATCGACGGCAATCGCAGCGTGATCGTCTGGAACCTGCTGTTCGTGTTTCCGCAACTCTTCCAGCTGTCGCGCGAAGTCAGGGCCCAGCGGCTCATCGTCCTGACGCCCGAAGAAGAAACCACCCGGACCGCTCGATTCGCCTCGATGTCACCACGCGACTTTCTCATGTTCTGGAGTATTGGCGAAGAGCGCACGACGGGCGCCGAGCAACTGATCACCCAGCACGAGCGAAACGACAGCCTCGCGCTCATCCTGCATGGCAGCGCCAGGGTCAGTATCGATGGCGAACAGGTGGCCACCCGAGGCCCTGGCAACCTCTTGGGTGAAGCGAGCTTCGTGACGGGAGATCCAGCGACAGCGACCGTGGTGATGTCCCTCGACGCCGTGGTGCGGGTGTGGCCGCATGACAAGCTCGATGCGTTGACTCGAGCCCAACCCGAGGTTGCTGCATCGTTGCTGTCGACTGTCGCCAGGGAGCTCTCACTGAAGATCAAGACAACGTCCAGCTGACCGCAGAGTTTGGGCGGGGCCCGGCCCGGCTAGGACTGATCGACTGTCGACCAGTGCTCCTCGCCGTCCTCGTCGACCTGGCCAGTACGGGCCATACCGACACGGCGAGCGACCGCCTGTGATGCGGCGTGTGCCGGATGGATGTATGCCTCGAAACGCAACGCTCCCTCGGCGGCGAGTTGATTTCGCATCGCGATCGCTGCCTCCGATGCAACGCCGCGTTCCTGGTGCTCGACGCCGACCACCCAAGCGAGCTCGGCGGTGTTGTCGATCACATCCGCCTGCACGAAGCCAACCGCCCGCCCGTCAGCGACGATGCGGATGATCCAATTCCGCCATTGCTCCTCCGGCCGACCGGAGCCAGCAGTCTGAAGTCGATATCGCTCCAGGAGCGCCTCGAGGTTTGGCGCCTCTCCCCCGGTGAACTCGTAGAGCGATGCCGCGGCCAGGACGTCGACCATCTCGGCTGCGTCGGCGATGCGCAGCGGATGGAGCGCCAGCCGGTCGGTCGTGATCGGTGTTTCCACGTCACCATCGTGTCATGTCGACCGGCCGCTGCCGGAGTGATTTCCCGGGTGTTGATATGGAGCGTCAGCCCTCTGGAGGAACGACATGCATCTCGCCGTCGAGGCCGAGGAACATCGTGCCATCGGCGGTGTAGAAGCTGGACGATGCGCTCGCGCGCAGCGCCTCGAGCATCGCCGGGATCTCGCCACCTTCGGCTTCGATCTTCGCGATCACGCGATCGGGTCCGATCGTGTCGAGCAATTCGAACGGGCCCTGGGCCCAGTTGAAGCCCCAGCGAATCGCCCGGTCGATGTTGACGATGTCGTCGGATATCTCAGGAACGAGGTCCGCCGCGTAACGGAGTGTTCCGCCAAAGATCTGCCAGGCGAGCTCACCGTGCATCGAGTCCTCGAACATCACAGCTCCCAGGTCGGCCGGAACACCGTCGAGATCGGGCGCCACAGCTTCACGCCACTCGAGCTCATTGAGGTCATAGGTTTCGCGACGCTTCGAACCATCGTCGAGTTTGATCATCCGACCGAAGCCACCGAGCTCTCTGGCCTTTCGGCCGAGCTGACCGCGCTCGAGCATCTTCTGCTCGATCTCTGGGAACTCGGTGTACGAGCGACCGATGTCGTCAGCCGGGAGATTGACGGCCAGGTTCTTACCGACAAGATCCATGACGTCGAGCCCGATCAAGTCGATCAGACCGTAGAGACCAGTCGGTGGGAGGCCGACCGGCTTGCCGAGGACCGCGTCGATGGTCTCCTGCTTCATCCCGTTCATGAGGAACGGCTTCGCGATGTGGAGGCCGGACAGCATGAAGAAGCAGCCGATGCGATTCCCAATGAAGTTCACCGTGTCCTTGGCGTTGACGACGCCCTTCCCGAGCTTGACCTCACCGAAATCAGCGAAGGCCGCGACCACGTCGTCCGTGGTGTCTTCACCGGGAACGAGCTCGAACAGGCGCATCACCTTCACTGGGTTGAAGAAGTGGGTGATCGCGATGTCGGAGCGCAGACGCTCTGGCATGCCGGCGCTGATGTCGCTGAGCGGGATGCCCGAAGTGTTCGAACTGATCACTGAGCCTTCCTTGCGGAGCGGCTCGACCTTTTCGAAGAGTTCCCGCTTCGTGGCGAGGTCCTCGACGATGGCTTCGCAGATCCAGTCGTAGCCAGCGATTTTGTTCAGGTCCTCGTCGAAGGTTCCCGTTTCGACGAGATGACGATCCGCTTCTTCGACGACGGAGAGCCCGCGCTCAACGGCTTCAGCGGAGATGTCGAGCATCAGCACTCGGCAACCAGCAGCGGCACTGGCGGCGGCGATGCCGGCCCCCATGGTCCCACAGCCCAATACGGCGACGGACTCGATCGATCGACTCACGACAGCTCTCCTCGGTTCGAAAACGGCCGTCAGTCTGCCGCGACTCGTTCATGCCTGCGACACAGGTCTGAACAAGAACGAAACGTGCATCGATTCGCGGTATGGGCCCCAGGTCGGCCCGGTTCCTTCTCCCATCGTCCGCAGCGGCGGGCGAATCCCCGAAACCAACCAAGGACCATCCGGTGAAGAACTCGAGCAAGTTCACGAAATTGACCGCCCTGCTCCTCGGCCTCGCGCTCACCGCAGCGGCATGCGCTTCCGACGACGACACCAGCGCCGAAGTCCCTGCTGCTGAGGTCGATGAGGCCACCGATGCGGCGATGGAAGATGAAGACGCCATGGAGGACGAGATGGAGGACGAGGCCATGGCAGACGACGCCATGAGTGAAGGCCGCCCGGTCATCACCATCGACTTCGAAGGCCTCGAGCCGCTCGGAGACGACTTCGAATACGAGCTCTGGACGATCGTCGACGGGGCTCCCGTTACCGGCGGCGTATTCGACATCGACGACAACGGCGAGGTCGCCATCTCCGGGGATCAAGACCATCTCTACGGTCACGAGGGGGCCACCGATGTTGTCATCTCGATCGAGCCAGCCGACCCCGGCGAGGACTTCCTCGTGGATGCCCCTGCCGATCTCAGCTTCCCGCTCGACCTCAGTGGTGGAGCAGCGGTTATCAGCGTCGAGCCAGCCGATGACAATTCCCCGGCCCCGTTCGCCCTGAAGCCCCTCGTTGGCGACATCCCGGCCGACGCTGAGCCATCCGTCAACTACGACCTCGGAGCGGGCCCCGCCCCGTTCTCCGCCAGTGGATCGCAGGTCTAGGTATTCGCCTTCGGCGAAAGCTGACGCTGTGCGACGATGAGGCCATGACCGCTGAGTACGCCCATCCGTATCCGAGCTCTGAAACCTTGGCTGAATACCCATTCGAACCGCTCGAGTTCGAGCGACTCGACGAAGCCAAGATGACCCAGCAATCGGCTGACTTCTTCACCGAGATGGATCGACGGCGCAGCGTGCGAATGCTCTCAGACGAGCCTGTCCCACTCGAACTCATCGAGAACGCCATCCGAACTGCGTCGACGGCTCCGTCAGGCGCTCACCTCCAGCCCTGGAGATTCGTCGTGATCGGCAACCCAGCGGTGAAGACACAGATCCGCAAAGCCGCCGAGGAAGAGGAACGGGTCAACTATCTCGAGAACCGAATGAACGAACAGTGGCAGGAAGCCCTCGCCCCGATCGGCACAGACCACCACAAGGAATTCCTCGAGATTGCTCCGTGGATCGTGGTGTTGTTCGAGGAGCGCTTCCGACTCGACGAGGACGGCACCAAACGAAACAACTACTACGTGAAGGAGAGCTGCGGCATCGCTGCCGGGTTCTTCATCGCAGCACTGCACCGGGCGGGCTTGACCACGCTCACTCACACCCCGTCGCCGATGGCCTTCCTCACGAAGCTGCTCGAGCGGCCCCGCAACGAGCGACCGTTCGTACTCTTCCCGATCGGCTACCCACTCGACGGCGTACTGGTCCCGTCACTCGAGCGCAAGCCTCTCGACCGAGTGATGACTCTCATCAACTAGCTGTCGCATTCGACGCTCGCAGCAGCCACTCCGGGGCGGCGTCAGCACCGATGGAGCTCGTGGGTCCGCGGCCGCAAGCGAGCCGGGCAGCAAGATATGCCGATGGCTGACAGCACCGACACCACCACCGATGACGGGCCATCGCTCCACCGGGCAATCCTGATCGCCGTGCGAGTGGCTCTAGTGATCGCCCTCGCCGTCTCGGTCTCATTCCCTGATTGGGAACAATTCGACGGCAAGGGCATGGCGTTCCGTGTGCCGTTCTACTTGCTGCCGACGATCGTCGTCCCGATCGTGTGGCGGCTCCGGGGGTCGCATCCGACCTACCCGTATCTCGTCGATGCCCTCGTCGTCGCCCCGTTTCTGTTCGACACACTCGGCAACGTCTTCAACTTCTACAACAACTACGACCGCACCGATGACGTGCTGCACTTCCTCAACTGGGTCCTTCTGATGGCCGGTGTGACACTCGGCTTCGCCCGCACCGGCATTGGTCGCCTCAACGCATGGACCCTCAGCTGGGGCCTGGGCGGCCTCGCAATCATCTGGTGGGAAGCTGCTGAGTTCCTGGTCCAAGAACTCGGCACTGCGGGACTCGATCTCACCTACGAGGACACGGTCGGAGACCTGCTCTTGTCGAGCACCGGGGGCGGCGTCGGAGCGGCAATCGCAATCGCAATGGCCTGGCCTAAGGTCCGTGGCAATGACTGAGATCTTCGAGTTGTCTTCATCCGTCGTCGATCAGCTCATCGAGCAACAGCCAGAGCTCTCGACGTTTCTCGGGGCACCCGGTCGGGATCACCTTTGGGGCGACGCGAGCCCCGCTGGGTTCGACAACACTCGGACATTCTGGGCCGGCATCGCGGACCAGGCGCAGGCATGTGCGACGCCGAGCCGCGATGATGAAGTAGCGAAGGCCGTGCTGATCGCTGAGGCCGATCGAGAGATTCGCTCGATCGATGCTGGGCACCACTTCAGCGATCTCAACAACATCGCATCGCCATGGCAGGGCCTACGAGACATCTTCGACTCGATGCCGGACCAGACGATCGAGGCATGGCGCAACATCATCCAGCGATTGCAGACGATCGATCAGCCCCTGGCCGGCTATCAGGCGTGCCTTGCCGCCGGCCTTGGCCGGGGCTCTGTCGCTGCGGAGCGCCAAGTCGCAGCTGCGATCGAACAGGGGCGCACTGCGGCCGGGGACGCATCGGGGTTCAACGTCTTGCTCGATCGATTCGATTCCGCTCGCCAAGCGAGCCCTACATTGTGTGACGATCTTCGGACCGAGTTGGCCGATGCAATCACGTCGGCGAAGCGCTCGATCGAGGCAATGACCGACTGGTTCGAGGCCGACTATCTGCCCGCTGCTCCCGCCGCTGACGGAGTTGGGCGCGAGCGCTACATCGCCACCGCCGAACAGTTCCTGGGCAAGACGATCGATCCCGAAGCACTGTACGAATGGGGTTGGTCAGAACTCCAGCGCCTGAGGTCGCACATGAACGAGCTGTGCGCGTCAATCGACTCGAACATCACTGCAGCCGAAGTCATCGAGCGCCTCCATCACGATCCCGATTTCGGTGTCGAAGGGGTCGATGCGTTCATCTCCGTCATGCTCGAACGCCAACAGTCAGCGTTGCGAGAACTCGACGGCAGCCACTTCGACGTCCCCGTGGAGATCCGCAGCGTCGACGTCAAGGCCGCACCTCCGGGCGGGGCCCTGTCTCCCTACTACGCACCTCCATCAGAAGACTTCAGTCGTCCCGGGTGTGTCTGGTACCCGATTGGTGACCGCACCTTCTTCCCGCTGTATGAAGAGATCACGACGGCCTACCACGAGGGTTTCCCCGGCCACCACCTTCAGATTGGCTGGCAAGCAGCACTTGGTGACCGACTCTCGCGCTTCCACCGGCTGCTCGTCTGGTACCCGGGATCAGGCGAGGGGTGGGCCCTCTACGCCGAACACCTGATGGGTGAACTGGGCTATCTCGAGCACACGGCGTACGAGGTGGGACTCGCTGCCTCGCAACTCTTCCGGTCGGCTCGCGTGGTCATCGACATCGGCCTGCACTGCGGCTTCGCCATTCCCGACGATCAACCGTTCCATCCGGGCGAAGACTGGTCGTTCGACCTCGTGACAGAGATGCTGCGAACCGTTGCGTACGTTTCCGCTGAGCTTGCTGTCTCCGAAGCAACCCGTTATGCCGGATGGCCAGGCCAAGCAATCAGCTACAAGGTCGGTGAGCGGGCGATCCTCGATCTGCGCTCCGAGCTCTCCGATGCCCCCGACTTCGATCTGAAGTCATTCCATGCGAGGTTGCTCTCTGTTGGTTCGATCGGCCTCGACCTCATGCGAGACCTGGTCCGCTCCGCCTGACATCTCGCAAGCACACACATCGAGCAATGGCGTCAGACGAGCAAGGACTTGCCGGTCAGCGGATCCGAGGTCAGAAGTACATGATCTCCGAGGTCGGCCCAGTCCAGTGATCAACGACCCGACGGTGCTGGAATCTCAAGGCGGTCGGCCTCAGGTACAGCCACCCGAGAATTCGAACGGCACGTACTCGCCGGACGGTGAATCGACGTAATTGGAGTCGGTGATCTCGCCGCTGCCTGACACTTGACGATCCTCAGTCAGCTCGTACTCGAAGTCGGCGAACGCCAGCGCATCGGTTTC
>RCMY010005319.1_pt1 | contig 19257 bp, 20 predicted proteins | sample 2041341 | NCBI WGS metagenome assembly RCMY01 (sample SAMN09708234, study PRJNA481090) | Marine sediment metagenome, whole genome shotgun sequencing project. | reverse complement strand
TATATGTGGACTCCTTTTGGCCTTGGAGGACACCTTACTAAAATACCCATTTATTATTCTATAAACAAGGGTTTCATATATTTTATTGCCCGATTTGGTTAGAAAAACATACTCCTTATCTAATATACTTTCCAAGGCGCTTCTACATAAAAAATAAGACAAAAATAAATCTATTGTGGGTGCCAATAATGGTACTATTCTTTCCTTATTTCTTTTGCCCAGTACTTTTATTGTTTGGCCCGTAAGGTCGACATCATTTATTTTGAGGTTTATAAGTTCTGATCGTCTTATTCCTGTTGTGTATAATAATTCAATGATTAATATATCACGCCTCCCTTCAAAATCATCCTCAAAAGGTAATTGAGACAAGATTCGCTGCATTTCTTCTTCGGAAAACGGTACCTCAATTTTTTTCGAGGTTTTAAGCGCTCTGTGTTTGGCTAACGGATTGGCATCAATACTACCTATTCTTTGCAGAAATTTATAATAGGCTTTTAAGGAAGCAACTTTTCTATTTACTGATCTGTTGGAGATATCCGCATTAACAAGAGCGACTATCCAATTTCTTATAATATTGTATTCAACATTATTAATATTCTCTAAAGCATACTCATCATGGCAAAAATCAGCAAAAGATTGAGTGTCTTTCTTGTAAGCACTTGCTGTATGCTCAGAATAATTTTTCTCAAGAAGCAAATAAGAAATAAATGATTGTAGCGACATATAACAAAGTTACTAAAGTTGTCCTAGCTATAATCTAAAATAAAAAAATCCCATCACACGATGGGATTTTTTCAATAATTGTACACTATAATAATAGATTTTAGATTTCTTCTTGATCTCTTAAACCTTGAATGTATTGTGCTTTTTGTATTTGGGCTCTTCGTATTACTGAAGGTTTTGTGAATTGCTGACGTTTGCGTAATTGACGCATTGTACCAGTCTTATCGAACTTTCGCTTGAAGCGCTTTAAAGCTCTATCTATGTTTTCTCCTTCTTTAATTGGTATTATTAACATGGGCTACAACCTCCTTTCTTTAGTGATTAAGGGTGCAAATATAAAGTGAATTAATGAATTAGGGTGCAACTATTTTAAAATATTTTTTGAGATGACCACTTTTTGTATTTCGGTAGTACCTTCGCCTATGGTACAAAGCTTAGCATCGCGATAAAATTTCTCTACAGGAAAATCTTTCGTGTAACCATAACCACCATGTATCTGAACAGCCTCATTTGCTACTTTAACACATACCTCTGAAGCAAACATTTTGCTCATGGCACTTAATTGAGTCATTTTTCGACCTTCATTCTTTAAAAAAGCAGCCTTGTGCAACAACAGCTCGGAAGCTTCGATCTCGGTAGCCATATCAGCAAGTTTGAAAGATATCCCTTGGAATTGGCTAATGGGTTTTCCAAATTGAATTCTCTCCTTTGAATATTTCAAAGCAGCTTCATAAGCGCCTTTTGAAATACCCAATGATAATGCTCCGATAGAGATTCTACCACCATCCAACACTTTCATGGATTGAACGAAGCCATCACCAACTTCACCCAATCTATTGCCATCTGAAACCCGGCAATTATTGAAAATCAATTCAGCAGTTTCACTGGCGCGCATCCCCAATTTATCCTCTTTTTTACCACTAGAAAAACCAGGAGTTCCTTTTTCAATAACAAATGTAGTCATACCATGACTATCTCCTTTTTCACCGGTTCTTACAATTACAACGGCAACATCACCACTAATACCATGGGTAATAAAGTTCTTGGCTCCATTCAACACCCAATCATCTCCGTCTTTAATAGCTGTTGTACTCATGCCGCCTGCATCCGAACCAGTATTGTGTTCCGTGAGCCCCCATGCACCTATCCATTCACCAGATGCCAATTTGGGAATCCAGCGCTGTTTTTGCTCCTCGTTACCAAAAGTCAAAATATGGTTCGTACAAAGAGAATTATGGGCAGCAACCGACAACCCAATGGAAGGGTCAACTTTGGAAATTTCCTCTATTATCGCAATATACTCATGATAACCAAGACCTGAGCCACCGTATTCCTCTGGGACTAAAATACCCATAAAACCCATTTCTCCGGCTTTCTTAAAAAGCGCTACGGGGAAAGTCTGGGATTCATCCCACTCCATAATATGGGGTCTAATATGTTGCTCTGCAAACTTTTTGGCAGCAGTAGCTACATGTTCTTGAGTTTCTGAGTAATCAAAACACATTGTTTCTTTAAACATTCGAAAGTTTTTTTAAAGTGTCAAATATAATTTAATTCTATGGATCTTATCTATTGGAAAATCTTCAATTTTTGTTAATTCGTCAAAGGAAGATATAGTACCGTTGAATTCCCTATACTCAACTATTCTAACAGCGACTTCATAACTTAAATAAATCATTTTGGAAATCTCCTCAGCAGAAGCACTATTAAGGTTTATTTTCTCAATCTGAGGTTGGCTCAATACCTTAAACCTTTCTAAGGTTCTTTTAACGACTTCTGGCTCTAGACCATAAACATCATACAATTGGTCATCGACTATAAAACCTCCTAACCTATTCCTGAATTTAATTATTCTAAGAGATAATTTATCCCCTATACCGCTTATTGCTTTTAAGTCTTCAGCAGTGGCTTTATTTAGGTCTTTTATTTTGAAATTGTCTTGGTGTTTATCCAATTCTCTTTGATAAGCAGAGCTAGGGATTTTTCTTTGGTTTACAGATTTAGCATTAGCCCATTCGGGAAATTTGAAATATGGTGAGATCACCTGCAACAATGAATCTGAAACATGGGTAATTTTTTGAAATTCATCAGAATTATTAACGAATTTATTCTGTGCTCTAAAGTTGTGCAATCTATCTATTTCTTCCAAGGACATTCCCAAGGTATATCCCTTGTAGTCAGTAATAAAATTGGGATTAAATGGATAAATCCGAATTGTATCCTTTTGCTGGGATTTTTGTTTTAAAGAATCAATCTTATCTTGTGTCTCTTTATTTATTGACAGCTTGCCTTCGAAATTATTTGAAGTGTATTTCACCACATAGAAAACCACTTGCAAGGCAATAATGATAAGGAGCAAAAAGAAAATCCCACTTCGCTCCTGATTACTAAAGGAAAAGTGGGATTTAAATTTATTCATTTGTAGCCCAACTAGCTTTTAACGAAATTTTTAATGTCTTTCATATACTTATCCAATTCTTCACGAACTCTTGGGAACAGGAATAAAAGACCGATCATATTTGGGAATACCAATGCCAATATCATGGCATCCGAGAATTTAATTACTGCATCTAAAGTAGCTGCAGCACCAATAACTACAAATAATAAAAACAGTGCTTTGTAAACAAAATCGGCCCTCTTACCTCTACCAAACAAATATTTCCATGATTGTAACCCATAATAAGACCATGAGATCATTGTTGAAAAGGCAAATAGAATAATTGCTATAGTAAGGATATATCTAAACCCTGGTATTACAGAATCATAAGCCATGGATGTTAAATCAACACCGCCTATATATGTGCCTGATTCGTTCAATAATACGGTACTGCCAACAGCATTTCCGTAATCAAATGCACCAGCATCCATATTAAAGAAAATAATTACCAATGCAGTCATTGTACAAATTACAACCGTATCAATAAATGGCTCCAATAAGGCAACTATACCCTCACTTGCAGGATATTTCGTTTTTACTGCTGAATGCGCTATCGCTGCCGAACCTGCCCCTGCTTCATTAGAGAAAGCCGCTCTTTGAAAACCAACTATGATAACACCGATAACACCGCCAAGTCCTGCTTCAGGCGTAAATGCCCCTGCAAAAATCATTGAGATCGCGTCGCCCATATATTCAATATTTGCAAAAATGATAACCAAGGAAGCTAAAACATAAATACCAGCCATAAAAGGCACTATTTTCTCCGTAACACTGGCAATCTTCTTAATTCCTCCAATAATTACAATTCCAACAAGAATAGCGAGTATTATTCCGATAATAACACCTGTCGCGCCACCCTCTAAATTCAACATGGAAGAAAGTTGTACCGCTGCTTGATTTGACTGAAATGCGTTACCGCCTCCAAAAGATGCACCAACGCATAGTACGGCAAAAATGGCCCCCAAGACTTTTCCTAATCTTGTAAAACCCCTTTCTTTAAGACCTCTTGACAAATAATACATGGGGCCACCGTAAACTGTTCCATCTTCACCCACATCACGATATTTTACACCTAAAGTACATTCAACAAACTTCGTCGACATCCCAATAAGCCCACAAACAATCATCCAAAATGTAGCTCCAGGCCCACCGACTGCGATTGCCACCGCAACACCAGCTATATTACCCAAACCTACAGTTCCAGAAACTGCAGTCGCCAAAGCTTGAAAGTGACTTACTTCGCCATCTTTACTTTCATCAGAAATAGTGTCAACCAAATCACCATCTACAATATTCAGATCGGACTTTTCAACACCATGATGGTCCATTTCATCGTACTTGCCCCTTACAGTATTGATTGCCAAAGGAAATTTCGTGATATTTGGAAACTTGAAGTATATCGTAAAAAATGTTGCCCCAAAAATCAATAAAATTAGGACAATAGGTAAGTCGTAACCAGCAATAGGTATAGAGGTCAATACAAAACCTTCCCACCAGACGGCAAAAGGCATAAATGCATCATTGACCTTCTCATCCAGTCCTTTCTCTTGTGCGCTTGTTAATAGTGGTAATAAGGTAAATAATAAAAGAAGTCTATACTTCATAATTGTCATTTTTGGTTTAGGTTTATTTTACTAGCATAGCAATATCATAAAAATATTCTACCCAATCAAATATTGACCTAAAAGAAAAGGGGTTAAATATGGAACATTTCGTTTAATTTACGAATCTGTTCTGGCCTACCCAGCACGATTACTTTGCTTTTTGGTTGCAGCTGCATATCGGCTTCTGGGTTAATGGTATATTTACCATCGGGAGCAATATAACCAATGATTGTACATCCTGTTTTTCTTCTCAAATCCAAATCCCGAAGCGAATTACACTCACCTTCTTCGGTAAAATCCTCAATAGCCACCTCTTCAAGGTTTGTGGTGTGTTCTCCTTCTAACGACAACTCATCCATAAAAGAAATTAAATCTGGCATAACAACCAGTGAGGCCATATGATCACCACCAATTTTGTCTGGCATTATTACTTGGTCTGCCCCTGCAAGTTTTAATTTTTTCTGCGAAGTAATTTGAGAAGCCCTACTAATAATATTCAGTTTCTTGTTCAACTGTCTCGCGGACAAAACCACAAAAAGATTTGCCGCATCATCGGGTAAGGTTGTTATAAGATAAGCCGCACGCTCTATACCAGCCTCTATTAATACCTCATCTTCATTGGCGTCACCTTCAACGAAAAGTACGCCATCACCATATTTTTCAATGATTTCCTTGTCTTTTTCAACTACAACAAATGGCTTTTTATAGGCTTTTAACCTTTCCGCCGCTTGGTTGCCATTACGCCCAAATCCACAAATGATTACATGTTTAGAGAGTGTGCTAATCTTGTTTTTCACTTTTTTCTTTTTTAAAACGTCCAAAGAATTCCTACTTAATATATATTCGGTTATCACCGAAATTGAAAACCCAAATATGAATACACTTGATATTATTAAAAATACAGTAAAAATCTTTGCTTCAGGGCTTAATTGGCCTACAGTGGAAAAACCGACTGTTGTGACAGTAATAACTGTCATATAAAAGGCATCTAGCCATGACATATCTGAAAGAAACCTATACCCTACCACTCCAGTCGCCAAAACAATCACTATTAATACAATGGCAATATAAATTTTGGAACGAAATAATCTAATCATATTTAGAGGTCAAAAACTGATGTTCTTTTGGTATGCACCAAATCTTTTATTTTTAGCCAAAAAGCTAAAAAAAGATACAATGCAAAACCAAATCCTAAAGTTACGAAAGTAAGGTAAATGAACGATGTACGAACAACCCTTGCGCGAATACCCATACGCTCAGCAATTCGTCTACAAACTTCAAAGCCCCTTTTTTGAAAATAATATAAAAGTTGATAGAAAATGTTCATGGCTTAAAATTAAATATTTCTATTTAATAATCTACCACCAATCGAACATTGAAGGCATTTATTTTTAGAACAATACTCATTATAAAGTTGCAAAATTGCCTGACTATCGCCAGCTGTTTTTATACTTACACCCAAAGTATTAAATTTATTCAGAATACTATTATCCTCCTTTTTTAGGCTGTTAATTATGGTAATTAGGCTCTCATTTGAATCTTTACCAAGATGTTTGGAATAACTAAACTTTAGAGGGAGAATCGTATTAACAATTAACAAGTCGATAAACTTTTTCGTCAATTTTTTAGAACTTTTTTTAGACCGCTTGCCAAAGGTAAAATGGTCGTCCCAATAAGCGCTGGAAGAAACTTCAAAGATTTTGTATAAATCAGCTATAGTAATCGCCTTTACCACTTTGTCGAACAGGTTATGGTTTTCACTATATAAATTGGCAAATTGTGATAAACGTATCGTTGGAAAATTTGGCGGACGAAGTTTAAAGAATTCAGGAGCCAGAACACCTGTTTCGTTCAAATCGAATTTGTGTTTTATGTATTGGTATTCATTTTTCAATTCTGCATAGTATGGATCTATAATAGCATCATCATTCAATAATCCGGTTAATCCAAATAAGGTGCATTCTAATTGAAGTGGGTTTTTCTGTAGTTTGCGAACAACATGAAAATCGAATGCTTTGGCTAAACTTAAAAATGATTCGCCATTGATTTTCAGTCCAAAATTCTTCAGAAGCAAAATATATAAGATGCTTTCCCAATCATTTTTTGAAGATTCCAAAAGCTCATTGACCAATATGGACTTTTGCTCCAATCGTTCAATATACAAGCGCTCTAGCCAATTATTTACAATGAATTCATCAATCCCCGAAATTTCATTTTCACAATTAATAAACTTTGTGTTTTTCTTTTCAAATAGGTTTTGATAATTACTCAATATATTATTTGGGATATAATGGCATAGCTCTAAAGTAGGTATTTCAGTATTATCCTTTCGATATATGGTCATATCATCTTTCCAAACCACATGAAGGATGACATTTTCATAATTGCTGTCCTTTTCATGATGATGGGCGAACCAATCTGAAGAATTAATATGAATTTCCACATTTCCTGCCCAAAATTGACCATCAATATTAATTTGCGCATTAAAAAAGTCGGGGCCAGCTAGTTGATTATGCAAACCGGCATCAATAACAACTAAGGCCTCATTATTGGTTGTGACCATTTGCTCCAATTGCAGTTTTTTATATTTCCAAATAAATTGGAGTAGATCTTCTTGCATTGCCCTAAAATAAAAAATCCCACATAAATGAGGGATTTTTCAAAATAATTTTTTTTAGTTTTTATTGGGTAACTTCACCTTGCCAGGCTATTATGCCTCCTTCTAAATTATAGGCATTTGCAAAACCAACACTGTTCATGATGGCGCATGCCTGCCTGCTCCGATTACCAGATCTACAATAAACATAATAACTTTTAGATTTATCCAGTTTTTCCAATTCTCCTAAGAACTGTTGTCCAAGATAAATATCGATATTGGAAGCATTTGGAATATAACCTTCTGAGACCTCTATTGGTGTTCGTACATCTAAAATAAGAGCATTGTCATCAGCATTTAATTGCTCTACCCATTCTCCTTGTGATAAATCTGACATTTTATTGAATTTTAAGTGGCAAAAATAAGACAATTATTGAAAATTCAGCGATAATGGATTTATTCGTGTTTCCTTAGATTATAACATATCTAATTTTAACAAAATTTTATCCTATCAATTGAATCAGATACGTTTTTTACAATTATATTTGTATATACAATTGTTGTAAGTACATGAATATAGAAGAACGTATTAAGACCAAAGAGCAGATTCCTAAAGAACGAAGGACAATCATTCATATGATGTTGGTCAACAATACTATTAATGAACATATTGCAATAGCGTTGAAACCTTTTGATATTTCAATACAACAATTCAATGTATTGCGAATTCTAAGGGGCCAGAAAGGGAAACCAGCTAATCTTTCAACCTTGAATGAAAGAATGGTAACTAAGATGAGTAACACGACTCGTTTGGTTGATAAATTAATATCAAAAGGTTATGTAGATAGGATAACCTGCCCATCGAACAGAAGAAAAGTGGAAATCAATATAACTAAAAAAGGTACGGATAAGTTAGTTGAAATCGATAAAGCCATGTCGTCCCAAACCGAATCTGAATTATTACATCAATTCTCAAATAGTGAATTGGAACAATTGAACTTTTTATTAAATAAATTTTAATTTTTAACAATAACAAATAACAATTTAAAACATGAAAAAGAATTTTTTAGCACTAGCTTTCACAGTAATACTAGGATTTACTGCATCAGCAACTGATCCTATAGATGGCGAAAAAAAAGAAGTGAAAACCGAAGAAAGCAACGTAACCTGGAAAGCATACAAAGTTACTGGATCACATGCTGGCACTGTCAATCTAAAAGAAGGCACCCTAATTTTTGATGAAGGAAAACTTACGGGAGGAGAATTTGTAGTTGATATGACTTCTTTAATAACAACAGACGACTTAGGTGACATGAAAGCAAAGTTGGAAGGCCATTTAAAATCAGATGATTTTTTTGGTATAGCCACACATCCCACTGCTTCTTTGGTTTTCACTAAAGTGGAAGCTTCAGGCAAAAACTCTTATGAAGTAATAGGTGATCTGACCATTAAAGGCATCACCAAAGCCATAACTTTTGATGTATCTGTGTATGGCAGTAAAGCGACTGCTACATTAAAAGTAGATAGGGCCGAGTACGATGTTCGTTATGGTTCAGGTAGCTTTTTTGATAATTTAGGCGACAAAACAATTTATGACGAATTTGATCTAGTCGTTGATTTGGTATTTTAATAAACTTGACCTCACAAGACAAGCCCCATAAGCCAAAAAGCAAATGGGGCTTTTTATTTTACAAAAAACGTATTTGTTGTTTTAAAAATCATTTCTATATTTGATGCAATGAAAAACAAAGGAACAAATACATGGTGGTGGAGTAACTTACGAAAATTGTCGTGAGCTAAGCACCATTGTAGTAAAACTATATAAAAGGCTTGTCTATCACGACAGGCCTTTTTTAATGAATTCAGGTTTTAATTTCATTTCGACAAAGGTCGAAATACTGTCGAGGCAAGTAATAAGATTATTTTGGATGGAAAAGTATTTTACGTTTACATCATAACCAACAAAAAATTGGGTACTCTTTATATCGGGTATGCAAATGATATGAAGGACAGAATGTATCGGCATAAAAACAAAACGGGAAGCATATTTGCGACAAGATATAATTTAACAAAACTCGTTTACTATGAAAAATACAAATTTCCCAACGTTGCTATAAAAAAGGAAAAACAATTAAAAAAGTGGAAAAGACAATGGAAAATTAATCTAATCAATGATTTTAATCCAGATTGGGAAGATTTGACTTACTTTTTCGATTAACAAAATAGAAAACATCAATCGGATTTCGACCTTTGTCGAAATGAAACTAAAGTTTTAAGCTCATGAAATATTCGCTTAAAGATCATCATAAAAAAATACTCGCAGACACCATTACTCCTGTGAGTGTATATTTAAAAATACGTGATAGATTCCCGAACAGTATTCTTTTGGAAAGTAGCGACTACCACGCCAATGACAATAGTTTTTCCTATATATGCTGCAATCCTATAGCATCAATCAAGGTCGAGAATGAGACTATTGTTGAACAATTTCCTGATGGTCGCGTTTCATCAAAGGAAATAGGTCCTGATACTGATGTCGTAAAAACTATACATGATTTTAGTCAAAATTTCAAGGCCGATAAAAACTCATTCAAATTTATAAACAATGGATTGTTTGGGTATATGGCTTATGATGCAGTTAGGTATTTTGAAGATGTCCAAATTGGTAAAAAGGAGGGGGATTTGAACATTCCTGATATTTATTATGCAGTATATCAAAATATAATTGCCATTAATCATTTTAAGAATGAGGCTTACATTTTCGCTCATTGTTATGAATCTGAAAGTAATATTGCCGAGATTGAACACATTCTTAATGTAAAGAACTTTGCTTCTTACAACTTCAATAAAGATGGAAAACCTACATCAAACCTTAAAGATGAAGAATATAAAGAACAGGTAGCTCTGGCAAAAAAACATTGTCAACGTGGTGATGTTTTTCAACTGGTATTGTCCCGAAGATTTTCACAAGGGTTCAAAGGTGACGAATTCAATGTATATAGAGCGCTACGTTCCGTAAACCCCTCGCCCTATTTATTCTATTTTGATTATGGTGATTTTAAAATTTTCGGTAGTTCACCCGAAGCTCAATTGATTGTCAGTGATGGAAGAGCGGAGATACATCCTATAGCTGGTACATTTAAGAGAACCGGGAATGATGAGAAAGATGCTGAACTGGCAAAAAAATTGACCGAAGATGATAAAGAAAATAGTGAGCATGTAATGCTAGTCGATCTAGCCAGAAATGACCTAAGCAGAAACGGTAATATGGTAAGTGTTGAGAATTATAGAGAAGTACAGTTCTTTTCGCATGTAATACATCTAGTTTCCAAAGTAACCGGACAAAAGAAAAAGGATATCACTACCATGAAAGTAGTGGCTGATACTTTTCCAGCAGGGACCTTGAGTGGAGCTCCCAAGCACATGGCCATGCAACTCATAGAAAAATATGAGAAGACAAATAGGGCATACTACGGTGGTGCTATTGGTTTTATGGATTTTAACGGAAACTTTAATCATGCCATTATGATCCGAACATTTTTAAGCAAGAACCACCAATTGCATTATCAAGCCGGTGCTGGCTTGGTGGCAGTTTCAAATCCAGAAAACGAATTACAGGAAACCTATAACAAGCTAGGTGCATTGACTAAGGCCTTGGAAATTGCGGAGACGATCTAAAGTCTCCGAAATCAAGATGATTATGAAAAAAATATTGGTAATTGACAACTATGATAGTTTTACTTATAATCTGGTCCATTATTTAGAGGATTTAGATTGTGAGGTGGTGGTAAAAAGAAACGATCAACTAACATTAGAGGAGGTTGATGCTTTTGATAAGATTGTGCTTTCTCCAGGTCCGGGTATCCCAGATGAAGCTGGTCTACTCAAAGAAATCATAGCTAAATATGCTCCTACCAAGAGTATTTTTGGTGTATGTCTGGGACAGCAAGCCATCGCAGAAGTATTTGGTGGTTCATTGATTAATTTGGATGAAGTATATCACGGAATAGCCACTAAGATTAAGGTGACCAAAGATGATATTTTGTTCGATGGTATGTCTAAAGAGATTGAAGTTGGGCGTTATCATTCTTGGGTTGTTGACCCAAATATGCCCGAGGTTTTAGAAGTAACCTCTGTGGATGAAAACGGACAGATAATGTCTTTACGACATAAAATTTATGATGTATGCGCCGTTCAATTTCATCCTGAATCGGTATTGACTCCTGAGGGTAAAACGATTTTAAAAAACTGGTTAAAAGACGAAGTGTAACATGAAAGAAATTCTAAACAGACTCATTAACCACGACATCTTAACAAAGGAAGATGCCAAACAGGTATTGGTCAATATTGCTAAAGGAGAATACAATACCAGTCAAATTGCTGCTTTTCTTACAGTTTATATGATGAGAAGTATAACCATTGAAGAGCTTGAAGGGTTCCGAAATGCACTGTTAGAACTATGTCTGGCTATCGATTTGTCCGACTATAACGCTATTGATTTATGTGGTACAGGTGGAGATGGCAAGGACACATTCAATATCTCCACGCTAGCATCATTTGTAACTGCTGGAGCTGGAATTAAAGTAACCAAACACGGTAATTATGGGGTTTCCTCTAAATGTGGCAGTAGTAATGTAATGGAATTTTTAGGGATAAAATTCAGTAATGAAGCTGATTTTCTTAAAAAGTCGATTGATGAGGCTGGTATATGCGTTTTACATGCGCCACTCTTTCACCCAGCCATGAAAAATGTAGCACCGATACGAAAAGAACTTGCTGTAAAAACATTTTTCAATATGTTGGGACCTATGGTCAACCCTGCGTTTCCCAAAAACCAAATGGTGGGGGTTTTCAACTTGGAAATGGCACGTATGTATGGTTATCTCTATCAAAACACCGATAAGAATTTTACAGTTTTACATGCCTTGGATGGCTATGACGAGATTTCATTGACCGGAGCTACAAAAACAATTTCCAACAAGTCCGAAGGTATATTGAATCCGGAAGATTTTGGAGTGTCTCGCTTAAATCAAGCCCAAATCATCGGTGGAGAAACCGTAGCGGATTCGGCGAAGATTTTTATGAATATTTTAGAAGGAAAGGGCACTGAAGCTCAAAACAATGTTGTCTGTGCCAATGCAGGAATCGCTATAGCAACTGTGAATGATGCGAGTCCTAAAGAAGGATTTGAATTTGCAAAAGAGTCTTTGTTATCTGGGAAAGGATTAATAGCGCTGAATAAATTACAAACCTTGAGTGCCTAATTTCCCCTCTAATAAGAGGGGATTAAGGGGTGTGTAAAAACACCTCCCTAGCCCTCCTTATTCGGAGGGAGTTAAAAAGGAACTAAATGAACATTTTAGACAAAATAATAAGAGATAAGCGAAAGGAAATCGATTTGAAGAAATCGTTGATTCCCTTCACTCAGTTAGAGCGGTCAGTTCTTTTTGAAAGGAAGGGTCCTTCACTAGCTACAGCTCTTCGAAATAGCACTACTGGCATCATAGCGGAACACAAACGTCGTTCCCCTTCAAAATCGGTCATTAATCAAGATTTGAACGTGTACGAAGTTGCGAAAGGGTATGAAATTGCTGGTGCTTGTGGCATGTCTGTCTTAACTGATGGCAAATACTTCGGTGGTTCGCTCGACGATTTACTTCTCGCAAGGGCAGCGGTCAAAATGCCCTTGTTAAGGAAAGAATTCATCATTGATGCCTATCAGATTATTGAGGCAAAATCAAATGGAGCGGACGTCATATTATTAATTGCCGCCATATTGACTCAATCTGAAATCAAAACTTTTTCGGAATTGGCCAAAAGCTTACATTTAGATGTTTTACTAGAGGTTCATAATACAGCGGAATTGCAAAAATCAATTATGCCAAGTTTGGATATGTTGGGTGTTAATAATCGAAATTTAAAGACTTTTGAAGTAAGCTTGGAAACCAGTAAAACACTATCCCAAATAATCCCTGATGATTTTGTAAAAGTATCGGAAAGTGGCATTAGCAGCGTCGAGGCCATTAAAGAATTAAGACCTTATGGCTATAAAGGATTCCTGATTGGCGAGAACTTCATGAAATCGGATAATCCCGGGAAAAGTGCCCTTAATTTCATAAAAGCCCTTACGTAAAACATATTCAATTAAAATGAACCACTACCATAAAAACACTGATGATTCTATAAGAGAACCTCTTAAGATAAAGGTATGTGGTATGAACCAAAATACTGTGGAAGTCGGGGCTTTAAAACCAGACTATTTAGGTTTTATTTTTTGGAAACCATCCAAAAGAAATTTTCATGGGAAACCAGCGATTTTACCTCATAGCATTAAAAAGGTCGGTGTTTTTGTTGATGAACAAATAGCGGTGATTATAGAAAGAATTAAAACACACCAACTTTTGGCCGTTCAACTACATGGTAACGAAAGCCCAGAATTTTGTGAAGCTTTAAAACAACAATTGAAGGGCATCGAAATCATAAAAGTCTTTTCAATAAAAGATAAATTCAATTTTGAAGAACTAAAGCCATTCGAATCGGTTTGTGATTATTATTTATTTGATACTAAAGGGAAATTGCCGGGTGGCAATGGGTTTAAATTCAATTGGGAAGTATTGAAGGATTATCCCTCTAAAAAGCCATTTTTTCTTAGTGGAGGTATTGGTTTAGAGGATATGCAATCCATAAAAGAATTCATGCAACAAAAAGAATCCAGATATTGTCATGCCATAGATGTGAACAGTAAGTTTGAGATAGAACCTGGATTGAAAGATATAAGAAAATTGAAAGATTTTATAAAAAGTATAAAATGAGTTATAACGCAGACGAAAGAGGCTATTATGGGGAGTTTGGAGGTGCTTTTATTCCAGAAATGCTATATCCGAATACTGAGGAATTACGCCTGAACTATATCCAAATCATGGAAGAACCTTCGTTCAAGAAAGAATTCGACCAGCTATTAAAGGATTATGTAGGGCGGCCAACACCTTTATATTTCGCTGAACGACTTTCAAAAAAATATAATACCAAGATATATCTCAAAAGAGAGGATTTATGCCATACAGGAGCTCATAAGGTGAACAATACTATCGGGCAAATTCTTATGGCAAAGAAGCTCGGCAAGAATAGGATTATCGCTGAAACTGGAGCTGGGCAGCATGGCGTAGCCACCGCAACAGTTTGTGCACTTATGGGTATTGAATGTGTGGTTTATATGGGTGAAATTGACATCGCACGCCAAGCGCCCAACGTGGCTAGAATGAAAATGTTAGGGGCAGAAGTGAGACCTGCACTATCAGGTAGTAGAACCTTGAAAGATGCAACCAATGAAGCTATTCGAGATTGGATCAATAATCCGGTTGATACCCATTATATTATTGGCTCGGTGGTTGGCCCTCATCCCTACCCTGATATGGTAGCTCGATTTCAATCAGTGATTTCTGAAGAGATAAAATGGCAATTAAAAGAAAAAGAAGGCGTTGAAAATCCTGATTATGTTGTTGCCTGTGTTGGTGGCGGGAGTAATGCCGCAGGCGCATATTATCATTACTTGGATAATCCTGCCGTAAATATCATTGCTGTTGAAGCAGCAGGAAAAGGGATACATTCCGGAGAAAGTGCCGCAACCTCAGCCTTAGGGAAAATGGGTATTATTCATGGAAGCAAGACCCTTTTAATGCAAACCAAAGATGGTCAAATAACCGAGCCTTATTCAATATCGGCCGGTTTGGATTATCCTGGGGTTGGCCCCATGCATGCCCATCTATTTACTTCGGGTAGAGCTGAATTTATTTCGATTACCGATGAAGAAGCAATGAATGCAGGCTTAATGATATCCAAGTTGGAAGGAATTATTCCAGCTATTGAAAGTTCACATGCCTTTGCCATATTAGACCATAAAAAGTTCAAGCCAAATGATATTATTGTTATTAACCTTTCGGGGCGTGGGGATAAGGATTTGGATACGTATATAGATTATTTTAAATTATAAATTGTCCCCTTGAGGGGACCTGCCGGTAGGCAGGCTTTAGGGGTGTTTTTACATCCCCCTTACTCCCCCTTCAAAGGGGGAATCCATATTTTCAAATTATGAAAAACCGAATACAGCACAAACTAAAAGAGGATAAGAAAATCCTCTCCATATATTTTACAGCTGGTTACCCTGAATTAACTGATACCGTTAGGATCATTCAAGAATTGGAAAAAAATGGGGTTGATTTGATTGAAATAGGTTTGCCATTTTCTGACCCTTTAGCAGATGGCCCAACTATACAAGCATCTTCTACAGCTGCCCTAAAAAATGGGATGCATACTGAATTATTGTTTGAGCAATTAAAGGATATTCGTAAGTCGGTCTCTATTCCCCTTATTATCATGGGATATTTTAACCCCGTTTTTCAGTATGGGGTTGAAGCTTTCTGCAAACGCTGTCAAGATATAGGCATAGACGGACTAATTTTGCCTGATTTACCATTGGATGTTTATCAAAAAGACTACGAAGCTATTTTCAAGAAGTATGGTTTAGTAAATGTATTTCTGATTACTCCTCAAACCAGTAATGAAAGAATAAAGGAAATTGACCAAGTATCAGATGGGTTCATATATATGGTGAGCTCAGCCAGCACTACAGGGGCAACCAAAGGCTTTGGAGAAGAACAGAAGAATTACTTCGAACGTATTGCAACCCTTAACTTGAACAATCCACAAATTGTAGGTTTTGGCATTAATAATGCTGAAACATTCCAACAAGCCACCAAATCTGCAGCCGGAGCCATTATAGGTTCAGCTTTTATTAAGCACTTGACAAAAAACGGTGTAGATTCGATTTCTGATTTTATAACAACTATTCGATAATTAAATGGAATTTATCAACAACTGGAAACTCGTTATTTTACTTTGTTTAACTCTGGGCTTGGCTCCTTTTTTTCCCGAACCTCATATTTGGGGTAAAATAAAATGGATTATGGGAGGGGCCAACGGAATGGCCTTTCAAGATTGGTTTGATGTCGTTTTTCATGGTTTCCCCTTTATACTTTTAATTCGTCTGATTATTTTTAAGCTTATTGACTTGTTCCAAAAATAGAATTGTCTACATTTAAATCTTTATCAAACCACACTATTAAATGAGAAAATTGTTTGCCTTATTATTTGTATTGATTACTGGGAACATTATCGCCCAAGAAGAGTCAGAGTTAAAAGCCCAAGTAAGTCATTCTATCAATGAAATTAGGGACTTTGTTTCCATTCCCAATGATGCGTTAGAACATGCTGATATCAACAGAAATCTGACTTGGTTAACCAAAAAATTCAATGAACGGGGATTTAATAGCTCGGTACTACCGACTGAAGGTGAATCATTGTTTTTTGCAGCTTTGCCTATGGAGGACAACAAGCCTACCATTCTCTTTTATATGCATTTGGATGGCCAATCTGTGGACCCTTCCAAATGGGACCAACCCAATCCGTATGAAGTCGTATTAAAATCAAAAGATGGTGATAACTGGAAGACCCAGGCTTTTGATAGTTTAGCGAATAACCTCAACTATGATTGGCGATTATTTGGTCGATCAACATCCGATGACAAGGGTCCAATTGTTATGTTTTTGAATACCATTGACCTTTTGAAAAAAAACAAGGTCAACATCCCTTTTAATGTAAAAGTGATTTTAGATAGTGAAGAGGAAAAGAGTAGTAAGCCACTTCCTAAGGCAGTAAAAGAATATCGTGATTTATTGAAAGCTGATTTCTTGGTCATAAATGATGGTCCTGTCCATGTTTCTGGCAATCCAACCGTAGTTTATGGTTGTCGCGGCATTACGACACTCACATTGACCACCTATGGACCTTTAAAACCACAGCACAGCGGTCATTATGGCAACTATGCACCCAATCCAGGCTTTCAATTGGCTCAGGTGCTAGCAGGTATGAAAGATTCAAATGGAAAAGTATTGATTGACGGTTATTATGATGGAATATCTTTTGATGAAGCCACTTTGGAAATTCTAAAAAGTGTGCCTGATGATGCTGAAACCATAAATACAAATTTGGCTATTAAAACGCCTGAGACAGTGGGTAGTTTTTACCAGGAAGCTCTACAATATCCATCACTGAATATTAGGGGTTTAGGTTCTGGTTGGATTGGTGAAAAAGTAAGAACCATTGTTCCTGAAAGTGCTACCGCCGAGATTGATATGCGTTTGGTACCTGAATCTGATGGAAATAGATTGAAAGCCTTGGTAAAGAAGCATATTCAGAATCTAGGATACTTTATAACTGATAAGATTCCTACTAAAGAAGAGCGAATGGCCCATGATAAAATAATCACCATCACCGAAGGTTCTGTCACCAATGCATTTAGAACTGATTTGGACAATCCTTATGGTGCGTTTTTGGTCAAAACCCTAAATGACAAATTTGGCGAAAATGTGGTTCAAATTCGGATTATGGGGGGAACAGTCCCAATTGCGCCTTTTATTAACGAATTAAAAATTCCAGCCTTTATTGTTCCCATGGTTAATCCTGATAACAATCAACATAGCCCCAATGAGAATCTGAAAATTGGTCAAATTGCCTATGGAATCAAAACGTTTTATGGAATTTTGAGTACAGGTATAGGTGAATAAAATTATTATTTTTTGAATTTTTATCAGTCGGTACTCTGGGCAATTATGACTCCCTTCTCAAATGAATTCAGTAATGTTTTTGTTCTTTATTTTTTCTCACATATTTTTACCATGAATTCAAAAAAGAGAAAAATATTCAATTTTTAATGATATGAAATCAATAATACAACAAGGTCCCATCATTGAAGAAGCATACGATGCGAATACTGAAATTGCCCATGCTTATTTTAATACCGTAAAAGAATGGGTTGCCAAACAATCTGAAAGTATTAAAGAGCTTGATGTTAAAGCCCAAAGTTATGGCAATGAAGCATTAGCATTTCGCACTATGTTGAAATTCTTAGAATCCGAGAGGGTCATCTTAAACCTTAAACAGAAGGTTACCCTAACACTTATTAATCCTGTTTATAAGGAAACGGGGCGAATGCAGAGGAGAGAACAACATCCTCACGGTGAGAACTCTTTACGAACAAAAATCACCACTCTCCAATATTTCACTAGTATTAACCCTCTTTTCAATGGTCGGGTTTTTGTTGTCGACGATGGATGCCCTGATGAATCGGGAAATATGGCTGAAAGTATATTAGCCGAATATCCGGATTGTCCCCATAAAGTTTTTTTTCTTGCAAATGCGATTGATGAAAATGATACTGACCTTCCTGTAGGCATCACTCATAAAAACGGCAGAAATCGAAGTGTAAAAGGTGGTGCTGCTTTATTCGGAATGCGTAAAGCCTTGGAAACCCCTGCCGAAGGAATTCACATAATTGTTGACAATGATGCGGATTTGTCAATTCACCCAATGCAATTGGGATTATTGGTAGAAGATATCGTAAATGGGAAAACAAAGGCTATAGCTGGATCAAGACGAGAAGAAGATTCGGTTTCACTTATTGGGGGAAGCAGAGACCTTCGCGGCAATCTATTCATTCGGATTTGGCAACACTTTCTACCTCAACTTGCTGAAAAAATCACCGACACAAATAGAGCTTTCAAGGCTTTTGAAAGTAGTGCTCTGGAAACGATTTTACCAGCTGTCAAGATCTATACTTTTCCTTATCAAATTGAGCTACTTCAAGCATGTATATCAATGAAAATTCCTTTGATAAAAAAAGGCATTGCCTATTTAGATTCTGAAGCCGCCTCAACACAGAGTGGTGACAATATCACTGAAACTTATTTAAATCAAATCAACCAAATAATTGATATCGCGAAGAGATACAACACAATTTCTATAACGGATCCTCTTATGAAATATCTCTCATCTATTTCTGA
>RCMY010001898.1_pt1 | contig 19263 bp, 10 predicted proteins | sample 2041341 | NCBI WGS metagenome assembly RCMY01 (sample SAMN09708234, study PRJNA481090) | Marine sediment metagenome, whole genome shotgun sequencing project. | reverse complement strand
GGGGGCGAGCCATGCTGAGGAATATGTCGATCGGGCAGCACTTCTGGGTCTGAAGGCGCTGGCGATTGCCGATGAGAACTCGGTCGCTGGGGTCGTGCGGGCTCATACACGGGTGCGCGAGATCGCGCGTCAGGTGAAGGAACGCCAAGACGGTGATTTGATTGGCCCGCCCGTGCCTGTGGGTCTTTGGGCGCAAAAACCGCAAGTGCTCGAAAGCTATCCCGGCGGGGCTTCACGGCGTAAAAACGGCACGCTTGCACCGGAAGAGATCGAGGATTTCCTTGATGGACCGAAGGCCGCGTTCGAGACGCGTGTAAAGCCGCCGCCACTGGACGCCTCCGCCGCCATCCTGAACGTGCCACGCCTGATCCCTGCCGCCCGCATCGTGCTGGACACTGGATTTACCGTCACGACCTTGCCGAAAAATCGTCAAGGTTGGGCAAATCTGTGCCGTCTTATCTCGCGCGGACGCCTGCGCGCCGAGAAGGGGTCCTGCCACCTGCGCCTCGACGATCTGGTGGAATTCGGCGCGGACCTTGCGCTGCTGATCCATCCGCCAAACGCACAAGCGGTGCAACGCGGCGTGGGCGAATGGCAACAACACGTGCGCCGCCTGACGCGCCGCTTTGGCCCGGAATGTCATCTGCTCATCGCCCCCCGTTATGACGGCCAAGACCCCGAGCGTTTCGACCGCCTCGCGCGTCTCGCCGACACCCTGAAACTGTCCACCATCGCCAGCGCCTCGCCCCTCATGCACAACGGCAACCGTCGCAAACTTGCCGATGTGCTGACCGCCGTGCGCATTGGACGCAAAGTCGACGACCTTGGCCGCACCGCCCTTGCCAACGCCGAACAACGCCTGCGCTCCGAAGCCGATCTACGCCGCCTTCTTGGCCCTCACGCAGACGCCGTCGCCCGCGCCGCACACCTCGCCGATAGCCTCACCTTCTCCCTCGACGAACTTCGCTACGAATACCCGTCCGAAATCGCAAACGGCGAAACCGCCTCCGAGCGCCTGTCGCGCCTTGCCTATGAAGGTCTGAAATGGCGCTATCCAGCCGGCGCACCCGACAAGGCCAAAACCCTCATCGCCCACGAACTGACCCTCATCGCCAAACTGAACTACGAACCTTACTTCCTCACGGTGCGCGATATCGTCGCCTTCGCACGCTCCCGCGGCATCCTCTGCCAGGGGCGCGGATCAGCCGCCAACTCCGTCGTCTGCTACGCCTTAGGCGTCACATCTGTCTCGCCGGAAATCGGCACCATGGTCTTCGAACGCTTCGTCTCGGAAGCCCGCGACGAGCCCCCCGACATCGACATCGACTTCGAACACGAACGCCGCGAAGAGGTGATCCAACACATCTACGAACGCTACGGCCGCCACCGCGCGGGCCTCTGCGCCACCGTCGTCCACTACCGCGGCAAACGCGCGATCCGGGAAGTTGGCCGCGCCATGGGCCTGACCGAAGACACGATCTCCGCCATCTCGTCCCAGCTTTGGGGCTTCTTCGACACCTCCGGCATGGCCGACCAACAACTTCGCGAAATCGGCCTCGACCCGACCGACCGACGCCTCGCGCAAACCCTTCAACTGATCCGCGACATCCAAGGCTTCCCCCGCCACCTGTCGCAACACGTCGGCGGCTTCATCATCACCGAAGGCCGCCTCGACGAACTTGTCCCCATCGAAAACGCCACCATGGAAGACCGCACCGTCATCTGCTGGGACAAGGACGACATCGACTCGCTTGGCATCCTCAAAGTCGACATCCTCGCCCTCGGCATGCTGTCGTGCATCCGCAAAGCCTTCGACCTGATCAACCGCCACCACCAAACCGACTACACCCTCGCCACCCTGCCCCCCGAAGACCCCGCCACCTACGATATGCTCTGCAAAGCCGACAGCTTGGGCGTCTTCCAAGTCGAAAGCCGCGCGCAAATGAACTTCCTGCCGCGCATGAAACCCCGCACGTTTTACGACCTCGTGATCGAGACCGCGATCATCCGCCCGGGACCGATCCAAGGCGATATGGTCCACCCCTTCATCCGCCGCCGCAACGGCGAGGAAAAAGTCGAATTCCCCTCTGATGAGCTTGGCAAAGTCTTGGGCAAAACCCTCGGCGTCCCCTTGTTCCAAGAACAAGCCATGCAGATTGCCATCGTCGGCGCAAACTTCACGCCCGAACAAGCCGACCGCCTCAGACGCTCCCTCGCGACGTTCAAAAAGCACGGCAATGTCTCGGAATTTCGCACGCTCTTTATGAAGGGCATGCACAAAAACGGCTACGACACCGAATTCGCGACGCGCTGCTTTTCCCAAATCGAAGGCTTCGGCTCCTACGGCTTCCCCGAAAGCCACGCCGCCTCCTTCGCCCTCCTCGTCTACGCCTCCTCATGGCTGAAATGCCACCACCCCGGCATCTTCGCCTGCGCGCTCCTCAACTCTCAACCCATGGGCTTTTACGCCCCCGCCCAGATCGTGCGCGACGCAAGCGAACACGACGTCGAAATCCGCGCCATCGACATCAACGCCTCAACTTGGGACAACATCATGGAAAACGATGGCAAAGGCGGCCTCGCGCTGCGCCTCGGCTTCCGCCAGATCAAATCCATGCGCGAAGAAGAAGCGACATGGATCGCCGCCGCCCGCGGCAACGGCTACCTGTCGGTCGAAGACGTCTGGCGCCGCGCGGGCCTGCCACCACGACAACTCCGCGTCCTCGCCGAAGCCGACACGTTTGCCTCCCTCGACATCACACGCCGCGACGCGCTCTGGGCCGCCGCCGCCATCGCATCAGAAAAACCGCTGCCGCTATTCTCCGGAGATATGGACGGCGAAGGCATCCTTGAACCCCTCGCCAACCTGCCAAAAATGTCGCTCGGAGAAGAGGTCGTCGAAGACTACGTCTCCATGCGCCTCACCTTACGCGCCCACCCCATGGCCTTCCTGCGCCACAAACTCACACCGGGGTACAAACCCCTCGAAACCGCTCAAAACCAACCATCGCCTGTTGGAAAATATCCCGGGGAGTCCGGTCCGCAAGGATCGGACGGGGCAGAGCCCCAAAACACCCGTCGCTAAGCCACCCCACCGTAAGCAACCCCCGACAAATCCCGCATCTCGCGCTTCCACGTCGTAAGATCATCCGCATTGAACTTCGACAAATGATCATGCCCGCAAGCCCGCGCCATCACCTGCATCAACTCCACCGAGGCCTCAAAGAAATTCGCCAACTGCCGCGCCGATTTCTCGACCACAAGCCGGTTCACCAAATGTGGCTTCTGCGTCGCGATCCCGACCGGGCAATTGTTCGTCTGACACGCCCGCATCGCCAAACACCCAATCGCCTGCATCGCCGAATTTGACACCGCAATCGCGTCCGCGCCCAAAGCCAACGCCTTGATGAAATCCGCCGGTTTGCGCAAACCACCCGTAATCACCAACGTCACATCCCCGCGCCCCGACACATCCAGATGCCGCCGCGCGCGCGCCAATGCCGGGATCGTCGGCACTGAAATATTGTCGCGGAAAATCACCGGAGCCGCGCCGGTCCCGCCGCCACGCCCGTCCAAAATGATGTAGTCGACGCCAACCTCTAAAGCCGCATCAATGTCCTTTTCGATATGCTGCGCCGACAACTTGTACCCAATTGGAATCCCGCCGGTGCGGTCGCGCACCTCATCGGCAAATTCCTTGATCTCGGACGGCTTGGTCCACTCGGGAAACCGCGACGGCGAAATGGCATCCTGCCCCTCTTCCAGGCCCCGCACCTCAGCAATCTTGCCCTTCACCTTGGCGCCCGGCAAATGCCCGCCGGTCCCGGTCTTAGCCCCCTGTCCGCCCTTAAAATGAAACGCCTGAACACGCGCCAACTTCTCCCACTCAAACCCGAACCGAGCCGAGGCCAACTCGTAGAAATACCGCGAATTCGCCGCTTGTTCTTCGGGCAACATACCGCCCTCTCCAGAACAAATCCCTGTCCCGGCCAACTCAGCACCCCGCGCCAAAGCCACCTTCGCAGGCTCCGACAACGCACCGAACGACATATCCGAAACAAACAAAGGTATCTTTAATTTCAAAGGCTTCTGAGCGTTCGGCCCTATTACAACATCCGTGCCAACCGCTTCGTCATCCAACAATGGCGCGCGATACAACTGCGCCGCCAGCAATTGCAAATCGTCCCAATCCGGCAACTCACCGCGCGGCACGCCCATCGATTCCACGCGTCCGTGATGCCCCGTCTTCGACAAGCCGTCGCGCGCATATTGCTGGATCAATCCGTTGAAAGGTTCGGCGTCGTTCCCATGCGAGGTATCCGCATAAAGCCCCAGATACGCGTCCCGATTATAGGGCTGCGGATTGTCGTCTGCCCATGCCGCAATCTCATCGGCATCAACCAGAATGTCATCGCCATCAACCCAAGCCGCAAACTTCGGCAACTTCTCCTCATTTGCATAGGCTGACACGCCGGAATCCAGCCGATAATCCCAATTATGCACGCCGCAGATCAAATCCTTGCCGCGCACAAACCCGTCCGACATCAACGCCCCGCGATGCAGACACCGGCCATAAAAAACCGACACCTCATCATCAAACCGCACCACGACAAGATCCACCTCACCGACCAGCGCATATTGCGGATCGCGGTCCGGCGTTTCGCTCAACTTCGCGACGGATACTTTGTTCATGTCTCTCTCCCGGTGTGCCTTTCGCTCAAGCTTGCACGCCGGAAAGGCAATCACAAAGAAATATGCCGTGACCGCACCTTAAACCACGCGGCGATCAGTCATCGAGACGGCGCTTCCGTCAAAAGTCGCAGTGTCCCAAAGCGTTTTCGACGTCGCAACGACGGCAACGGATGTAATGGAAATGAGAATCAAAAAGCAGATCGGAAGAATTCTCGTGCGCATCGGATTGCCCCTCTTTGGCCGTTGATGCTCCTTTAACGCTGCACGACCAAACTTCCGTCGCTTTGGACGTAACTTTTTTCGACCCGCATGGCCTTATTCGCGCGCCAAAGCCGCCTGAAACGCAAGGTACGACGCCTTCGGAGTCCGCGCCTGCGTCTCGTAATCCACATGCACAATCCCAAATCGCTTATCGTACCCAAATGCCCATTCGTAATTGTCCAAAAGCGACCAAGCGTAATACCCCTTTACCGGAGCGCCATCCGCAATCGCCCGTCTAACCGCCTGAACATGCGCATCAAAATACGCCACTCGCGCAGGATCATCGACACCACCCCGGTCCCCCGGATCCGCCCCGGCCATCCCGTTCTCGGTCACATAAATCGGCAAATCGCCGGTAAATTCCCGCTGAAGGCGCATCAAAAACCCGTACAATCCTTCGGGATATATCTCCCAGCCCTGATCCGTTTTTGGCAGGGTCCCCGGCACCGCTTTCTCCCACGGCCACGCCATTCCGGGGTCATGTTTATGAATGGAACGCGTGTAATAATTAACTCCCAGCCAATCAATTGGCGCGGCAATCGCCGCCATATCTGCCTCGAAACCGTTGGGCATATGCGGCCCCAAAGCCTCCAAAACATCCGCCGGATACTCCCCGTGCGACACGGCCCCCGCGAACCACCGATTGTAAATCCCGTCATAAATCTGCGCCGCCGCCACGTCCTCTGCGGCCTCACTCGCCGGATGTGCGTGCTCGAAATTCAACACAATCCCAAGGTTGTTCTGGCCCGCCGCCCGCATCGCTTCCATCGACCGCGCATGGGCCACCAACACATGATGCATCGCCCGCGCCGCCGCGCGAATGTCCCGCAATCCCGGCGCATGTCCGCCCAGAAAATGCGACAACCACGCTACGCACCACGGCTCATTTATCGTCGCAACCGCGTCCATCCGGTCGCCAATCCGCTCGATCACAGCAGCCGAATAATCTGCAAACCACTTCGAAACATCCGGGTTAGTCCAGCCGCCCAAATCCGCCAATGCCGATGGCATGTCCCAATGATACAGCGTCAAATTCGGCCGCAAACCACGCTCCACAATCCCATCCGCCAACCGGTCATAGAAATCCAATCCCTCAGCACTTACCGTTCGCCCATCCGGCATCACCCGAGGCCACATCGTCGAAAACCGGTACACGTCAAAATTGGCGTCCCGAACCAGGTCCAAATCCGCCCCCCAGCGATTGTAATGATCACAAGCGACCCGCCCGTCTTCTGCGTTCACGACGTTCCCCGGAACAGCCGCAAACGTGTCCCAATGCGAGGCCCCCACATGGCCATTTGACGTGCCCTCAATCTGGTACGCCGCGGTCGCTGCCCCAAACAGAAAATCTTGTGGAAAGTCCGCCCGTGAAAATGAAAACGCCATGCCTATCCCTTTTCGTGCCGCCTTGGGGTCACGCCTATGGTATGGTTACAAAACGGGCAAGTCAGCCACATTTCCCGAATTGATTTGCCGCAAAGCCCGGCTGCGACACACAGTCTAGTGTGACCATCAGAACTGCGAAATCGGAGGCACCAATACATGCTTGATATTTCCACCAGCAAGATCGTTCGTGTCATTTTCCTTTGTCGCGAATACGGACCGGAAAGCATTAAACTTTCCGATTACATCGCGGGCTTGAACGTCGACGAGCAGATAAGCCTCGTCGCCCTGATGTGGATTGGCCGAGAAACATACAGCGCGGACGAAATTGACGAAGCGAAGGAAACCGCGCGCATCGAGGCAACTGCTCCGACCGAGAAATACCTTTCAGGTATTCCCGGACTTGCAGAGTATCTTGAAGACGGCATGGATGCGCTTGGGATCGATGTTGCTGACGCCGAAGATCACATGTGACACCCGCCCGGCGAGGTTACGATCTGTTCACCATCGTTAACGGACGCACCACATCTCGTGGCTGACCCTCCGTTCGCTACAATGCGCACCGACGTAATACCGACGTGACACCGACGTTGCACAGACGTGCCTTTGCCTTTGTTTTAACGCATTAACACATTGATCGCTTGCGCCGCGATACTCTCCAGCGAACGTTGCGCCCACCCTCCTGCCACGACGTGTCAGCAGGCCCCGTGACGTCGTGTGCGCACCACGCTATCGTGTCGCCCATGGCAGACCCAATCGACGACAAAACCCGCTGTTTCGGCTCACACACCGAGCTTTACGCCCACTACCATGACACCGAATGGGGCGTGCCCGTGCGCGATGATCCGATGCTGTTCGAGATGTTAATACTCGAAGGCGCGCACGCTGGTTTGTCGTGGGAAACCATCCTGAAAAAGCGCGGCGGCTACCGGGACGTTTACCACAATTTCGACGTTCAAAAGGTCGCGGCCATGACCGACTTCGAGCTGAAGAACGCGCTCGAAAATCCGGCCATCGTCCGGCACCGTCAAAAGGTTCCGGCAGCACGTAAAAACGCCCGTATCTTTCTGGAAATGCAAAAGGAATTCGGCAGTTTCTCGCAGTGGCTTTGGGCGCATGTCGACAACGAACCGCTCAAAAACGCTTGGGCCACGGCCACCGATATCCCGGGATCAACCGCGCTCTCTGATGCCATATCGAAAGACCTTAAAAAACGCGGCATGTCCTTCGTCGGAACAACGATCATCTACGCCTATTTGCAAGCCGTCGGAGTGGTTAACGACCACCACCAAGGCTGCTGGTGCTACCGCGTCTAACGCAGTCGCCGCAGCACCTCAAAGCTCGCGTAGCCATCCGGGATCATCCCAACCGAGGTTTGAAACGACCGGATCGCCGCAATGGTGTTCGGCCCGATAATCCCGTCGACACCTTGGGTGTTGAAACCGCGTCCTGTCAGCAAGCGCTGCATCTCTTGCTTCTCGCGAAACGCCAGATTTCGATCATCGCGCGGCCAACCCGATTGCAACGGTCCACCACCCGCGATCCGACCACTCAGCAGCCCTACACCGATCACATAAGCGTCCGCCGTGTTGTAGCGTTCGATGACGTGAAAGTTGTTAAATATCATGAACGCAGCCCCCCGCGCGCCCGCCGGAAGAAGGATTGACGCACGGCCAAAATTGCCAACGCGCGCGCCGTTAACGTCACGCACACCCATATTGGCCCATTCTGTCGGAGATTTCTTGATCCGCTCCCCGGTCTGACGATAATCGAACCCACGCGGCAAACGGACTTCCACGCCCCAAGGCTGACCCTTGGTCCAGCCAAAATTCTTTAGATACCCCGCCGTCGATGCCAACGCGTCTGTCGGATCATCCGCCCAAATATCGCGTTTCCCATCGCCGCGAAAATCCTCGGCATACGACAGATAAGATGTGGGAATAAACTGTGTGTGCCCCATCGCACCGGCCCAAGATCCACGCATATCGCGGGGCCGCACGTCGCCCGACTGAATAATTTTCAGAGCGGCAATCAACTGCTGTTCGAAAAACCGACCGCGCCGACCGTCAAACGCCAGCGTCGCCAAAGCCTCGATGATAGGCGTGTTGCCGCGAAACGAGCCATAGGCGCTTTCCAACCCCCAGACGGCCGCGACAACTTCGGCCTCAACGCCGTAGCGCGCCTCAATTTCGGCAAGGACACGGCGATTGTCGCGCAGTGCCGCGCGCCCATTGCGCACCCGTGTCTCAGACACGGCGCTGTCGAGATATTCCCAGATTTGTTTGGTGAATTCCGATTGATTGCGGTCCCGTTGGATCACATCGGTGTTGTAGCGAACCCCTTGAAATGACGCATTAAAAATGCTGTCCCGAATACCTGCACTACGCGCACGACCGCGGAACCGGTCGATCCAGCGCGCAAAGGCAGCATTCGATGTTTGGGCCTGCGCCAGCACCAGCGCTCCTGTGTCAGGTCTCGGTTTTGGATACACCGAATACTCTGGCGCAGGGCTTGGAACTGCAACCGTCACGGAAAAAAGGACAGCAACTGCCGCTAAAAATACACGCATATATCACCTGTGATAAAAAACTGCTCAGCCGAATCCTATCCTTCGATTCTGGTACGCGAAAGGTTAACATTCTGGCATGGGCAAGGTGTTGCCGGTTGCTCTAAAATCGTTCCAAAAGCCGCTTCAGATAGTCCAACTCTTCGGTCGGACGCTCTTGCTCGCCCGAGCGACGTCGGATCTCGTCAAGCAATTCCCGCGCGCGTCGGTACACATCATCGCCCTGTAACAACTGCTCATCGGTCCCAACCCGACCGTTCTGTCCGGCTTCGCGTCCAAGAGGGTCACGGCTTCCGTTCGGATCACTTTGACCAAGTTGCTGGCCCTGTTGGCCGCCCTGTTGCTGCTGCTGCTCGGCCATTTGCTCGGCAAGGTCACGCATTCCTTCGCGAAGCGCTTCCATCGCCTGAGACTGACTGTCCAGCGCGCCCGCAAAGTCCTCGTCGCGCAATGCACCTTCGGCGTCATCCATCGCCTCGCCCGCACGTCCCAATGCCTCGCGCGCGGCGTCGCCGTCGGCCGTCCCGGCTCCGGGCAGGTTTTGTTGCTGGCGGTTTAACTCGTCGCGAAGGGCCTGCTGGCGATCGGCCAAACTGCCCTCGCCGCCTTGCTGCTGTTGTTGGCCGCCGGGCTGACCACCGCCACCCTGTTCGCCACTTTCGCTGCCTTCGCCGCCCTGTTGACCATGTTGCGCACCGCGCCCTTCGCCATCACCGCCACGGCCCTCGTTCCCTTCGGCCTGACCGGCTTGCGCGTTCGGATTGTACTGTTCCTGCAAGTCACGAAAGGCCTCGTCCGACAGGCCCTGTTGCTCGCGCAGCGTCTCGGCCAATCCGTCCATCGCCTGCTCGCCTGCGCTTTGTTCTCCGCCTTGTTGCCCTTGAGCGACCTGCATGTTCTCCATCATCTCGCGCAGTTGATCGAGAAGCTCCTGAGCTTCCGCCATCCGCCCCTGCTCCATCAACTCTTGCAGACGATCGAGCATGTCCTGAAGCTGCTCGCCGGTCATCTCCTGCATCTCTTGGTTCTCAGCCATTTCAGGCTGCTCGCCATCATTCTGCTGCTGCGCAAGCTGGTTCATGTAGTCCTGCATCGCCTCGCGCAGTTCTTGCATCAACTCTGCGATTTCCTCGTCAGTCGCGCCATTCTCGATGGCCTCCTCCAAACGCTCCTGCGCCCGGCGCAAACGCTCCAACGCATCCCCAAGGTCGCCCTCTTCGATCTCAAGCGCCAAACCCCAAAGCGTCGCGGCCATCTCGTCGACGACCTCGTCGGTCAGTCGACCATACGACACCCGCGTTTCCAATCTGCGCACCGCAAATCGCAACTTCAGATAAACCGTCTCCGAGCGGAAAATGTCCTCTGGCTGAAACGAAACCGCGCGCAATACCTGCGATATACGGGGCGCGTTGGACCGGTTCCAAAGCAAATCGCGACGCTGTTCGATGATCGCCTTGGCCAACGGATCAAAGAACCGCCGACCCGGCAACGTGGCAAACTGAGGGGCCGACAGGCCCTCGTGCCCAACCGCATCTTCTGCCGTCAATGACGCGGAAATCGGTAAATTCGCCCAGGGATTCTCGCTGAAATCCTCGATCACCATCTCTGTGAACTGCGTCCGGTCGCCGGAAATCGTGACCGGAATATCCAGCACAAACGGCCCGCGTGGTTCCGGCTCAACGGCCAGACCAAAGCGCCGATCGACCTCGGCCAGATCAAGCGTAACTTCCATCTGCCCACCGGTCACACCATAATCGTCGGACGCAACAAACGGCGCTTCCATCCGCCCGCCTTCGCCCTGCGTGATGGGGCCGTCAAACTCGATGCTCGGGTTGGCGTCCTCCAGAACCGTGATCTGCCAGCTTTGCCCGCCCGGCCCATCAATGCCAATCACACCATCCTGCGCGACATCAAAAGCCTGCACTGGTTCGGTTGCAGGCGGCACATCTTCGACACGCATCGAAACAGTCTCGTTCAACGTCAAAGCACCGATTTCGCCGTAAAAGCGAATGGTCACGCGGCTTCCTTCAGGAACCTCGAACCCGCCGCGCGAAATGTCATTCAGATATAGGCTCGGAAGACCCGTATAAAGCGGCGGCTCGACCCAACCTTCCCACGATGGCCCTGACGCAAGCGACTGACTTCCCGGCGCCATCTCGGCCACCGAAGCAACCCGCAATAACGAGCCAAACAAAACCGCAACCGTCAGACCCAAAAGCGCAACATAACGAAGCGCAAACCGATCACGCGCAGCAAGTTGCAAATCGGGCTTGGCCGCCTTCGCACCCTGCGTCTTTTCCGTCATCCGCGCGACATGCGCCTTCCAAACGGCCTCGGACGCCGGATCCCCGGCTCCAATCGCCTGTGCATCCGAAATCGCCGCAATCGGACGCCCCGGCAACGTGCGATCCAGCCGATCAAGCGCTTCGCTCCGTTGCGGCCACTTGAACGCTTGGATACCCCGTACCGCCGTCCAAAGCGCGCCCAACACGGAAATGACGGCAACGCCCCAGACAACTTCCAAAGGCAGCATGTCTTGCAATCCAAGCATCAAAGCCGCCAAAACCGTGATCAACACGGTCCAAAGCGGCCAAAACGCCCGCACGATGCGTTCCGCCACTAAACCGGCGAACGTCAAACGCAGAGGCCATGCCAATCGCTGCGCGGCGTCTTTGGGAAGATCACGTGGGTCTGTCATGTGCCCAACATATAGTGCCGGGATCGGGTTATGCCGAGCCCTCAAGCCATTCGGGAATGGTATCTCGATTTATGATCTCGTCAAAGGTTGGACGGCCACGAATGACGGCGAATTGATGCTCATGGACCAAAACTTCCGGAATCAATGGCCGCGTATTGTATTCCGAGGCCATAACCGCCCCGTACGCACCCGCCGATCGAAACGCGACCAGCGCCCCTGCCTGAATTGCAGGCATCATGCGATTCTTGGTGAACGTGTCCCCCGACTCGCAGACCGGTCCGACAATATCATAGGCCTGCTGCTCCGCTCCCGCGTGCGGCTCCACCACCGGTAAAATATCGTGATAGGCTCCGTACATCGCAGGCCGGATAAGGTCATTCATCGCAGCATCCAGGATCAAGAAATCGCGCCCCTCGCCCGACTTCACGTAAATGACTTCGCTCACCAGAATACCGGCGTTTCCGGCGATCAACCGCCCCGGCTCAATCTCGATCTCGCACCCCAGATGCCCCAGCGTTCGCTTGACCAATGCGCCATATTCAACCGGCAACGGAGGGGCCGTGTTCGACCGCTCATACGGAATGCCAAGCCCGCCGCCCAAATCCAGCCGCCGAATGGTATGCCCATCGCCACGCAGCGTCTCGGTCAACTCGGCAACCTTCAGATAGGCCTGCTCGTATGGTTCCAACGACGTAAGCTGACTGCCGATATGCACATCAATCCCGATCGCTTCCAACCCCGGAAGACGCGCCGCCAAAGCATAGACCTCTCGCGACCGCGCAATCGGAATCCCAAACTTGTTCTCTGATTTTCCCGTGGAAATCTTCTCATGCGTCTTGGCATCCACATCCGGGTTCACCCGCACCGTAATCGGCGCGACCATCCCAAGGCTCATCGCGACCTCAGACAGCACTTCCATCTCGGGTTCGCTCTCGACGTTGAACTGGCGAATACCGCCCACAAGCGCCAACCGCATCTCCTCGCGGGTTTTGCCGACGCCCGAGAACACGATTTTCTCGCCCTCAAACCCAGCCGCCTTCGCCCGCAAATACTCACCACCCGACACCACATCCACGCCCGCCCCAAGCGACGCCATCAACCTCAAAACCGCCTGATTGGAATTGGCCTTCATCGCGTAGCAAACGAGGTGATCCATCCCCTCAAGCGCTTCATCAAACAGCCGATAATGCCGCGTCAAAGTCGCCGTAGAGTACACATAAAACGGCGTACCGACTGCCTCGGCAATCTCAGCGATGGCAACGTCTTCGGCATATAAAACGCCGTCTCTGTACAGAAAATGATCCATAAACGGCGACATAGCCACAGTGGCCGTGCCGCGCAAGGCTCGTCAGATCAACAGACCCGCCGCGCCCTCGTGCCGCAACAGCGCAACTTTGGTCTCCACACCGCCCTTCGCAGAAAACCCGCCAAGATTGCCTGTCCCTGTCACCCGATGACACGGAATTATAATCGCAATCGGATTGGCCCCGCAGGCCTGCCCAGCACCTTGCGCCGACATGCCCGTCACCTTGGCGATCTCGCCGTATGTCATGGTCTCGCCAAACGGGATCGCCATCAGCGCGTCCAAAAACACCCGCTGACGCACAGACACTTTGGGGGCCAGCGGCACATCAAACTCCGTCAACTCACCCGCAAAATATGCCGCCAACTGCCGATGCGCCTCGACCAAAACGGGCGTGTCGTCCACCCCTGAACCGCCCCACTCCAACGCCACAATCGCGCCGTCCTCTTCAACAAGCGTTATCGGCCCAAAGGGGCTATCTGATGTCAGTGAAATCATACCCACACACTCGCGGCTGAATATCGCCACGGCAACCCGAACCTTGCGCATCTTCTTGGTAAAAATACTCTGGGGGGTTTGGGGGGCAACGCCCCCCATCCAGTCGACCCGCAACGCGGGACGACATTACTCCAAGGCGGCGTCACACCGGGCGCAAGCGCCAGCATGCCCATGAGACCCGACATCCGGCAATATCTTCCAACACCGCAGACATTTCTCGCCGTCCGCCGTCTCAAAGACCACGCCCACGCCCTCAACCTCAGGCAAACGGAACGCCTCAGAAGGGGCCGGATCGCCCGTCAGAACAATCCCCGACGTGATGCAGATATCCTCAAACGTCACCGTCTTCAGCGCCGCCAAAACACCCGCGTCCTCGACATGCACAACCGGAGCCGCCTCCAAAGACGCTCCAATCACCTTGTCGCGCCGTTGCACTTCCAATGCCGCCGTTACAACACGGCGCACGCGGCGGATACCGCCCCATTTCGCCGCCAATTCCGCGTCCAACCAGGCCGCCGGCGTCTCAGGCATATCCTGCAAATGCACCGAGCTTTCCCCGCCCTTACGCTCCAGCCAAACCTCTTCCATCGTGAACGTCAAAACCGGCGCCAACCACGTATTCAAGCGCGCCAGCACCAACTCCAACACAGCTAGGGCCGCCCGCCGCTCGGGCGTGTCGCCGTCGCAATACAGAACGTCCTTGCGGATATCGAAGTAAAACGCCGACAAATCCGTCGTCGCAAAATCAAACACCGCCCGGAACACGCCTTGGAAATCATACGCCGCATACCCCGTGCGCACCTTATGATCCAACTCGGCCAAACGATGCAGAACCCAACGCTCCAACTCCGGCATATCGGCAGGTGCCACCTCAACCGAAGCCCCACCCAGATTGCCCAAAAGGAACCGGAACGTATTGCGCAAGCGACGGTAACTATCCGCCACACCCTTCAAGATCTCCGGCCCGATCCGCTGATCCGCCGTATAATCCGTTTGAGACACCCATAGCCGCAAAATATCCGCGCCGTACTGCTTCACGACGGCATCAGGCACAATCGTATTGCCCAACGACTTGGACATCTTGATGCCCTTCTCATCCAACGTGAACCCGTGGGTCAAAACCCCTCGATACGGCGCGCGCCCGTTGGTTCCGCAAGACTGCAACAGTGACGAATGGAACCAGCCCCGATGCTGATCAGTGCCCTCAAGGTAAAGGTCGGCAATCCCGTCCGCAGACCCGTCCTCGCGGTCGCGCAAAACAAACGCATGGGTCGAGCCACTATCAAACCAGACGTCGAGAATATCGAACACCTGCTCGTACTCATCCGCCGCCACATCATTCCCAAGGAACCGCTCTTTTGCGCCGGGTTTGTACCAAGCATCCGCGCCCTCAGCTTCAAACGCCTCCAAAACCCGAGCATTCACGGCCTCATTGCGCAACAAAAACCCCTCGTCGGTCGGCAAAACGCCCTTCTTCACGAAACACGTCAACGGCACACCCCAAGCACGTTGCCGCGACAACACCCAATCGGGTCGCGCTTCCATCATCGAAAACAGACGGTTCCGCCCGGTCTGCGGCGTCCACTTTACGTTGTCGATTTCGGTCAAAGCCCGCGCCCGGATCGTTTCGCCGAACTGGTCTTTCCCGTCGCCCACAGGCTTATCAATCGCGGCAAACCATTGCGGCGTATTGCGATAAATCACCGGAGCCTTGGAGCGCCACGAATGCGGATAGCTGTGCTTGATCTTACCGCGTGTCAGCAAGCCGCCAACCTCGGCCAGCTTGTCGATCACCGCCTTGTTGGCGTCCCCCTCACCACCTTTGCGCGACAAGATATACTTGCCCCCAAAGAACGGCAGATCCGCCCGGAACGACCCGTCATCCATCACATTATAGGTGATCACCTGCGCCAACATCCCAAGATCACGGTAAAGCTCGTACTCCTCCATGCCGTGCGACGGCGCGCAATGAACAAAGCCCGTGCCTTCCTCGTCGGTCACAAAATCAGCCGCCCGGAAATCGCGAATGTCATCCCATTCGCCGTTCGATCCTTCAACGCCGTGCAGCGGATGCTTCAGCCCGCCGATCGCAGACGGATCAACATCCCCAATCCGGCGATACATCGTCTCTTCCAGACGCGCTCGCCCAAGCACATTGGCCGCCAACTTATCGGCCAGAATATAGCGATCCCCAACCTTGGCCCAACATTCGTCAGGACAGCCAGTGACCTCATAAAGCCCGTAGGAATACTCAGCCCCAAAAACAACGGCCTTGTTGGACGGGATCGTCCAAGGCGTCGTCGTCCAGATCACCACATAGGCGTCGGCAAGTCGGTCGTCGGTGGCCGTATCAACCCTAAACTTCACCCAAACCGTAAAGCTGTCCTTGTCGTGATACTCGACCTCGGCTTCGGCCAAAGCCGTCTGCTCCATTGGCGACCACATCACGGGCTTTGATCCCTGATACAGCGTGCCGTTCATCAGAAACTTCTGAAATTCCTCGGCAATCACCCGTTCTGCGTGAAAATCCATCGTCAGATACGGCTGCGCCCAGTTGCCGGTGACGCCCAGACGCTTGAATTCCTCGCGCTGAATGTCGATCCAACCTTCTGCAAACGACCGACATTCCTGCCTGAACTCGATCACATCCACGGCGTCTTTATCGCGCCCCTTCTTGCGGTACTGCTCTTCGATCTTCCACTCAATCGGCAGACCGTGACAGTCCCACCCCGGAATATACCGCGCGTCGCGGCCCATCATCTGCTGCGAGCGCACAACCATATCCTTCAGGATCTTGTTAAGCGCATGCCCAATGTGAAGATGCCCGTTCGCATACGGCGGTCCGTCGTGAAGCGTGAACGGCTCGCGCCCTTCTTTCTCACGAAGACGGTCGTAAATCCCCATCTCGGCCCAGCGCTCAAGCCAGGCTGGCTCGCGGTTCGGAAGGCCCGCGCGCATCGGAAAATCGGTCTGCGGCAGATTGAGTGTTTCTTTGTAGTCAGGCGTGTCGGCACACATGGGTCCGTGTCCTTTGCAAAAGCAAAACTGTCAGAGTGGGGCGGCGGAGCATCTCAACGCCAAAGTCCCGGCCGCTCATCAATCAGAGCGCCGGGCCTGTAATTCGAATTATGGATGCAAACAGGCACGTCATGCGTGGGCTTATAGGCCCGCCCAGACCCCAGAACAAGACCGCAATCCGCCCGCCTCGCCTGTTGGAAATTATCCTTGGGGGTGAATGACCCGCAAGGGTCAGAGGGGGCAAACAGCCCCCTGCCTTCCGCGACAGCGCAAGCTGGCGCAATACAAAAACCTCGCGCTCATCCGCCGTGTTCCAGACACTCCCAGACACGGCTCATCACCACCCACGATCAACACGTCAAAAATATCGCCGTCGCCAAGATCAAACACCCGCGCCACGCTCACCGGCGTCGGATTCTCGATGACGCAATCCTTGCCGGGAATAACGCCTCATCCGCGATCCGACGAATAGCCTTCACATGGGCCTCAATCAGGGGCCAGCGCACCGTCGCATGAATGTCTTCCGCAAGCGCTTCCATGTTCGACAATTCAGGTTTTGGCCCCTGACGTCTCAAAAAGCCCGGTCAACGCCCGCTGGACAAGCCGCGACACGCGTGGCCGCGGCACAGCGCGAAACGGCAAGGGACGACAAACCTCCATCGCGGCGACACCGACCCGCGCGGTCAACGCACCGTTGATCAGCCCTTCCCCAAACCGCCGCGACAGCTTCGAAATCAGATGCCCGCCGCCGACCGACCCCAAAAGGTCATCGCCCACCGCCACCGCGCCCGTCGCCACCAAATGCGTAATAACCGCTCGCGTCAGCCGCCATGCACCCAACGCGCCCGAACGCCCGCCGTAAATCTCGGCCACGCGCCGGATCATCCGCACATTCGCCGTCAGCGCCGCAATCACATCCGCAAACGCCAAAGGCACCAACGCCGTTACGGTCGCCACCTGCCTTGCGGCGACCTCAACCTCGCGCCGCGCACGGTCGTCCAGCGGCTTTAACAGAGTATCCTCGGCCAGCCCCAAAAGCGTATCGGCGTCAAACGCCTCCGCTTCGCGCTCGGCCAACCGCTCGCGCCCCCACCGCATATCTTCGCGACCCGCATACAGCGCGGAAAGCTTCTTGATCAGCGCCCGCGCGCCCCCAAGATCATTCGCCGCCGCCACGCGATCTGCCTCGACATGAAGGCCCTCGATCTTCTGCAACCGCGCCAGTGCCGCCCCTTCACGGATCAAAATCGCCAGACACACCAATACGAAAAGCCCGAGCAGTCCCATCGCTGCCCAACCCAGATAGACATTGCGCGCAACCAACCCGGTCACCGCGTCCCACGCCGCGAGCGACCCAAAAAAGACAACCACCGCCCCAAGCAACTGCCAGAACCACCGGGCCAACCGCGATGGACCACGCGCCGTCAGCGCCGCCATAGTTTGCATCGCTTGCCCCGTCGGCGCTGCATCAGGCTCCGAAATCGGCGGCGCGTCAGCCGGGTTTGGTCCGCTCTCGTCCATTTCGATCAGAACCGGTCCATCACGTTCGCTCATAGCCGATCCCCAATCAAAAACTCTGCCGCACGGTCCAGCCGTATATGCGGAGGCCCATCACCGGGCCGCAAATCCAACGGCTGTGGCGCAAACCGCATCACCTGATAATCCGCATCCAGCCATTTCTCCGCCCCTTGTCGCGCGGGGTTCAAAAGCCGTGCCGGATCATCCGGCAAGCGACCGGGATAAAACGCCGCGCGCTTGCCCGACCCTTCCAACATCCCGCGCACCACGTCCAACGTCCGCCCGTTTTGTTCCACGCGGTCTTCCGTTGTCGCCCGCAAAGCTGCGATTGACATCGCCTCCGTCTGCGCGCCTGCAAAATCGGCACGGCTACGCGCATCTTGCAACAGCGCCTCGGTGATTGCGGTCAATTGTGCGTGCTGCGCATTGTGCAAATGGTCTGCCTTGGTTGCGGCAAACAAGATCTTCTCGACCCGCTGGCCCAGAAATATCTGGCTCAAAAACGCGTTCCGTCCGGGGCGAAACGCCCCCAGAATATCCGACATCGCATGGCGCAAATCCTCGACCGCGCGCGGCCCCGAATGGATCGCGCCCAAAACATCGACCAAAACCACCTGCCGCCCGATCCGTGCGAAATGATCGCGAAAGAACGGCTTTACGACCTCTCGCTTATAGGCCTCAAACCGCCGCGCAAACTCGCGCCCCATCGACCCTCGCCCATGATCGCCCGCAGGCAACGGCGCAAATGTCAAAACCGGAGACCCCCGCAGATCACCCGGCAACAAGAACCGCCCCGGCGTGCAATCCGAATATCCCGCCTCGCGCGCCGCCTTCAGATACGCCGTAAACGCATCGGCCAAGGACTTCGCCGCAACCTCGTCCAGCTTCGCTTCCGGCTTGGCCTCAGACAAAGCGGCGCGAAACACCTCTGTCTCGACCCGGCCTTCGATCCGCGCCAGCGTTTCGCGTGACCACGTCGCGAAATCCTTGCCGAGTAACCCCAGATCCAAAAGCCACTCGCCCGGATAATCCACGATATCGAGATGGATCGTCTTCGGCCCGGTCATCCCGCCCAAAAGCCCACTTGGCTGCACGCGAAATGACAACCGCAGTTCGCTGATCCCGGTGGTTCCCTCCGGCCAAGACGGCGAAACCCCCGTCATCGACGCCAAATGCGCCTCATAGTCGAACCGCGGCACCGTATCATCAGGCTGCGGTTGCAACCACGCCGTCTTGATCCGCCCATCCGCCGCCGCCCGCAATGCAGGCATCCGACCGCGCGCAATCAGGTTCGCCACAAGCGACGTAATAAACACCGTCTTACCC
>RCMY010001897.1_pt1 | contig 19267 bp, 18 predicted proteins | sample 2041341 | NCBI WGS metagenome assembly RCMY01 (sample SAMN09708234, study PRJNA481090) | Marine sediment metagenome, whole genome shotgun sequencing project. | reverse complement strand
TGGCGGGGGAAGAACGCTTCGCGAGAAGCGCACCGCCGTCCTTCGCCACTGCTCGGTGGGCGATGGCTCGGTGGGCAAATGCTCCGTGGGCAACGGCTCGACCGAGTGGACCCGCGCCAAGGTCAGAGCGTCGCTGCGCGGGATGCTCGGTTCATGGTGCGTTCGGGTCGTCAGGTGAAGAGGGCCGGGACGCGTTCTCGGGGGCGACCGATGATGGCGGTGGTCGCTGTCTCGACGATCGGTCGCTGAAGCAGCTTCGGGAACTTGATGAGGAGCTCGATCACGACCTCGGGGTCGGACAGGGTTTCCGGGTCGAACCCGTCTCGACCGACCACGGTGTCCTTGAAGAACTTGTCGCGTCGCACGAGATCGCCTGGCGGATCCTCGAGCTTGGCGATGATCCGTTCCAGCGTTGCTCGGTCGGGCTTCTCCTTCATGTAGAGAACGATTTCATGATCGACACCCTCGTTCTGCAACACATCCAGTGCTGCGGTCGAGGTGCTTCAATGCGGATTGTGGAACAAGATGACATCGGCCATCTGCTCACCATAGTCAGCCCTCGCCACACTCAGCCCAACCGTGGATGGCTGTTGCGGTCGACTGCCGCGCCCGAGCCCTTTGCGACGATTCACGTGCCTCGATTGACCCAGCAACCACGATGCCAATGGCGCCGAAGGTCGGGGTCGTCAGGGGGCACCACCACCATGTGTCCGAGCCCCGGGGGGATATCTCGGTTGCAGCCCGGGCAGAGGTAGGTCTTCGTCGCGTCGTATGGCTGGATGAATCGCACCTCGGCGTCGGGAACGTCGGAGGGATCGGGGCGGCGCATTGGTGGCGTGCGCCTATTCGTCGTGCGTTGCCGCTTCTTCGCTGCGGAGCCTTTGCGTTTCGCATTGGCAGGCTTTGGGCGGTGTCGCTTCTCCTTGGCGTTCGGCCCCTTGCTCTTTCCCGGTTCGCGTGACGATGACGGCCGAGACATTAGGCAAACAGCGCCCAGGCAAGCAGGGCGACGACCGCTATCACGCTGCCGGCGACGAAGTAGTAGTCGAAGCTCGTGCGTTGGTGCTGGCGTCTCGGATCGAATCCCACTCGTTCATTATGGGTGGTTGCCGCCACAAAGAGCAGAATCGTGAAGGGGCGAGCTGATCGCACCTCTCGTGTGGCTCATGCGTGTGGTTGGCTGTCGTTGCTGCGATCATCCGGGTCATGCGTTCTGTCGTGAATCCGTTCCATGGTGGTGTGCTTGGTCTTGCCGCTCTCGCTCTCTTCGTTGTCTCTGGTTGTTCGGCGGCGCCGACTCCCGAGGTGTCCAACGGTGATCCTGTCCTCGAGCAGGGCCGCGACGTCTATATCCGTCAGTGTGCGAGTTGTCATGGAGCTGACGGCGGTGGTGGCCGTGGCCCGAAATTCACCGATGGCGCCGTCGTCGCGGCGTACCCTGAAATCGCGGATCAGATCGCGGTCGTCGCCGATGGCAAGAGTTCGATGCCTGCCTTCGGAGGACGCCTCGAAGATGGCGAACTCGACGCCGTCGTTCGCTACACCCGCGAGGTGCTGGCCGCGACCTCGAGCGAGTAGGCCGGAAGGGTTGGACGGTCAACGGTCGAGGTGCCCGTCTACATCGCCAGGTGCGACACCACTGGTGAATCCGGGTTGGACTGTTCATAGGACTCGAGCAGGGCCCGGAGAGACGGCTCGACGGGCCCGAGGAACTCCGACAGTACCGGCGCGTCGCGTTCCATCTCGGTCCACATCGAGCCGTTCCAGAATCGCTCTCTCGAAGGTCTGTCTGCTCGCATATACCAGCCTGGGAGCATGGGGCCATGGAAAGTCGGCGTCGTCATGAGAGCGGTTTCGGCTCGTTTCCGTGCCCGATTGATCAGTTGGTGATCTCTGCCCAAGGTCATCGCCGCTGGTCTGGGTCGGATGGATCACGACGAGCCACAACGCGAACGATGCCGGACGTTGGCTCGTGAGTGTCGCACCGCTCCGCTACGGTTTGTGATCTCGGTGGGTTCGCCCCCTTTTCGTCACCAACGGACAGGGACAACCTCGTGTTTGCTTGCATACCCACCGCAGCGGTCGAAGGCGTCGACGGGCTGGCGGTCCACGTCGAAGTGATCGGCCGCACCGGGTCGTTGCCGGGAATCAACATCATCGGCATGCCCGATGCCTCGTGCCGCGAAGCCAACGACCGGGTTCGGGCGGCACTGTTGTCGTCGGGGCTCAAATGGCCACCACTCAAGCTCACCGTGAATCTGCGCCCCACCGGTGTGCGCAAGTCCGGACCGGGGTTCGATCTCGCCATTGCGCTCGGAATTCTCGTGGTTTCAGAACAACTCGAACCTGCGGCCGTGCGCGGTCTCGGTGCCCTCGGAGAGCTCGGGCTCGACGGCATGTTGCGGCCAGTGGCCGGCATGGTCGCGCTCGCCCACGCGGTACCAGCTGGTCGAGTGATCGTGCCAGACGCACAGGGGTCGAGCGTCGCCGCAGTCCGGCCGGGCGAAGCGCTGTCGGCCCGCTCCTTGCGTGAAGTCTTCGATGCGTTGTCGGGCGATGGCCCTCCGCTGGCGATCGCAACCACGAGCCCTCACGATCCGGCCGACGATGCCCCGGTGCTCGAATTGGCCGAGGTCCGTGGGCAACTTCTCGCCCGACGTGCCCTCGAAATAGCCGCTGCCGGCGGCCATCATCTGCTCATGGTCGGGCCGGCCGGGGCAGGCAAGAGCATGCTGGCGTCTCGTTTGCCCGCGTTGCTTCCCGATCTCGACCTCAGTGAATCAGTTTCGGTGACGAAGGTCCACTCGGTGGCGGGCTCCCTGATCCCGGCATCGGGTCTGATGCGCCGCCCACCCTTTCGAGCGCCTCATCACGGTGCCTCGGCCGCCGCGTTGATCGGGGGTGGGTCGCACACGATCCGACCGGGCGAGATCTCGTTGGCATCGAGCGGTGTGCTCTTTCTCGACGAACTCGGCGAGTTCCCGGTCGCCGTGCTCGAAGCGCTACGTCAACCGCTCGAAGAAGGGGTCGTGCGAGTGGCTCGGGCCCATTCCAGCGCGGTGATGCCCGCCCATTTCCAGCTCATTGGGGCCATGAACCCATGCCCGTGCGGTGAGTTCCGACCCGGCCGCTCGTGTCGCTGCAACGATGTGGCCCGAGCCCGGTACGCCCGGCGCCTCAGTGGACCGCTTCTCGATCGATTCGATCTTCGCATCGAGGTGGAGCCGCCCGACCCCCACCTCTTGATCGGTGACTCGCCGCACGAGACCACCGCCACCGTCGCTCGGCGAGTATTGGCCGCCAGAGACATCGCTCGATCCCGGGGGGTGCGCTGCAATGCCGAGCTGCCGGCCAACGAACTCGACACGTACGCACCACTCACCGACGACGCACGTTCCCTGATCGAGGCCACCCTGTTGCGGGGCGTGCTGAGCGGCCGAGGTGTCAGGCGAATCCGCACCGTGGCACGAACGGTGGCCGACCTCGCCGGCGATGAGGGAGCGATCGACGAATCGGCAATTGCCACGGCCCTGGCGCTGCGGGCAACGCCCTTCTCGGTGGTGGGTGTGTGATGGGAGAGACCCCACTGGCGCATTCCGACACCGAACGAGCGGCGCGAGTCGCGCTGTCGCAGATGGACGACCTCGGCCCGGCGCGGCTGCACTGGTTGATTGGCGAGCGAACGGCCGAGACCACGATTGCTGCGCTCCGGGCGGGTGCACCGCTTGGCGACCGCCGATCGGCTCCGCCCGGGGTCAGTGAGCAACGACTTGCCGGCTGGCGGTCAGCGGCCCGAACCATCCGACCCGCCGACCTGCTCGAACAGCATCGAACCGCAGGAGTCGAAATACTGATTCCCGGTGATCCAGCGTGGCCGTTCAACGATGATCCGGAACCGCCGGTGGTGCTGTATGTAAGGGGCGACCCGGCCCTCCTCATGGCCGGGCCTCGCATTGCCATCGTTGGTACCCGCCGCTGTACCGACCTCGGGCGCGGGGTCGCCAACGAATTGGGGGCCGACCTCGCTCGAGCGGGGCTGGGCGTCGTCAGCGGGTTGGCCCTTGGAATCGACGGCGCCGCTCACGCGGGAACGCTCACTGCTCGCCACGATCATCAGGCGTCCGGCGTGCCAATCGCCGTCGTTGCCAACGGCCTCGACCAGATCTCCCCTCGCTTTCACCGCGCCATGGCCGAACGGGTGGGGCAAGAGGGCGTGATCATCAGCGAAGCACCACTCGGTATCAAGGGTGACCGGTGGCGCTTTCCCGCTCGCAATCGGTTGATTGCCGGCCTGAGCGATGTGGTCATCGTTGTCGAGAGCCATGAACGCGGTGGCGCCCTGATCACGGTCGACGAAGCCATCGAGCGCGGCGTGCCCGTCATGGCCGTCCCCGGTTCGATCCGTTCGCCAGCTTCGGCAGGCACCAACCGATTGCTGGCCGACGGAGCGCTAACGCTTTGTTCGATGCGTGACGTGCTCGACCTCATCGGCTTCCAACAGCCATCCACTTCACAGGGGCAGCTCTTCGCGCCCGGCGAGTCGCCTCAACCGACCGACGCCAACGTGGATCCGCTCGCTCGCATCGTGCAGTCAGAACTCTCGACCGGTCCGATATCGATCGATCGTCTGGTCCAGCTGAGCGGACACGACCTCGTCGAGGTGATGACGACGGTGCAGCGCTTGGTGGCTGCCGGAATCGTCACGCAGATCGGTTCGACGGTCTGTCCATCGGCCGAACCCGGGCGGCAGCCCAGATAGGTTGAATGTCGTGACAACTGCTGCCCATGCCCGTTATCTCGAAGCACTTGGATTCACCCATGTTGGTGCCGACCAAGGAGAAACAGGTTCCAACATCGCCGTCGTCGAACGGCCGACTCCGGCAGTGCCGCGCAAAAGATTGGAAACCCTTCCGCCAAACGCTCACAAAGAGTGGTCAAGTGCCGACGGAGAGTGGGAGCGATTGCTTCAGGGTGTATCCCGAAGCAGCGCCCCTATATCTGGAGGTCCACACACCTTGGCGGGAGACGTGGCGAGTATCGAAACCGAAACCGACCTGGCAGCAGTCTGGGAACGGTACAAACAATCACATCAACAGGCGGATCGCGATCACCTGATCGTCTACTACGCACCGTTGGTCAAGTTCGTTGCGTCGCGTATTGCCGCGGGCTTACCTCAGAACATCGACCAGGCCGACCTCGTCAGCTATGGCATGTTCGGACTGATCGACGCGATCACGAAGTTCGACCTCGAACGAGGATTCAAATTCGAGACCTACGCCATTTCGCGTATCAAGGGTGCGGTGCTCGATGAGCTTCGCTCCATCGATTGGGTTCCCCGTTCGGTTCGGGCGAAGGCCAAGTCGGTTGAGCGAGCCATGGCGAAGCTGGAATCGGAATTTCACCGAGCCCCGACCGACGAGGAGATCGCCGTCGAACTCGGCATGAGCGATCAACAGCTCATCAACATCTACAACCAGATCAGCAGTCTCGGACTGGTGGCACTCGATGAGATGCTTGGCGGCGGTGGCGACTCCATGACCTTCGGAGACACGCTCGCCGACCGACAAGATGGCCCCGGCGGCGTTTATGAACGGGTCGAGATGCGCCAAACCCTCGCCGACGCGGTGAACCGCATGGGTGAGCGAGAAAAGATCGTTCTGACCCTCTACTACTACGAGAGCCTCACACTTGCCGAGATTGGGCGCGTGCTCGGTGTCACAGAGAGTCGGGTGTGTCAGATCCACACCAAGGCCGTGCTTCAGCTTCGTTCGAAGTTGTCGTCCGTCGATCGTGGAGCCTTCTGAGGACCACGGTTCTCCGATAAGAGCCTTCCCCGGCAAGAGCGCAGAGTTTTCATCTTCCCCCAGTGAACGGTCCCGAGAGTGCTCGGGCGCACGCATTGGTGGTCGAAGATGGTCGAAGTTCGAAACGATGTCGGGCGACGCAGAGGCGCTTGCGTCAGGGTGACGGGGGTCAGAGCGGTTCTGGTCGCTCTGCTGCTGAGCATCGTCGCGATTCCAATCCCGGCTGGCGCCATTGCTGGGGAAAGCGGAGATTCGGAGGGCGGCGATAGCTGGCTGATTCCCGTCGATGCCGACATCGTCGACCCGTTTCGACCGCCCGCCACCCGATATTCGGCCGGGAACCGAGGCATCGAGTTCGCCACCGAAATCGGTAGTCCGGTTCGAGCGGTTGATGCAGGGCGCGTTGTGTTCGCCGGGGTTGTCGGGAACGCACGCCACGTCACCATCGACCACGGCAACGGACTTCGATCCACGTCGGCATACCTCGAATCGATACTCGTCGTCCGAGGCCAGTACGTCGAGCGAGGCGAACGCATCGCAACGACCGGTCCTGGCTTTCACCTCACCGCCCGACTGGGCGACACCTATGTCGATCCGGCCCTGCTGTTCGCAGGCGCCGAGGTCATTCTGGCCCTGATCGAAGGAGATGGACTTCTCGTAGCTGCGAGGCCGCTGACAACACGTGACTGGGGCGGCATGAGCTTGGCGACCTTCATCGACCGGCTCGACGATGTCGGCAGTCTGTACGAGGTCGTTGTTCGAGCGAGCGAGGCAGGCACCCGTTGGAAGGAGCAGGAGTGCGACCCGTCCGGCGACGCCCCGTCCCGCGACGGTCCAGCCGGCGACGGTCCAGTCGGTGGTCGATCGCCTGATGTCGGTGCTGCTGACCATCCCGGCGCCGGTCGAACGCTCATCCAGGTCGGTGGCCTTGGCTCATCGAGTGACGATGCGTCGATCGGCGACCTCGATGTGCTCGGCATGGGATACGACCTCAACGACATTCTCGGGTTCTCCTATGCGGGCGGCTGCACTCCCCAGCCGTTCGGGATCGAAGGGGCGGGGGCCGTGTCGTCGGGCGTCAGTGGTCTGAGCGCCGAACTGGCGGGGAGCCCCTATCAGGCACTCGATACGTACGCGGACATCGAGATCGCCGCCCTTCGCCTCGCCGACCTGGTCGAAGCGGCCGCACTGGCTCGACCGGGACAGCCGATCGACGTGGTCGCCCACAGCCTGGGTGGAGTCGTCGCCCGTCGTGCTCTCGAGATCTTGCTCGAGCGACCGGGGGGTGTCATGCCCGCCACGGTGATCACGATCGGGTCGCCGCATCAAGGGGTCAACCTCGCTGACGCCGCAATCGCGGCTCGGCCGGGTTCGGCGGCAGCAGATGCGCTCGAACAGCTGGGGCGAGCAGCCGATGTCTGGGACGCGGTATCGGTCTCTCAGGTGGCGACATCAGGCTCGGCAGCGATTGAGCCGCCAACCGGCGTTCCCGAGGGCGTGCGCGTGGTCTCGATCGGAGGCGCGACCGACGTGATCGTCCCACTGTCCTCGACATGGTGGGAGGGGGCGACCAATGTGACCGTTGCGGCAGATTTCGGCGACGCCGCCGACCTTCACGGCGACCTCCCGGGATTGGCCTTTGTCGGCGATCAGGTGGAGCGGGCCATTTCTGGGCGCCCTGCCGGCTGTTCTTCACTAGCATCTCACATGGTCGGCGTTGCCCAATCAACGGTCATCCAACAGGTCGAAGATCTCGTTGCCCTCGGTGTCGGGATCCTGTCGGTCTTCGAATGAGCGGGGAAGTCGACGAACTGGGGCCACCCTTTCGCCGGAGCTGCTTCGTTCGCGTTGTTGGTCTGGCCTGCTTCGTTCGCGGTGTCGTCAGGGCTGCTTCGTTCGCGGTGTCGTCTGGGCTGCTTCGTTCGCGGTGTCGTCTGGGCTGCTTCGTTCGCCGTGCACGATAGGCTTTACCCTCGGTCTGGATCTCCTGGATCGTTACTCACGCAGTCGGTGCACATCCACGGTCACGTTTCGGCGTGCAACACCGCCTGTTCGAATCAACCGGAGGAAAGAACGTGACTGCAGTCGTCACCATGAAGCAGCTCCTCGACGCTGGCGTGCATTTCGGCCACCAGACTCGTCGATGGAACCCGAAGATGAAGCGGTTCATTCACGGCGAGCGTGGGGGCATCTACGTCCTCGATCTCGTCCAGACGCTTCAGCGGATCGAGAAGGCCTACATCTTCGTTCGCGACACCGTCGCCGAAGGTGGCACGGTGCTCTTCGTCGGCACCAAGAAGCAGGCCCAGGAGCCGATCAAGCGTCACGCCCAGTCGGTCGGCATGCCCTATGTCAACCAGCGCTGGTTGGGTGGCATGCTCACCAACTACCAGACGATTTCCAAGCGTGTTTCCAAGCTCGTCGAGTATGAGCGGATGCGGGCAGCGGGCGAGTTCGAGCAGATGCCCAAAAAGGAAGCGCTGCTCTATACCCGCGAGCTCGACAAGCTCGACCGCAACATCGGCGGCATCAAGACCATGGCGAAGTCCCCCGATGTGGTGTTCGTCATGGACACCATCAAGGAGCACATCGCCGTCACCGAGGCTCGCAAGCTTGGTATTCCCATCGTCGCCGTCGTCGACACCAATGTCGACCCCGATCTCATCACGTTCCCCATTCCGGGTAACGACGACGCCATCCGTTCAGCCGACCTCATGACCCGAGTCATCGCCGAGGCCGTCGCCGAAGGCAAGATGATGTACGCCTCCAAGCATGGCGTGCCGACCGCTCCGGCCGAGGTCGCCGAGCGCTCACCAGAGGAAGAGGCAGAGTTCGCGGCTCGCCAGCAAGCCGCTCGTGCGGCGGCAGCATCCGAAGCCGCGGCCCGTGAGGCTCGTCTTTCAGCGGCCAAGGCCGCAGAAGATGCCGAAGAGGTCGAGGCCAGCGTCGCTGTACCGACCGACGAGCCTGCAGCTTCCACTGCCGACACCGGCGCAGCCGAGGAGGCCGCGCCAGCTGAAGAGGCCGTGCCAGCTGAAAAGGCCGTGCCCGCCGAAGAGGCCGTGCCCGCCGAGGCGGCGACCTCAACCGACGACGCAGCCACGAGCTGATCCGTCCCGTCATCACGAACTACTCGAGAGGAACCTTCCATGGCTGATATCAGCGCGAAAGATGTGCAAGAACTTCGTAAGTCGACCGGTGCCGGCATGATGGATGCCAAGCGTGCGCTGGTCGATGCCGAGGGCGATTTCGATGCTGCCGTCCAGATCCTTCGGGAGAAGGGCTTGGCAAAAGCGGCAACCCGATCCGACCGTGAAAACTCCGAAGGGCTGATCGCCGTCGCCCAAGACAGCTCCGGCGCGGCACTGGTGCAGCTCAAGTCCGAGACCGACTTCTCGGCGAAGTCCGAAGCGTTCGCTGCGCTCGTTCAAGAACTGGCCGACCTCGTGCTCGCGAAGGGTCCCGAAGCGGTCACCGAGAAGCAGGCAGCGATCGAAGACCTCAAGCTGGTCATCAAGGAGAACATCGAAATCGGCACGGTCGAGCGGTTCGTCGCCTCCGACGGCAAGACCATCGATGCCTATCTCCACGGTGGCGGCCGCGCCGGGGTGCTCGTTGAGGGTGAAGGCGTCGATGCCTCGACCCTCCACGAGGTCGCACTCAATGTGGCGTTCGCCAAGCCGCGCTACCTCAGCCGCGAGGATGTCCCGGCCGACGAAGCAGCAAAGGAGCGTGTCTCGCTCCTCGAGATCACCAAGAGTGAGGGCAAGCCCGAGGCGGCATGGGAGAAGATCGTCGACGGACGGATGAACTCCTGGTTCGGCGACAGCGTGCTGCTCGAACAGGGCATGCTCGGCGAGAAGGAAACCGTCGCACAGCGCATCGGCAACGGTTCGATCACGAGGTTCGTTCACTCCACGATCGGCTGAGACTCCCCTCATCGCAGAGACTCCTCCAAACAGAGGGCTTCGCATGAAGTGGGTGAAGGCCCGCTCGGCCTTCTTCTTGGGCAATCGTGAGCTCCGATGAAACCGAACGAGCCCTGGGCGGTAACCTCGCCCGGGGCTCGGTCGCGTTTCGACCAACCTCAGTCCAACAGTCGAAGGAGCACAGATGGCAGATCAAGCGAATCTTCGGTGGAAACGTGTCTTGTTGAAGGTCTCAGGTGAAGCCTTCGCCGGTGACAAAGGGTTCGGCATCGACGGAGCTGTCGTACAACGCATCGCCGACGACATCCTCGATGCTCAGTACAACCTCGGCGCCGAGATGGCCATCGTGGTCGGTGGCGGCAACATCTGGCGAGGAATGACGGGAGCCGAAGGCGGACTCGACCGGGCCCAGGCCGACTACATGGGCATGCTGGCAACGGTGATGAACGCTCTCGCATTGCAAGACGTGCTCGAACAGCGAGACGTCCCCACCCGTGTGCAGTCAGCCATCCGTATGCCGCAGGTGGCAGAGGAGTACATCCGTCGTCGAGCGATTCGTCACCTCGAAAAGGGGAGGGTGGTCATCTTTGCCGCCGGCACGGGCAATCCCTTCTTCACCACCGACACCACCGCGGCGTTGCGCGCCGTCGAGATCGACGCCGACGTCCTCATCAAGGGGACCCACGGCGGAGTCGACGGCATCTATACCGCCGATCCACGCATCGATACCTCGGCAACGAAGATCAAACAATTGACCTACCTCGACGTGCTCAACGACGGCCTGAAGGTCATGGATTCGACGGCAATCACGCACAGCATGGACAACTCGATGCCAATCGTCGTCTTCGACCTGCTCGGCGAAGGTAATCTCCGCTCCCTGCTCTGCGGCGATTCCATCGGTACCATGGTTTCATGAGCGACGAGCTGATCGAGCTGATTTTGGATGATGCCGACGACCGCATGGCCAAGGCGATCGCCCACGCCAAGCTGGAGTTCGCCAAGATCCGAAGCGGGCGAGCGGCCCCGCAGTTGGTCGAACGTATTCGGGCTGAGGCCTACGGTGTCGAGATGGCGATCCTCGAGCTGGCATCGATCTCGGTTCCCGAGGCCCGCCAACTGGCGATCACGCCCCATGACCCGGCCAACATCGACGCAATCGAGCGGGCCATCCGCAACTCCGATCTCGGCTTGTCGCCGAGCAGCGACGGCCGCTCGATTCGGTTGAACTTCCCGCCGCTCACCGAAGAACGGCGGATCGAACTGGTCCGTCTGGTCAAGTCGATGGCCGAAGACGGCCGTATCGCGATTCGCAACGTTCGTCGCGAAGCCCGCAAGGAACTGGAATCGGCCGAGAAAGACAGCCAGATGTCCAAGGACGAGCTCGAACGATCAGAGAAGCTGCTCGACAAGAACACCCAAACGGCTGAAGCGGCAGTCGATTCTGCACTCGAGGAGAAAGAAGCGGAGCTTCTCGAAGTCTGACGGCTTGCCACCTGCCAAGATATGTCACCGACTCAGATCCGCCAACAACCACCCCTCTGCCACAAAGATTGCACCGACAAACGAGCGAGTGGTGCCTGCCGCACGACTCTCACCCCAGGAACGAGATGGCCAGCAACGTGAGTGACGACACCGAACCAGAGACAACAAGTGGTTCATCGGCGCCCGGGATCTTCGATTTCGAACCCCCGCCGGAGATCGATCCGAACAAGTTTGGCCCGGTGCCGATCGTGTCGGTCGGCGACGACATCGTCATCGAGCCCGATCCCACCACTCCCGCCCCGGCCACCGATCTTCCCCACTGGACGGAACCGGCGACCGGCCAGGTGCCGAAGGTGGTTGCCACGTCGGGTGACGAGAATTGGAGTGACCTCGGCGGGCCACGTTGGCACGGCGAAGGTCCGGAGTGGGCGGGCGACGATCTCGACGCCGTCCTCGGCGACGCGTCGAAGAAGGTCGTGATCGACGACGAGGTGTTGCCGTCGGAGTTCGACGAGCCTTCTGCCGGTGATCCCCAGCGGACTGCTCCGGTACGAGAGGCACGTCAACGTGCCGCACGGCCAAGCCGCGTCGAGGCGCCGTCAGGCGAGCGGAACATCCCACAGGCCATCGGCGTTGGGCTCGCACTCGCCGCTGTTGCGCTGCTGATCTTCCGCCGAGACAGCAACCTTCCGGCTCTCGCCCTGATCACCGTGGTCGCGGCTTGGGCCGCGGTCGAAGCGTTCGACGCGATGCGTCGAGCAGGGAGCCATCCGGCGACGCTGCTGGGCATCGTGGCCACCGCCGCACTTCCGGTGTCGGTCTACTACCGGGGCGAGGCCGCCTTCGCCATGGTGCTCGCCCTCACCGTGGTCTTCGGTGCTCTCTGGTACCTTTCGGGCGCCGATACCCAACGACCGGCATTGAATCTGGGTCTCACGTTCCTTGGCGTCGGCTGGATCGGTGTCACCGCAGGCTTTGCCGGGTTGCTCCTCAAGATCGAAGACGGTAGTTCGATCATCGTTGCCGCCATCGTCTGTACTGCGGTGTACGACACCGGCGCTCTCGCCGGCGGTTCGGTCTTCGGCAACCCCGGTCACGCGTTTCACTCCGCCAGTCCAAACAAGACATGGGAGGGGACCATCACCGGCGTACTTGCCGCTGTCGCTGCCGGGGCGATCATGGGGATTCTCGACGTGTCGCCGTTCAGCGTGAAGATCGAACATGCGGTCATGCTCGGCCTGTTGGCCGGCGTGATGGCACCCATCGGTGATCTGACCGAGTCGATGGTCAAACGAGATCTCGGCGTAAAGGACATGGGGAACATCCTTCCCGGCCATGGTGGCGTGCTCGATCGCATCGACGGTCTGCTGTTCGTTCTGCCTGCGACCTACTACCTCGCGCTCCTTCTCGACCTTGCGTGAGCCAGACTGGGTCTCTGTGCACTCAGATCGACACCTCACGACGAGGCCCCGAACGAACACGCCCCGAACGAACACATGGTGCGTGATGACGCCATGAGGGATGGCCCCATCACCGTCGCGGTCGTCGGGTCAACCGGCTCGATCGGGACCCAGACCATCGACGTCGTCGGCGACGAGCCGGATCGATACCGGATCACGGCCCTTGCCGCTGGTCGATCGGTCGATGCCTTGATCGAGCAGGCGTTGGCCCTACGTCCCGACTTCGTTGCGATTGGTGACCCCGATCTCGGTCCAACGCTGCGGGCCGCGCTGCCCGCCGACATCACTGTCGGGGCCGGACCCGACGCATTGGCCGAATGCGCCCGTATGGCCGACGTCACCGTCAACGGAGTCGTTGGCTTCGCCGGGCTGCCCGTCACGTTGGCCGCACTCGAATCCGGCAAGCGCCTGGCATTGGCCAACAAGGAGTCATTGATCGCGGCCGGACCGGTCGTGCAGCAGGCGCGTCGAACGCCGGGCGCCGAACTGGTCCCCGTCGACTCCGAACATGCAGCAGTACACCAGTGCCTGCGGGCCAACGATGTGCCGAAGCGGTTGGCCCGGATCCAGCTCACCGCATCGGGTGGACCGTTCCGTGGCCGTTCGAGGGCCGAACTCGAATCAGTGTCGATCGACGATGCGCTCGCTCATCCAACCTGGTCGATGGGGCCGAAGATCACCATCGATTCTTCCACCCTGATGAACAAGGGGCTCGAGGTCATCGAGGCCAACGAGTTGTTCGGACGTCCAGCGGGAGAGGATGGTTACGACATCGGGCTCGACGACATCGATGTCGTCGTCCACCCCCAATCGGTCGTGCATTCGATGGCTACCTTCACCGACGGTTCCACGATCGCCCAGTTGTCGATGCCCGACATGCGGCTGCCGATCGCCTACGCGCTGGCCTACCCGGATCGGGGAGCGGTTGCCTACGGAGGCATCGATTGGGCCACGTTGGGTCGACTCGATTTCGAGGCACCAGACCGTGAGGCGTTCCCTTGCCTCGACTTGGCCTACGCCGCTGCCCGCATTGGCGGCACCGCGCCGGCCTGGTTGAGTGCTGCGAACGAGATCGCTGTCGAGGCGTTTCTTCAAGGTCGGCTGCGTTGGGTCGATATCCCTGATGTAAACGAAGCGGTACTCGGGATGCATGATGGTGGAAATGGATTGACCCTCGAAGGGGTTCTCGACGGTGACCGTGCGGCTCGCGCCCACGCAGCGGCGGCTGTCTCGAAGGCAGCTGTCGCAGGAAAGGAAACACTGTGACCAGCGTCACCGATTTCGAGCAGATGGATGCTCCCGACCCCGCCGAGCGGCGCCCCGCCGAGGGAGAGAAACGTCCCGCTGGTTCGTGGGTGATGGGTGATCCCGTTGACTCGCCCGATGCCCAGCCTGCGTCGAACCCATTGGGTTTGGCTGCGCTCTTCGGGTTGTTTGCCTTCCTGTATTTCGCGGCAGGGCCCCGGTACTTCCTCATCGTTGTCGGCCTCGTCGTCATGATCTTCCTGCACGAACTCGGTCACTTCATGACCGCCCGTTGGACAGGCATGAAGACCACCCAGTTCTTCATTGGCATGGGGCCGCGCCTGTGGTCGTTCCGTCGAGGTGAAGTGGAATACGGCGTGCGGGCGATCCCGGCGGGAGCATTCGTCCGAATCGTCGGCATGAACAATCTCGACCCGATCGAACCGGGCGACGAGGCCCGGGCGTACAAGAACCAGGCCTACTGGAAACGAATGGTCGTGATCACCGCAGGGTCGATGATGCACTTCCTTCAGGCCATTGTGCTGTTCACCCTGCTGTTCTCCGTCGTTGGCTCGCCGATCAGCCCCGACGGTGAGCCAAACGTGCCAACCGACAACTGGACCGTCGGCACGATCTCGGGTCTCACCACCGGGGAAGTGCCGGCAATCACCGCAGGCATCGAGCCCGGCGACACTATTGTCTCCATCGACGGAGTCGCTATTCCCCGCTGGCAAGACCTCCAGGCCGCAGTCCAAGATCGGGCCGGTGACAAGGTTGCCATCGTGGTCGGCAAGGCCGATGGCACGACGACCGAATCCACCGTCAAGCTGGCCGAGTACACCGATCTCGACGGCACCACCCGCGGGTTCATCGGTATCGCCGTGGCCCGTGAACGGCTCACCTACGGACCGCTGGCCGGCGCCAAGCAGTTCGGCAGTGTGTTCACGCAGACGCTGGGTTTCATTCCCGAGTTCCTCAGTCCCGCCACGTTCGGACGACTCGCCGAGGCCATGTTCGACTCTGATTCCGGCGTCAACGAAGAGACGGGACAGATCGAAAACCGGCCGATCTCGGTGGTCGGCGCCGTGCGCATCGCTGGTCAGCCCGGGTTCGACTGGTCGTTCCCGATCCAAATGTTGGCCATGATCAATATCTCGGTGGGGCTCATCAACCTTCTCCCTCTGCTGCCGCTCGACGGCGGCCACGCGGCCGTCGCCACCTACGAGAAGCTTCGTTCTCGCCGTGGGAAGCGACATGAAGTCGACGTCGCCAAGCTGTTGCCACTCACCTATGCGGTGGTCGCCCTGCTGGCGTTCCTCATGATCTCGACCGTCTGGCTCGATATCGTCCAACCCATAGGATGAACGCGAACTCGTCGACCCCGGCCGATCCCGGGAGCCCGTTGGAGTTTGTTGCTTCGCTCACAACGCCCGGGCGGGTCGCTTGAACTCTTCGGCCGTTGCTGGACGCAGATAGCCTGATCCTCATGGATGCTGGAGCGGTCACCTTCCCCCGAAAGAAGACCAGACAGATCATGGTCGGCGACGTGCCGGTTGGTGGCGGAGCACCGGTGACCGTGCAGTCCATGACCATCACCAAGACGGCGGACCACGAGGCAACGCTCCAGCAGATCTATGCGCTGGCTGCCGCCGGATGTGACATTGTTCGCTGCACCTGCAACGAGCCCGAGGCTGCGGTCGGCCTGGCCAAGATCGTGCCGAGAAGCCCGGTGCCGATCGTTGCCGACATCCATCATCAGTACCGTCGAGCGCTCGAAGCGCTCGAAGCCGGAGTGCATTGCCTGCGTCTCAACCCTGGCAACATCCGCAATCCCGAACACATCAAGGCCGTTGCCCAAGAGGCCAAGGACCGCAACGTGCCCATCCGCATCGGGGTCAACGGTGGCAGCCTCGACCCGAAGCTCTATGAGAAATACGGCGGACGAGTCACGCCCGAGGCCATGGTCGAATCGGCCCTGCAGGAGATCCGCTACTTCCAAGAGGTCGATTTCGATCTCATCAAGATCTCGGTCAAGGCATCGAACGTGCCGCTGATGATCGAGGCGTACCGTCAGCTGTCCGAAGCGGTCGACTACCCACTTCACCTCGGCGTGACCGAGGCCGGCCCGCCGCCGAACGGTTTGTTGAAGGCCACCGCCGGCATTGCGACCCTGTTGGCCGAGGGAATCGGCGACACGATTCGTTACTCGCTCACATCGGACCCCGTCGACGAGGCCAGAGCGGGTCGGGCGCTACTCGAGGCGTTTGGCCTGCGCGAGCGAAAGAATGTCGATCTCATCGCGTGCCCATCATGCGGCCGGGCCGAGATCGACGTCTACAAGATCGCGGCGGAGGCCCAGGCCGCGTTTGCCGACAAGCAGTTGCCGCTGCAAATTGCGGTCATGGGCTGCGTTGTCAACGGCCCGGGTGAGGCCCGAGACGCCGATATCGGCATCGCCGCCGGCAACAAGCGCGGTCATCTGTTCGTCAAGGGCACCAACGTTGCTGTCGTCCCCGAGCGAGAGATGGTGGCGGCGCTGGTGGAATGGGCCGAGTTCATCAACGAGTACGGCATGGATGCGGCGATGGAGCGGGCAGAGTCGACCCGTTCCGAGGCCAGGCGAGCGGCCGAGGAAGACCGAGATCGTAATCTCGGCGAGAAGGGCGAAGACGCCAATCACACCGCGGTCGTCATCAACGAAATCAAACGCAAACGAGACGCCTGACCGCCGTTCCGCGCTCCTTGGGTTGCGGCTGGTGGCCATACCGCTCCGGCCTCTTTGCTTGCTGATTGGAGAGGCTTGCTGATTGGAGAGGCTCACCCCCGTTCGAGCAATCTTTGGAGGGTGTCACCCCCGGAAGTGGGGGTCAGGCTCTCCGGAGCTCGCAGCGCTCGAACGGGCGACGGGCCAAGCTGTTCAGACCGGGCTCTCTGGCTCATCGGCTGGCTCGTCGGCTGGCTCATCGACGACACGATCGTCGGGCGAAGCTTCGTCGGAGACCGGTTCGTCGAGTACGGGGCCGTCGATGGCGTCGACCTCAGCTTCGGCGTCGGCGTCAGCGGTGGAGCCTTCGATCCGATCTCGGATGGCGGCAAACGGGTCGTCGTCGATCTCGCCTTGGATCATCTCGATGCGCCCTTCGGGAGTGGCATCGAGCTCACGTTCCTTGCGTTGTACGTCTCGATCGAGTGACTCGGTGGCGTCATCGATGGCGTCACCGATGTCGGACTTCTCTTTGCGCAGCCAGCCAGTGATCGAGTCCAACAGTCCCATGGCGGCATCTTAGGGTTATGATGTCCCGACATGCCTGTAGGCGTGGGCTTTGGCCCACGCCTTTGTTGTCTCAGGCGAGAGTTCCTTACCATGAGCAAACGACCCGAGGAGATGCGTCAATGCCCGTTGCCGACGACGTCGTCGAATTGTTGCAGCCGGTCATCGAGACCCTCGGCGTCGAGTTGATCGATGTCGAATGGGTTGGGTCCAGCCTCCGTGTCGTGATCGACCAAGACGGTGGAATCACGACCGACCGCCTCACCGAGGTCAACCGGCTCATCTCGCCTATTCTCGACCAGCACGATCCCGTGCCGGGCCGTTACACCCTCGAGGTCTCCAGCCCTGGCGTCGAACGCAAGTTGACCCGTCCGCTTCACTACACCCGGTCCATTGGCGAAGACATCGTCGTCAAACTCGAGCCCGGCAACGAGCCGCGACGCATCAAGGGTCGTCTCGTTGCCTTCGACGCCGACGCCAACGAGCTGACCATCGACGCCGTCGAACTCGACGGCGTCGATCTCGCGTCACCAGAAACCCACAAGATTGCGCTCGGTGACATCGCCAAGAGCCGCACGGTCTTCGTTTGGGGTCCGACCCCGAAGCGGGGTGGCAAGTCGGCTGGCAAGAAGAAGGCCGCTGCCCAGAAAACCACTCTTGAGAAATCCGCGGCTGGCAACGCGACCTCGCAAAAGCCCGCAGATCAGAAGCCGTCCGGGCAGAAGAAGCGCAAGGTCAAGCAGCATCCCGAGCTCGACGAACCGCCGATCTCGACGTCCACCATCCAATCTTCAAAACAAAGCGAGGCCCCTCGTCATGAGTAACGAGATGATCGATGCGCTCCAGGCGCTAGCCGAAGACCGTGGCATTTCGGTTGAGAAGCTGTTCGGCATTATGGCAAACGCGCTGGAGTCTGCCTACAAGCGTCAGCCCGACAGCTACGAGTACAGCTGGGTCACCATCGATCCGGCCACCTTCGATATCAGGGTGTGGGCACAAGACATCGACGAAGACGGCGAACCTTTCGGCGACGAATATGACGTCACCCCCGAGAACTTCGGACGGATCGCCGCCCAAACAACCAAACAGATTCTCATGCAGGGGATCCGAGAGGTCGAGCGGGAACAGAAATACGAAGAGTACGCAGGCAAGGAAGGCGAGATCGTCACTGGCATCGTCCAACAGACCGACTCTCGCTACACCCTCCTCGATCTCGGTCGAGTCGAGGCGTTGCTTCCTCAGGCCGAACAGGTCTCCATTGGACCGCGCGCCGAAGCGGGCAGCCGCCTGAAGGCCTACATCGTCGAGGTTCGAAAGACGGCAAAGGGTCCGCAGATCGTCGTGAGTCGAACGCACCCCGGTCTGGTCAAGCGTCTTTTCGAACTCGAGGTTCCGGAGATTGCCGACGGCATCGTCGAACTCAAAGCTGTCGCCCGCGAACCTGGGCACCGCACCAAGATTGCCGTGTGGTCCCACGATCAGAACGTCGATCCGGTCGGTGCGTGCGTCGGTGCTCGTGGCTCTCGTGTTCGGATGGTTGTCAATGAGCTGAACGGCGAGAAGGTCGACATCATCCCGTTCTCGGAAGACACCTACGACTTTGTCGCCAAGGCACTCTCGCCGGCCAAGGTCAAAGAAGTCCGGATCCATGAAGACACCGGCACCGCTGAGGTCATCGTTCCCGACTTCCAGCTGTCATTGGCCATCGGCAAGGAGGGCCAGAACGCCCGTCTCGCTCATCGCCTGACCGGGTGGCGCATCGACATCAAGTCCGAGACTCAGCTCGCCGAAGAAGCCCTCGGCGTCGAAGACTACGACACCGAAGAATGGGCGCAAGGGGAGTGGATCGTCGATCCCGACACCGGTGAGCAGAAGTGGCAACCGGCCGACGGAAGCGAAGCCATCTCTGCCGAAGAATGGCACCAGGGCGGCGACATCATCGTCGAACCGGAAGACGAAGGTGCGGCCGCTGACACTACAGATTCGGACACTGCAGATTCGGACACTGCAGATTCGGACACAGCAGATTCGGACACAGAGGCCGAGTCGAGCGACGCCGTCGATGATGACACCGCA
>RCMY010001896.1_pt1 | contig 19288 bp, 15 predicted proteins | sample 2041341 | NCBI WGS metagenome assembly RCMY01 (sample SAMN09708234, study PRJNA481090) | Marine sediment metagenome, whole genome shotgun sequencing project. | reverse complement strand
ATTTCATCTAATATATATTCCAAAGCCATAATCCTAGCAGCTGTTTTCTTGTTTGCTTTAATGATTTTCCATGGTACATATTTTTGAGTATTCTTAAACATCAACTCTTTATATGATGTGTATTCATCCCATAATGCCAAAGCTTTTCTATCTACATCGCTATATTTCCATTTTTTGATAGGGCTCGATGTTATATCCTTAAAGCGACGCTCTTGTTCATTTTTTGAAATAGAAAAGTAGAGTTTTACTAAATGGATATCCGAAAGCAACATCATGCGTTCCACATCATTTACCGAATCCATAAAATTTAAATATTGTTTTCTCGTGCAAAAACCATTTACAGGCTCTACCACTGCACGATTATACCAACTTCTATCAAAGAATACCATTTCACCTTCGCGGGGAAAACGATTAATATAGCGCTGAAAATACCATTGTCCTTCTTCTATCTCATCAGGTTTCGGCAAGGCTACTACACGTACTTCTCTTGGTGGTAAATGTTCGGTAATACGCCTAATCGCACCTCCTTTACCGGCAGCATCACGGCCTTCGAAAATAACGACGACTTTTTTGTTGTTTTTGACCACCCATTGTTGCAAAACAAGTAATTCTTCTTGAAGTTTAGCCAAGCGTTTCTCATATTTGAGTGCCTGTATGGCTTTTTTTGGGTCTAATGAAGATTGCCTCAATAAAGCTAACAACCCCTTCTTAGAATTTATTGAAAGCAGTTCTTTATCTTTTAAAGGCTTTTGTCCTTTGCTCATGTGTTAAACGTTTTACTTAAAATAATTACTGCTTATATTTTTATCTGTTGTCTAAAAAACCGATGTACAATATTGGGGTCGGGTAATAGGTCTGGGCAATTAGAGCCCTTACCATCATAATCGAATTGAGATAAAACAAATTTGATGCTTTCTACACGGGCTAACCTTTTATTATCACTTTTTACTATAATCCAAGGGCAGAAAGAGTTGTGGGTTCGAGCGAACATTTGATTTTTATAATAACTATAGTCTTCCCAAAAATCCTTACCTTTTTGGTCGACGGGACTAAATTTCCATTTTTTTAAAGGATTTCCCAACCTATTATCAAATCGCTTTTTCTGTTCGTCAATATTAACAGAAAACCAAAATTTAATAATCTTGGTGTCAGATTCATAGAGCATATGCTCAAACTCCGGCACTTGAACCATAAAGCGCTCATATTGTTCTTTAGTGCAAAAATCCATAACCGGTTCAACAACTGCCCGGTTGTACCAACTACGGTCAAAAAAAACAATCTCACCTGCATTGGGGAGTTCTTTTATATAACGGTTAAAGTACCATTGTTTGCGTTCGATCTCCGTAGGCTTATTAAGTGCTACGATACGCTTTGCACGAGGATTCAAATGCTCTGCAAAACGGCGTATAGTGCCACCTTTACCAGAAGCATCTCGACCTTCAAAGATGATGGCTATTTTCTTCTCTTCTTTTTGAACCCATTTTTGAAAATCTACTAGCTCAGCCTGAAGTTGTAATAGCAACCTTTCATAATAATATTTGTCTAACACATCTGTGTAGAGCGGCATGTCGTTTTTAGATTGTTCTAAATATTCTAGTAAATGTGCCTTGGTTTTTAGTTTGGCAAGTAATGCATTATCGAGCATAGGCTATTATTAAGTCATGAAAATAAGAAAGAAACCTAAGAAAAAAGATGACAAAAGTCAATTGATTACTTTATAAAATTACAGCTAACATTTAGTATTTCAGATTTTTTTGAAATATATACCACATATTTTGTATCCATTATAATGAAAATAACCGTTCGTAGTAGAATTACAAAATATTCACTTTTATCAACATGAATAAAAAGCTAACTACTGGATGATGTGTTGGCATTTTTAATACAATCGCTTCTTAAACCATTATTTCCTCTATCGCCTAAAATAGTAATCAACAGCTAATACTGCACTAGACAAAAGGATAACGAATGAAGTTCAATCTTAATAAATAGCATATTTAAAATCAGTTTATTCTTATGAAAATATTTACATTTTGCTTATAATATTAGTACTTGTTTTTTCCTGTTCTTCTAATATTGATGAACTTATTGCATCTATAGTTGATGAACCACGGTCAACAGAAGACTATATAATGAAAATGGGTTATTGTGTTACCTTTGTAGTTACGGCAGTAGGTCGAAGAACACCACCCTATAGCCACTATTGGTAAGCTAGGCCGATTATAAAAAACGTGTATACAAGCTTAAAAAATGAGGAACATCCCATCAAAAATGTGGTTAAAGAAGTTTATTAAGTTCTCCGCAGTTCTTGTTTTTATAAGTCTAATATTTTTTAGTTGTTCATCTACGAAAAAAAATAAACAGAAAACAATCCCTTCGAATTCCAATCAAAATACTACACAAGTACATAGTAATGGGAATACGGCAACTGCTACGCATAATTATGGTTTTGATGACCATGAATTCATTAGTCTAAGGCCAATGTTAAGAAAAACAATACCATCCAGTGGTAAAAATTCATTGGCACAAATTGGTTCTAGTACATCGACCAACGAAAATGAATCAGTTGTTAATTTGAATAGCAAAAGCATGGTGGCGGATAGGATAGTAGAAAATTATCTCAACAGCGAAAATAAGGAGCCAAAAGGGCATTGCCTCTCAGTAAGTAAAGGGCGTTTTGAACAGGCTTATAAGGAAGTTTACGGTCATTCGCTCTATCAAGATTTACCTACTAGCATGGCTACAAAAATATATACCCCAAAGCAAGTGTTTAATTTGCTGTACGCATCTGCTTCAGACCTAAGCGATGGATGGCGAAGCCTTCCGGAAGACTATAGGGGTAAAGGCAATGCTGGTGCAATTGCTTATGCAGGTATGGGTACTGTGGTTGATTCAACCGGAATTTGGCGTGGGCAATTACAACCCGGAGCACTTATGCAAGTGTGGCGTTTTAAAGCAGATTATGAACAGGTAGTGCATGGGGCGAATGTAAAAACTTTAGATCCTTTTGGACATTCGTTTATTTTTATAAGCTATTTGCGGGATGAAAAAAATAATATTATTGGGCTTAAAATTGCCGATCAAGGTTTTCAAAGCTATAGGCCTCTAATTCGTAGTGATTATGAAGTTTGGTGGGCAGTAAATCTCAGTATTTAATGGGCGGTTAAAAAGTAAAATATTAAGTTTAACATTTTTATTGTAATTTCTTCTTAACTAATACGTTACAAAGATAGTGTCTGATTCCTTAATCTATAAAAATATGCTACTCTTTTCGTTACTACTTTCTTTAGGCTTTACAAACGAAATATCACCTAAAATAGAAAAGGTGGGAGTTCACCCTATGGCTGCCATAAAACCATTGACAGTATTTAAATCTATGAATTTCGAGGAAGAAGTAAGCTTTGACTTTAGGACAGATTTAGACAGCATCACTGATTCTTATACCAATACCAAAGTAGATGTTGATGAACTTCGTTTGCGTTTAAAAGAAGACCTTCGTTTGGGTACTATTTCTTTTGATAATATTAAAACAGAATTTACCAATCAATTAGTAGATAAAATTATACCGCACTGGTACGGTACTCCTTGGAGTTTTGGTGGTCATACAACTATTCCGAACCAAGGTAAAATTGCATGTGGTTATTTTATATCAACCACCTTGCGTGATATGGGTATAAAACTTAATAGGTTTACATTGGCTCAAAAATCACCTTTAGATGAGGCTAAAATGATTAGTTGTGGATCTGTCATTAATAAAGTGGTTCAAGATACCCCAGAAAAAGCTTTTGAGGAAATTGACGGCTTAACCAAAGAGGGACTCTATTTTATAGGTTTTGATGAGGGACATGTAGGCTATCTTTTAAAACGTGAAGGTGAACTATTTCTAATCCATTCCAACTATCTTAATCCTGTATCAGTTTGTATGGAAACCCTTAAAGAATCACGTGTTTTTAAGAGTTTCACCAAATTTCATCTAGTGGATATTTCTCATAACGATACGCTTCTACAACGTTGGTTAGACAATGGCACCGTGTTGTAAATATTTTGCAATTTCAATAGCAGGCGCCTTATAATTAAACTTTATTTCATTTAAATTTCAGCGGCTAATCTACTTGGTTGATTTATTGCCAGTTTTGTGTCTAATTCAGAAGCTACATACGCCCCTCCAACAACATGCACTTTAATACCTGCTGCTTCTAATGGGGCCAATAGTTATTAATCAGATACATTTTTACTCCTTATAGTTTTCACTATAATTTTCAAACGCATAACCAGTCTTTTTGAATCTATCTATATTCTGGATTTTTAAAATTCCAGCGCGTGCCGTCATCCCATTCTTTTCTGGAATTTCCATAAGATGGATACCCCCCATTATCTTTTAACATCTTTGCTAAATGCATTAGATTATAGCTCATAAAAGTCGTGTTGCGATTTGTGAATTCTGAATCAAATCCGATAGGCGGATCTATGCTTTTCCCATTCCATTCCGTATCACCATAACTAGGTCCAGGACCAACTTTTCCAATCCAACCAGCATCTGCTTGAGGTGGAATACTATATCCTAAATGTTGTAGCGCATATAACATACCCATTGAACAATGCTTTACACCATCCTCATTACCGGTAACAATACAACCTCCAGCTTTACCATAGTACACATATTGACCCTTATCGTTTTGATAACCACTCATGGCATATAATCTTTCAATAAGTTTTGATGCTATTGAGGAACGCTCGCCCAACCAAATAGGAGTACCTATAACCAAGATATCGGCAGCCATTACCTTATCATAAATACCAGGCCACTCATCTTTATCATATCCCTCCTTTGTCATATCAGGTTGTACACCAACTGGAACATCATAATCAGCAAGGCGTAACACCTCCACATCGACTCCCTCAGATTCCATAATCTTAACGGATACATCCATTAGATTACGTGTGTGACTTTTTGAGGGTGATTTTTTTAATGTGCAGTTAACAAACACTGCTTTTAAAGTACTGAAGTCTATCTTTTTCATAATTGTTTATGCTATTATTTTCCTATGGTTTTTACTGTAACTACATCAAATACAATATGACCAATAAGCATGGCAACCAACCTCATTTGCATTGAATCATCCATCGGTGGCATTTCAAACATCATACCCATTACTTGCATTCCTATTTGCGCAACAATTAGAGCAGCAATACCAAAAGCGACCCCTTTTAACCAAATATTTTTGATGTTTACATTAGGAGCAAAAACATAACCGTAGCCCAGCGCAAAAAGAATTCCCATCATAAAATGCAAAATCCATCCTATAACTATAGAAACGCCCATTGCGCCAGATAGTAGTTTCCAAGGAGCCATTTCGGGCATGCCCATTTGCGGTGCAACCATCATAATAATTGTCATGACTATTGTTCCCAAAATTCCTGCTAACACATACTTTGTTAATTGATTGTCCATCATATTGTGGTTTAAAATTAGTTTACTTATTAGAAATAATTACTTGTTAAATATCATAGAAATCCAATGACTTCAATAAATATACATAGGTAAAAATCTGAATATTACGATACAAGGTAGAGAAAGCTAATAGTATTTATTACTCCATTCCATTTGATTATTACTATATAAACGCTGTAAGTATAAAATATCAAAAATATAAATGGCTCCTGTAAGTTGTGTGCCAGCTAGCTTAAATTGATTGAAACCCATGACATTATCAGAAAAAATAGGTCTGTCTTTGTTACTTAGGAAAGTCTAAAAAAAGTATTTACGATAATATTCTAAAACACAAATTATCGTTCAACATATTATACTTAAAAAAATGATAGATTACACCTGTAATATTTTGTGTCATATGTAAATAGTATATGTGTCCCCTTATAGCATAGGGGAATAGTAAAATACCTTATTAGCCTATTGTAATTAATCTACAAACCTGTGGCAGGTATTCACATAAAATATGATAATAAAAATCGAATTGTGCTTAAATTATGGCGGCTAATCTACTTGCTTGATTTATTGCCCTTTTTGCGTCCAATTCAGAAGCTACATCTGCACCGCCAACAACGTGTACTTTGATTTCCAAAGCTTCTAATGGAGCTAATAGTTCTTTACATGGTAATTGACCAGCGCAAATGATAACAGTATCTACCGCTAATATTTTTTGCTCTTTATTTTGAACATAATGTAAACCTTCATCATCAATTTTAGTGTATTGCACGCTATCAATAAATTGTACGTTTTTCTTTTTCAGGGTAGAACGATGGATCCAGCCTGTGGTCTTTCCTAAATTGGCACCAAATTTACCTTTACTACGCTTAAACATGAAAATTTCACGTGGTGAAGGATGAACTACTGCTTCAACCCCCTCAATACCGCTTCTTGCGGTCATGGTTTTATCTATTCCCCATTCTTTTAACCATGCATCAATATTCAATGAATTACTTTCACCTTCGTGCGCTATGTATTCTGATACGTCAAAGCCAATGCCTCCGGCACCAATAACGGCGACACGATTTCCAACTGGCTTCTTTAACTTTATAACATCAATGTAGTTTACAACTTTCGGATGGTCAATACCTTCAATTTTTGGAGTTCTTGGTTGAATTCCTGTAGCTAATATCACTACATCAAATCCTTCATTTTGTAAATCTTCGGCCTTTACTCGTGTATTTAATTTTACGGCTACCTGATGCAATGCTATTTGGGTATTGAAATACCGAATGGTTTCGTAAAATTCTTCTTTTCCTGGAATTTGCTTTGCCATGTTAAACTGTCCCCCAATTTCTTTATCGGCATCAAAAAGGGTAACATCATGTCCGCGTTGTGCGGCAATGGTTGATGCTGCTAAACCCGCGGGACCAGCACCTACAACGGCTATCTTTTTCTTTTTCTCCGTAGGAAGATAATTGAGCTCCGTTTCATGACATGCTCTCGGGTTTACCAAGCAACTGGCTACTTTCTGTTCGAAAACGTGGTCTAAACAAGCTTGATTACAACCAATACAGGTATTTATTTCATCTGCCTTATTTGCTACTGCTTTATTCACCCATTCTGGGTCCGCTAAAAAGGGTCGTGCCATCGAAATCAAATCAGCATGACCTTCTGCCAATACCTTTTCGGCCGTTTCTGGCATATTTATTCTGTTTGAAGTCACTAACGGAATAGAAAGTTCTTCTTTCATCTTTTTAGTCACCCAAGTAAATGCCGCTCTGGGTACCGATGTTGCAATAGTGGGTATACGTGCTTCATGCCAACCTATCCCTGTATTTATAATCGTAGCACCCGCTTTTTCAATTTCTTTACCTAAGGCAACTACTTCTTGCCAAGAGCTTCCTTTCTCAACTAAATCTAACATCGATAACCGATAGATAATTATAAAATTGATACCCACAGCTTCTCTCGTTTGCTTGACTAATGTTATAGGTAATCGCATTCGGTTCTCATAATTTCCTCCATAATTATCGGTACGCTTATTTGTTCTTTCCGTAATAAATTGATTTATTAAATACCCTTCGGAACCCATAATTTCTACGCCATCATAACCTGCTAATTTTGCAAGTTTTGCAGAGTTTACAAAGTCACGTATGGTACGATTAATGCCCGATTGCTTGAGCTTAAAAGGTTTAAAAGGACTAATGGGGGATTTTATGGCAGACGGGGCAACCGCCAGGGGATGATACCCATAACGCCCAGCGTGTAAAATTTGCATACATATTTTACCACCTTCATTATGCACGGCATCTGTAATTACTTTATGATGTTTTGCGTGTTTTTTTGAGCTCATACGTGCCGAAAAAGGAGCTGTCCAGCCTTGTACATTAGGGGAAATTCCGCCAGAAACAATTAACCCAGCGCCACCTTTTGCTCGTTCTGCATAATAAGCTGCTATTTTTTCTAAACCATTTTTTTTCTCTTCCAAGCCAGTATGCATAGAACCCATTATAATGCGATTTTTAAGGGTGGTAAAGCCTAAATCTAAAGGTTCAAAAATATAGGTGTACTTGGTCATTTTTCTTAACGGTTTTATAGTCAGTTACTATGCATGCATACTAATTGGTAAGTTACGTTATTTTATAATGAATGAACTCATGAAACAAACTCATCCAAAGATTTGAATGAAATATGGTTAGTGTTTTTATACTATAAAAACTTTTTTTTCTACCTATTGAAACCAAGAAAATTAGGTTATTTAAAAGTCAAATTTTATTTCAGGTTCATGTCTTCCAATTCCACAAATGACTAATATAAAATAGATAATAACCAACTGGTAACCAGTAGGAGTGAGGTATTATTCGGTTAGAATGGAATAACTGAAAAAACTATCTTTAAATAAAAACAATTTATCATGGCAGAAGATGCACAAGACTCTAATTGGCCCTTACCAAAGTTTTACTTTATGGTTGATTGGGGGTCTACAATCAATATTCCTTTTCAAGAAGTAAGTGGATTGGATATAGAATCAGAACCCATAGAATATAGACATGGTAATAGCCCGGTATTTTCAAAAATAAGCATCCCCGGAATGATCAAAAGCAAAAAGGTTACCTTGAAAAAAGGGGTATTTGTAAAAGACAATACTTTTTGGGATTGGTTCGAAAAGATAAAAATGAACACCATTGAGCGGCAAAACGTGGTCATCAAATTAATGGATGAAGGTGGTAACCCCACCATGACATGGACACTTTTGAACGCTTGGCTATCAAAAATTACGTCTACTGAACTTAAATCAAATGGTAATGAAGTGGCCGTTGAAAGCATAGAGATTGCCCACGAAGGATTAACCATTGCTAATGGATAAGATATATGTAAAATGATGTTTTTTTGCTCGACTAATATGCCACCGACCGCTTTTATTTTGCATTAAAGTTTGTTGGTTTTCCCGATATGGATGGTAGTCTTCAAAAAGTATAGGGTCTGAAAGTCTCCATTGAAACAGAGGACAAAAAAGAAACTGTTGATATAAATGCCTTTTATTATTATCCTTTTTAGTTGTGATGACAATGTGGATGGTCAGGGGCGCAATGATGAATGTAATGTGCAGCAGCATGGTAATTCTCCCATTACTTTACAGCTATTTTAGTCTTTAACTCAACTTCAGTATTTCCGATTTTTAACTGCAATCTTGCAAACATCTTTTGAGAATTAACAGTTAATACGTAATAAAAATATGTCAAGATGCCATGACTATAGATTTACTTCATTTTTAGAGGTAATACTTCCATACTCCTTGGTATACACCCGAACCATCATTAAAAATAGGCTAATTAGTAATGGACCGAAAATCAATCCTATAAATCCAAAAATAGGCACTCCAATGATTACCCCTATCAATGTAATTAGAGGGTGTACGTTATCCAACTTGTTCAATACATATACCCGAATCATATTGTCAGTCGTACCTACAATTATAATACCATACAGTAAAATACCCCAAGCTTGAAAAATGTTGTCATTTGATAATGCTATTAAAAAGACAGGGATAATACCGATAATGGCCCCAATAACTGGCACCATAGACCCAACAGTTACAATTACCGCCCAAAAGAAGGGTTGTTCAACACCAAAAATAAAAAACCCGATTAAAGCAACCATGCCTTGTGCGATTGCCACGACAGGAATTCCTAAGGCATTGGAGCGCACCTTAGCTCTTATTTCATTGGCTATTAATCCACTATAATTTTTTTTAAATGGTGTATAGGTATACAAGACTTCATTCAATTCCTCATTTTTAATCAACATAAAATAAAGTATGAAATACATCATTGCGATTGCAATGACCATGTTAACCGAACCTCCCAATACACCCTGTAGTCCTTCAGATAATGTGGATGATATTTTCTCGTGCTCTATACTTGAGGTTAAGTCCACACCAAAGTTATTTTCCCAAATAGCTATTTTTTGTTTGATCAGATCAATATAGTGTTCAAAATTATTAAGACCCTTACCTACTTTTTTACCTAACATCAAGCCTACTCCTGCAAAAGGAAGTAAAATACAAAAAAAGGATAGCACCAATAATAGTAATGCCGCTAAGCCAGGCCGCCAATTTTTAGAGGTTAATTTCTTCATTGGTCCTAAAAGCAAGATATATAGAGTCAATGCTCCGAGAAAACCAGAGAGATAAGGAACCAGTGACTTAAATAATATACCACCCATCAGAACAATAAATAATATCATAAAGACTTGGCGAATAATTTCAGCGGGTATTGTTTTCATATTAATATCATCTTTAAACCACACATCGGATTAAGTTATTTCCGGGTTATTGTAAAAATTAAGTTCGGAAAAACATCTGGATTCCCAAGCATTTTTGTAGTTATACTTTTAAATTTTATCATTATTTCTTAATTTAATTCTTAGTCTCATTGCATTGCTTAATACAATGGGAATGTCATACATACTGACAAATCATTTTCACACTATTTATGAATTAATCAAATAAAGTTCTTTTCCATTTATAAAAAGAAGACGACGACTAAGCCATGAATAAAAATTTATTATGCGAGCCAATTCCGATACGTATCGGGAAGAGGGAGGGTAATGTAATTAAGTGGAATGGTATGCAACAGGTATACTATACAATAGGGTAATAAGTACTTTATAAATTTGGTACATTAGTGGTACTATACTAGTTAAACTAGCAAATAGTCTTATCAGGTTAGTTTACTAATTGCTTTCTTAATAGTTATCATGAAGTCATTAGCCAACTAAAAACCATTTAATTTTTAAACCAATGAGATTACCCTGTATCCTGTTTATTTGTTTGCTTGCTTTTTTGGGGTGTGACGAAAAACCATTAAATGAAGTATCGGAACAAACATTTCATTATAATCATCAAATTTTTGAAGAAAACAAACTATTTCCCAGAGCTACTTACTTTAGTCTAGAGTCGGATACGCTTTCTATAAAGGAATATTCAAGACGATTCTTACCCCTAAATGGCGATTGGAAATTTCATTTTGTAAAAGATCCCAAGCAACGACCTACAACCTTTCAAAATGTAGATTTTGATGATAGTAGCTGGACCACTATTCCCGTTCCTGCCAATTGGGAAGTTGAAGGTTATGACCATGCCATTTATTTAGATGAACGTTATCCTTTTACTACCCAATGGCCCAATGTACCTACCGGTTATAATCCGGTAGGTACCTATCGTAAAGAGATACATCTTAACAATGAGTTTTTGTCAGAAGATGTGATTCTACATTTCGCAGGTGCAAAATCAGTCATGTACGTTTATATCAACGGCACCTATGTTGGCTATTCACAAGGGAGTAAAACGCCTGCAGAATTTAATATTACTGAATACCTGTCTAAAGGCAAAAACCTGATTGCTCTACAACTTTTTCGTTGGAGCGATGCCAGTTATTTAGAAAGTCAAGACATGCTGCGTATGAGTGGCATAGAGCGCGACGTATACCTATATACTCGCCCTAAGGTTTATATCGCAGATTATTATGCATACACCAATTTAGATGACACCTATACCAACGGCATATTTAAGGATACAGTTACTATTAGCAACGAAACTAATGAAGCCACATCAAGGATAATAACGGTAGAACTTTTAGACGGAGACACGTCGGTGTACAGTACAACTGAGACGGTAAAAATACCTGCTAATTCGAAGGTTGACTTTACATCAGAAAAAATTATTGAAAATGTAAAGAAATGGTCGGCAGAGTTACCAAATCGATACAAAATTGAAATTTCTCTGGAGGATACTAATCAGCCAAAAAACAATCAATATATAAAAAGGAATACAGGTTTTAAACGTGTAGAGATTAAGAATAGTCAAGTCCTGGTCAACGGAAAAGCAATTTATATCAAAGGGGTCAATCGGCATGAAACCGACCCTTTAACAGGGCATGTGGTTTCAAAAGCCTTAATGGAAAATGATATTAAGTTGATGAAGCAGAATAATATCAATGCCGTACGTAGCTCGCATTACCCTAATGACCCGTATTGGTTAGAATTATGTGATCAATATGGATTATATGTTGTTGATGAGGCGAATATTGAAAGTCACCCATTGGCAATAGATGAGAAGACCCAAATTGGTAATGAAATGAGTTGGTTGCCTGCCCACATGATGCGTACCCATCGTATGTATTACCGAGATCGTAACCATCCTTCTATTTATTCTTGGTCGCTAGGTAACGAAGCTGGCGAAGGCGAAATTTTTAGAACTACCTACAAATGGCTAAAAGCGCACGACAATAATAGAATTGTACAATATGAACCGGCAGGAAAAGAGGAGTATACCGATCTCTATTGCCCCATGTATCCGAAACCCGAATACCTTATTGAGCATGGTAAATCAAAATCTGACAAACCTTCAATACTAATTGAATATGCCCATGCCATGGGTAATTCGGTCGGTAATCTTCAAGATTACTGGGATATTATCGAAAAATACCCCAATCTGCAAGGCGGTTTTATTTGGGATTGGGTAGACCAAAGCCTAGAATTTAAAGATGAAAATGGAAATCCCTATTTTGCCTTTGGCCATGATTACCATCCAGATTTACCTACAGATGGTAATTTTTTAAACAATGGATTGGTAAATCCGTTCAGAAAGCCAAATCCACACCTAACGGAAGTGAAAAAAGTGTATGAGCCCGTGCAGTTCAAATACTTAGGAGGTAAAACTATAACCGTTGAAAACAAAAATTTCTTTTCTGATTTTGCGGATAAGGAAATACGAATTCGACTATTGGTAAACGGAAAAATAAAAGCTGAACAAACAGGTATTCCTGTTGATGTACTGCCACAAAAAACTGTAGAAATTCAACTTGATAAGTTACCCGATACCTTTAACCGTGAAGATGACTATGTTTTAGAAGTTAGCCTTATCCAAAAAGAGGAAACACCTTTAGTTTCCAAAGGGTATGAAGTCGCTTGGGACCAATTTATCCTTAGTATGGGCACTATTAATAGTACATCGTCTTCGAGTAAAACACCGCTAGAAATAGTAACTACTGCAGCGAATATTGAAATAAAAAATGACAAGACCAATTTAAAAATCGATGGCAAAACAGGGGAAATTACATCGTGGCTTTTTGAAGGCAAAATGATTACAAACCAACCTATACGTCCCAATTTTTGGAGACCGCCTACCGATAATGACTTAGGAAACGGAATGGATAAATGGGCTAAAATATGGCAAAATGCAACCTATAATTATTCTGCTAAATTAGTGGGACAACCTATTAAAACCCGTGATGGAGTTTCGTTTAAAGTGTTTTACGAGCTACCAAATTCAGAAGCCAATGTTACTGTCATTTATGAGATTTTAGGAAATGGTATTTTGAACATCAACTATACATTTAAACCGAACCAAAAAGAGTTACCTAATATTCCAAGATTGGGAATGTATGTAACACTGCCTGATACTTTTACCAACGTTTCTTGGTACGGAAATGGACCTGCAGAAAGTTATTGGGACCGAAAAACCGGTGTTAAAACCGGTATTTACAACGGAAAGATTGTTGACCAATTTTATAGATATATGCGACCTCAAGAAACAGGAAACAAAACAGATGTTCGGTGGATGCAGGTTTCTTCAGAAGCCTTAACCTTAGCGCTTACAAGTACTAAGTTACTAAACGCTAGTACTTGGCCATTTGCTATGAAAGAAATCGATTTTAATAGCGAAGATGGGAGTGTTTCAGCCTCTGGTTTGGTACCCGTAACCACAAAGCATGGGGTTGATATAAAAATTGGGAATACCATACAATGGAATATTGACCATATGCAAATGGGTGTTGGTGGTGATAATTCATGGGGAGCTCCGGTACATGATGAATATATAATTCACCCTAAAGCGTATCAATATTCATTTTCTATACAGCCGATGATAAAGCAGTAGAATTATTGAATAAATATATAGAATAGCCAATTTGGGCTATAATCTTACACTTCATTTACGATATTATACGCTTTAAAATTTCTAAAAAAACAATGAAATACGCTTAGCGCATTGTGACGATAGGAGTGAAGTGGTCATGTCTTAGCGTCGGGTTATATTTAGATTATTGAATAAAGTATTTTAAAACGTTACATCTGGTTTCAGTTTAAATATCCATATGTTACCCATCTATTATCATATACAACATTACGTCCTCATTTTCGTTATTTTAATGTTCCCACAATAGAAACTTATGGTACTAAAACCTCAAAAGATGAAGAAAGCATATTTTTTTTGGATGCTTCTCGCCGTATCTATTTATCCAATGTGCGGTCAAAGCTTGCAAGATCTTCCCCTTTTCAATATATCACAATTGACCTACGAGGGGGCCTTCCGTATAAAGGCTAGTGAAAACGGCATATCAGATATCAACTATTCCCAAGGTCCCATTGCCTATAATTATGACAATCATTCTCTCTTTATCGTTGGCCATGCCCACCAGCAAGCTATAGCTGAATATGCTATACCAGAAATCGTAAAAAGCGAAACGCTGTCGGAATTAAATATGATAGAAACCCCTATTCAGGTATTTAGTAATGTGTTATCTAAAACTACCGATGGAAACCCAGAAGGTATAGATAGGGTAGGAGGCCTTTATTACGCGAACCATGGCGGGCAGGCCAAACTGATTGTCAATGCTTATGAATATTACGATGCGCCTGCAGACAATACCGTAAGTACACTTATCGTGAACGATGCCAATGCCTTAGAATCTTCTTCGGTAAGTGGCTACTATAGTTTTGAAGGGAATGCCGCACATACTTCAGGTTGGTTATCGCCGATTCCAGAAGCTTGGCAAGAAGTTTTGAGCGGTACGCATATTACCGGTCATTCGAGTGGTATACCCATCATTTCAAGGGCTAGTGTCGGTCCCTCTGCCTTTTCATTTGAAATCAACGATGTTTTAAATGCAACCCAATCTATTGAAACCACCACCTTATTAGATTTTAGCCTAAAAAACCCCTTAAACAGCGACCTGAGCAACGATTCAAAAACCAATGATTTATGGACGCATCTGTCAATGGCGACCTATGGTTTTATCGTACCCGGTACCCGAACCTATTTGACTTTAGGTAAAAGTGGAGGTCACGAAAGCGGAGTCTGTTATAAATGCACCCAAGATAACGGCAATTTATGCGGCGGTTATTGCACCCCTGAAGCCAATGACAATTATCAATACTACTGGCTTTGGGATGTCAACGATTTGGTTGCGGTGAAAAATGGAACTTTGAACCCATATGACGTACGACCTTATGAACATGGCTATTTTGATACCCCGTTTCAGGGCAATGGCTCAAAAAGTATTGGAGGAGGCACCTATGACCCTAGTACCGGAAATCTGTATTTGTCCGTACAAAGTGGAGACACCGAACAAGGAACCTATGCCAGACCACCCGTTATCGTAGTCTATAATACAAATGGAGAAGTACTGACCGAAAACCTGCCAATAGCCGAGGTTAAAATTGTAATGTATCCCAACCCCACTTCAGGCATTCTTTATATAGAGGGCCTCGTATCAAAATCGATGGTTCAAGTAAACGATTTAAGCGGAAAACACGTAAAGACCATAACCACCGAAGAAGCTACTTTAGAAATCGATTTGAGTGCTATTTCTTCAGGCGTTTATATGGTCTCCGTTAGTAACATGGCCACAAATCAGGTGTATGCACAACAAATAATTAAGACCGATTAAAGCATTGACAATCGAAGGTCGTAAAGCTGCTGTTATTTCTTGATTACGTTGACACGTTGGCAAAAGTAGTAATGATATCTCGTTCAAATTTTTCTTAAAATCAGTTCTTCTCAAAAGGTAATGCCATCGACGAATGAGATGCATTAATAAATCTTCATACAAGATAAGAGGCAAGAATGGTTTTGATAAGATTTTCCTAATAATATCAGAAGTACCATTAGGACTAATTATTCATTGATTTAAATAATTTAGTTTGTATTTAGTGTGACAAATTTCATTTGTTTAATACTAATGGTGTATAAATCTAATTTTCAGTACTATGATCAATATAACTACAGAAAACAATATTCAGAAAATTCTTATCAAGTTTTATACATGTGAACTACGAACCTTTAAACGCATACTTGGTTTAACGTAAAGATTCAACCAAGTAGTTGTTCATTTTATATATACTTGGCCACAATAATCATTTACAGAATAATGAATAAAATAAGAAAGCTTGTTAAAGATACAATATGGTTATTGTACATCCCAAAAAAGGATTGTGCTCCTTATTCTTTTAGACCGTTTTCAATATTTAATAATTGAAGTATCTGTTCCGTATTCTTTATATAAATAACTCTTTTATCTACTTCAATAATCCCTTCATCCTTAAACTGTTTAAGGCTCCTTCCCAAACTTTCAGGTGAAGTACCAATAATGTTTGCCAAATCTTCTCGTGTTAAATCAATACCCTTTGCTTTATCATGTTTTCGGAATCTATTTTCTAAAATGAGCAAATTAATCGCCAATCGGGCATTTAGATTTTTTTGGGCTAGTACAGTAATAATATTGGCAAGAACCCCGAACTCATGCCCTATATTTTTTATAAAAGTTTTTTGCAAAGCAGGAATATCCTGTAATAATAGAAAAAATACATCTTTAGCTATAAAATTTACTTCCAAGTCCTCCAAGGCTTCACAGGAATCTTGATAACGCTCTTCTCCAAATAAAGCGTGATACCCTAGTACATCACCAGTTGTGTAGATGTAAAAAATTTGTTCTGCTCCAGAAAAGCCACGTTTAAACTTTTTCGCTTTCCCTTTCTTAATCTGAAAGATACCCGTAGGAATTCCTTCTTCATAAAATAAAAGGCTCCCTTTCTTAATGATTAAAGGCTCCATAGTATCATTTACTATTTTTTTTTCATCAGAAGTTAATGCTTCAAAAAGCAGGTCACTTTGAAAATCAAATTGCGAATAAAATTTTTTCATTAGTCAAATATATAATTAATAATGCATTAAAATATAACATATGTTATGTTTATGGATAACATATGTTGTATTTTTGTGTTTAATGGAATGAACCACGAATTATGAATGAAAGCAAAATTAGTCTTGTAAATGGTAAGCTACATGTTCCAAATAAACCTATTATCCCTTTTATTATAGGTGATGGTACCGGGCCAGATATTTGGAAAGCCACAAAATTAGTAATAGATACTGCTATTAAAAAAGCATACAGAGATTACCGGGAGATTAAATGGAAAGAAGTGTATGCGGGAGAAAAGGCCTTTGAAAAAACGGGAGAATGGTTACCCAAAGAAACTATAAAGAGTATTGATAAACATCTTGTAGCTATTAAAGGACCATTAACAACACCCATAGGTGGCGGTATGCGGTCGCTTAATGTGGCAATGCGTCAACAACTCGATTTATATGCTTGCGTAAGACCCGTAAAATATTATGAAGGCGTGCCTTCACCAGTAAAGCATCCTGAGAAAGTAGACATGGTTATTTTTAGGGAAAATACAGAAGATATTTATGCTGGAATTGAATGGTTAAACGGTACCCCTGAACTTGAAAAAATAAAGAACTTTCTAATCCATGAAATGGGTGTTACTGCAATTCGGTTTCCTGATTCCGTATCTATTGGAATTAAACCCGTTTCAAAAGAAGGGACCGAGCGATTAATGAGATCGGCAATTACATATGCTATTGATAATAAAAAAGATTCGGTCACTATTGTTCATAAAGGTAATATTATGAAATTCACCGAAGGTAAATTCAAAGAATGGAGTTATCAATTGGCTAAAGATGAGTTTGGTGCAAAAGATCATGAAGGAGGTCCATGGCAGGTTATTACTAAAAGCGGACATCAAATAATCATCAAAGATGTCATCGCCGATGCATTTTTGCAACAAATCATTTTAAGACCTGAACAATACGATGTTATTGCAACTTTGAACTTAAATGGTGATTATATTTCTGACGCTTTGGCGGCTATTGTAGGGGGAATAGGAATTGCACCAGGTGCAAACATTAATTACCAAACGGGTGTTTCAATATTTGAAGCAACACATGGTACAGCGCCTAAATATATGGATCAAGATAAAGTGAATCCTTCTTCCGAAATCCTTTCTGGAGTTATGATGTTAGAATACTTAGGTTGGCAAGAAGCTGCAGACCTTATCGTTAAAGGATTAAAAAGAGCTATTCAGAAGAAAACGGTAACCTATGATTTTGAAAGATTGATGGAGGGTGCCAAACTGCTTAAATGTTCTGAATTTGGACAAGCGATTGTTAGTAATATGTAAGTCTATCCGAGCAAAAAATTGTTGATCCCTAATTAGAAGATATTAGATGAAAAAGGGAACTAAGGGCTACAGTATTTTAAATTTAAAATGCCCACGTTGTCAAATTGGAAATTTATTCAATAATCCAGGATTATTTGTGTTTACAAGAATTCTAGAAATGCCCGATAAATGCCCTCATTGTAAGCAGAATTTTAAGCTAGAACCAGGGTTTTACACCGCTGCTTTGTGGATTAGCTATCCTATCGTACTTCTTATTTTTATACCCTTACTACTATTAGGATTTTCATTAGATAACATGAATAGTTTTTTCAAATATTTGTATCCATTTATCATACTCTTAAGTTTCATGCTTCAGATTCCATTAATGCGTATTGCAAGAGCCATTTTACTGAATATGACCATCGATTATTCAACAAAGTGGTAACCTAAAATAAACGTGTAAACGCAATATTTAAAATTATTAATAAGTAAACAAATGGGTAAAGAATTTATTCCAAAATTATTTTCTCTTTTAAAACAGGGCATATCAAAAGAAACTGCAACAAAAGATATGCTTTCAGGATTAATAGTAGGAATCGTTGCTTTACCATTGGCCATCGCTTTTGCAATAGCCTCTGGCGTATCACCTGAAAAAGGAATATTAACTGCAATTATTGCTGGTATAATTATATCGACTTTTGGTGGTAGTCGGGTTCAAATTGGAGGACCCACAGGTGCTTTCATTGTAATAGTTTATGGTATTGTTCAACAATACGGGGCAGATGGGTTAACCATCGCTACATTTATGGCTGGCTTTATCATTATTGGTTTTGGGTTGGCACGGCTTGGAAATTTATTAAAGTACATTCCCTATTCCCTTATTGTGGGTTTTACAAGTGGTATTGCCCTCATTATTTTTTCCACTCAAATTAATGACTTTTTTGGTCTCCATATCACAAAAGTTCCTGCCGATTTTATAGATAAATGGTCAGTGTACTTTTCTAATTTTCACAAAGTTAATTGGTATGCAGTTAGTATTGCAGTGGCAACTATATGTATTACACTTTACTTTCA
>RCMY010001895.1_pt1 | contig 19293 bp, 21 predicted proteins | sample 2041341 | NCBI WGS metagenome assembly RCMY01 (sample SAMN09708234, study PRJNA481090) | Marine sediment metagenome, whole genome shotgun sequencing project. | reverse complement strand
CTCGAGCGGCTCGAACAGGCTGCGTTGCGTGACCACCGCAAGCTCGCCAACGAGCTCGATCTCCTGTCGTTCCCGTCGGAGCTCGGTGGCGGGCTCGCCGTCTGGCATCCCAAGGGTGCGATCATCCGCAGGCTCATGGAGGACTACTCCCGAGACCGCCACGCGAATGGTGGCTACGAGTTCGCCTACACCCCGCATCTCGCGAACTCGAAGCTGTTCGAGATCTCCGGGCACCTCGACTTCTACGCCGACTCCATGTATCCGCCGATGGAGATGGACAACGGCGAGTACTACATGAAGCCGATGAACTGCCCGATGCACAATCTGGTGTACAAGTCGCGCCAGCGCTCCTACCGCGAGCTGCCGCTCCGTTTGTACGAACTCGGAACCGTGTATCGCTACGAACTCTCCGGCGCCCTCCACGGATTGATGCGCATCCGTGGCTTCACCCAGGACGACAGCCACATCTACTGCACCGAGGAGCAGGCCAACGGCGAGATCCGTAGCCTGCTCGACTTCGTGCTGTCGGTGCTTCGTGCGTTCGGGTTCGAGGACTTCGAAGCCATGCTGTCGACCCGCCCGCCCGAGAAATCCGTCGGCACCGACGAGGGCTGGAACGACGCCATCGAGCACCTTCGTGCCGCACTGGTCGCCGAAGACATCCCGTATGAGGTCGACGAGGGCGGCGGCGCGTTCTACGGGCCGAAGATCGACATCAAGGTCCGAGACGCCATCGGCCGGGCCTGGCAGCTCTCGACCATCCAGTACGACTTCAACCTGCCTGAGCGGTTCGAGCTCGAGTACATCGGCGACGACGGTGCGGCTCACCGGCCGGTCATGTTGCACCGGGCGCTGTTCGGTTCGATCGAGCGCTTCTTCGGCGTCCTCGTCGAGCACTTTGCCGGAGCCTTCCCGGTGTGGCTCGCCCCGACCCAGGTCCAGGTGCTTCCGGTGTCCGATGCCCACCTCGACTACGCCGAAGAGGTCAATGCCGAGTTCGTGGCGGCCGGGCTCCGGTCTGAGGTGGTCGTCGGTGACCAGCTCGGCAAGCGAATCCGCAACGGCAAGACCCACAAGATCCCGTACGTTCTGGTCGTCGGCAACGACGACATCGAAGCCGGAACCGCCGGCGTGAATCCGCGGGGTGGCTCGGTCGAGCGAGACGTCCCGATCGCCGACTTCATCACCCGGATCCAAGACGACATCGAGCGGCACGCCTGACCGAGATGGCTGAACTGGATCATCTCTGGGCCGGGTGGAAACGCGCCGCGTTCGGCACCGGCAACGCCGCCGACGGTCGGCCGTTGGAGGAGCCACGTCGGGTCGCCGGGGCATCGTTGTTCGAGTCGATCGAGCAGTCCGGTCTCCCCGATGACAAGACTTACATCGTGTGGCGCGGCGAGCGAACGTTCTGCATCCTCAACGTGTTTCCCTACACCTCGGGGCACTGCATGGTTCTGCCGATCCGGAAAATCGCCACGCTCGGCGATCTCGACGAAGCAACCTACGACGAGCTCTGGCGATCGGTCCGCATGGCCTCACACGCCATTCGAACGGCCTTCGACCCGCAGGGTCTGAACGTCGGGATCAACGAGGGTTCGGCTGGTGGCGGTTCCGAGCCAGACCATCTGCATGTGCACGTCGTGCCTCGCTGGAATGCCGACACGAACTTCATGACAGCAGTCGCCGAGACACGCATTCTGCCGGTCCCGCTGTATGACACCTGGAAACAACTACGCGAAGCGTGGCCCGACTCGTTACCGTTTCCCGCGTGACCGAGAACGAGGAACCCAGCAACTCCGATCCCGCGCTCGGAGACCACATCGACGAACTGCCGGCAGATCTCCAGCCGGGCATGGTCGACCACGAGGACTACCTCTTCCCGAACAACAACCGTCGTCGGGTGCCAGGTGTGATCTATCTGGTCATTGCGGCCGTGCTCGCGGGTGCCTACTTCGCCAACGGTGAAGGCGTGCTGATGAACAAGGGCATTCTCGCTGCGGCCATCATCTTGGCCGTCGTCGGGGTCTACAGCCTGTTCGCCGGAGTCAACCTCGATGTCGACGAGCGCGATGCCCTGGTTGCGTCGACCAAAGAGGTGGGGTTCCCCGTCGGTCATGCATCGGCGCAGCTCGGCTGGCGCGGACTGTTGAGTCGACCGACGTGGCGCATCTTGCTCTACTCGGCCGACAACCCGCCGACCAAGCGCGGTCTGGTCCTGGTCGACGGGGTCGACGGCTCGATCGTCGAACAGTTCGTCGAGGACAATCCAGAGGACTGGACCGAACTCGACGCCTGATGCTCGGCCCCTGAAGATCGGGGTCGGCCACCGTCACCGCCGAACGGTGGCCAAGCGCTCGTGCTTGGTCAGTTTCAAACCGAGGGCGAGCACGGCCCCAGCGAACACGACGACGAATGCCGCGGGAATGACGAGTGCGGCGGCGAGCCCCAGAAGGGCGCCGAGGACAAGGTGATGGGTTTGCAGTTGGTTGGTCATGGCCTCATCGTGAGGTCGAGCACCGACGAGTGAATCGGGGATGTCCCCCTGCGTGGACCCGGGGCGGGTCACCCGGGGTGCGACACCGAGATGCTCAGGAACGCAACCAGTCGAGCTGGCGCTCGGCCGCCCGAAGGGTTTCGATGCCTTCCCGGGCGATGCTCTGCACGACATCGATGAGGCGAATCGAGCCGCCGCCGGTGATCGACGCCGTTCGTGCCCATTCGTCGGGCTGCAGGGCATCGAGACGATCGGCGAGTTCGTTGGCCGACCGTCCGATGACGTCGGTTGCTTCGGTCATCGTGGCGGCGGGAACCGAACCGTCGGTCCAGCTCGCTTCGTCGAACGACTCGGCGAGGCAGACGGGGTCGACGTGTGTGGCGATTCGTTCGGCCTCTGCGGCGAGCATGGAAACCGCACGCAACGCTCGGTTGGAGAGCGAGACCATGGATTGGCCGTCTGGGCCTGGGGTGTCGGCCCGGGCGAGGAGCTCGGGGTCACTTCGCATCGGCCCGGTGACGGCTCCGAAGCGGCGCTCGAACGAGCGAAGGGTGGCGACGAGGTTCGTCGGTGTGAGTGAGTCATAGCGATCGGCCATGACCGCGACCCTACTGCTTGCAGAACCTTCATTCTGCAAGCACCCGCTAGAGTGCGCCCATGTTCGACGGTTCGTTTCGTACCAACTTCGAGAAGGTCATGTCGCCGATCGGCGCAACGCTGAGTCGTATCGGCGTGTCGCCCGATGTCGTGACCGGCCTCGGTGTGGCCATGGCTGCCGGCTGTGCGGTCGCCACGGGAACCGGCAACTTCCGCGTCGCCTTCCTCCTGCTGGTCCTCACCGGCCTCCCCGATGCCATCGACGGCGCCGTGGCCAAGGCCGGAGGCATCTCCGGCCCTCGTGGCGCCTTCTTCGATTCGGTGTCCGACCGCCTCAGCGACGGACTCCTTTTTGCCGGTGCCGGCTGGTATCTGGCCGGTGGTGGCGGTGGCTACGACCCACGGATGGCCCTCCTGCCGTTCGGTCTGTACATCGCTGCGTCACTCGTGTCCTATGAACGGGCGAAGGCCGAGGCCCTCGGGTTCGACGCTCGTGGTGGTCTGATGGAACGAGCCGAGCGCTTCGTCGTGTTCGGCCTCGGTCTCCTCTTCAGCGAATTCCTCGTGCCGGTCCTGTGGCTCATGTTCGTGCTCACCTCGGCGACCGCCGCCTTCCGTTTCGTGAAGGTGTGGAAGCAGGCGAGCGTCGACCGCCCACTTCCGCCACGTTCGGCTTCGTCGACACGTCGACGTCAGGCCCGGGCTGCTCGGCGGAGCGGCCGCTCGCCGGTCCGTACTCGTCGACAGGGCTGATCCGGCACCCGCGGTGCCAAGCAACACGCTCCGTCTCTATCGAGCCGGGTCGGGCGCAAGCCGAGTGATCCCGCTGGAATCGCTGATCGGTGTGGCCGAGGCCGTTGGGTTTCTGCTGGGCGGTCGACGCACCGCCAAGTTCGATGCCCTTCGCGAAAATCTGGCCGTGGTCCGCCCCGGCCTCGCTCCCGACGAGCTCGACCGGCTGGTCAAGGCGGGTGTCGCGTCGTATGCCCGGTATTGGGCCGAGACGCTCCGCATGCCCGATCTCGACGCCGCCACCCTCGAGCTGGGGCTCCGGGTCACGGGCTACGAGCACATCCGCACCGCCAGGGCCAACGGCTTCGGTCCGATTCTGGCGCTCCCTCACCTCGGCGGATGGGAGTGGGCGGCCGCCTACCTCGGCCGGGTGGCCGACGTGCCGGTGAGCGCCGTGGTCGAGCGACTGCGCCCCGACGACCTGTTCGAATGGTTCACCGATCTGAGGTCGTCCTACGGCGTGCGGGTCATCCCGGCCGACGGTTCGGCCTTCGGTGCGCTGGTCGAAGCGGTCCGCGATCGAGACGTCGTCTGCTTGGTCAGCGATCGTGACCTTTCCGGCGGAGGGATCGAGGTGTCGATGTTCGGCCGCTCGACGACGCTCCCGGCCGGTCCGGCGATGCTCGCTCGACGCACGGGCGCCCCGTTGCACCCGTGCGCGGTCTACTTCGTCGACACCGACGGTCCTCGACGCAAGATCGGCCACCATTGCTGGATCGGCGACGAGATCGCTGTCGATCCCGGTGCCCGCCTACGGCCCGAGCTCGCTCGAGTCACCCAGGAACTCGCCCATGCATTGGAGAAGATGATCGACCGTGCCCCCGACCAGTGGCACGTCCTCGAGCCGATCTTCTCGGAGCCGATCTTCTCGACCGAACCGGCCGGCCCGGTGAAAGGTGATCCGTGCACATCGGCATGATCTGCCCCTACAGCATGGGTGTGTGGGGTGGTGTCCAGTCACAGGTGCTCGGGCTCGCCCGGTCCATGCGAACCCAGGGGATCGACGTCCAGGTGCTCGCTCCCTGCGACGGGTTGCCTCCCGAGACCTGGATCACCCCGCTCGGCAACTCGATGCCCTACGCCCAGAACGGTTCGTTTGCTCCGGTGGCGCCCGACCCGGCGGCCCAGCTTCGAGCGTTGGGTGCGGTGTGGGACGAAGGCTTCGACATCCTGCATCTCCACGAGCCGCTCGCTCCCGGTCCGACTCTGACCACGATCGTCGTGAAGCCGGTCCCGCTCGTCGGGACCTTCCACGCAAACGGTGAAATCGGGGTGTATCGCTATCTGCGTCCCCTGCTCCGGCGGTTGGTGACGAGGCTCGACGTCAAGGTGGCCGTCTCGGCCGAAGCGGCGAAGATGGCAGGACGCCACCTCGGTGGTGACTACGAGGTGCTCTTCAACGGCATCGAAGTCGACCGATTCGCATCGGCGACACCGGCACCCAAGAGCGGACCGACGGTCTTCTTTCTCGCTCGGCACGAGCAGCGCAAGGGTCTGTCGGTTCTGCTCGAAGCAGCGAGGCTCCTCCCCGACGACGTCACGGTCTGGATCGGGGGAGAAGGCCCGGAGACCGCAGCGTTGCGAGTGGCTCACGCCGACAATCCGCGTCTGGTGTGGATGGGCCCGATGACCGAGCTCGACAAACTTGCCGCCCTGCGAGCCGCCGATGTCTTCTGCGTGCCGTCATTGGGAGGCGAGAGCTTCGGTGTGGTACTGCTCGAAGGGATGGCCGCCGGCACACCAGTCGTCGCCAGCGACCTCGACGCGTACCGCCTGACCAGCCGAAACGGCAGCGACGCCGAGCTGTTCACCACCGGCAACCCCCGTTCGCTCGCCACCTCGCTCCTGCGGGCGCTCGAGCGCCCGGCTGCCGTCGAGCAACAGATCGAGCGGGGCCGCGAACGGGCCGACGAATTCGCGATGGATCGGCTCGTTGCCGAGTACGTCACTCGCTACGAACGACTGCTCCGGTAGTCTGATCGCATTCGTCCCGGAGGCAACCCGCTGACTTCGAACCCGCTGCTTCGATCAACCCTTCTCATGATCACCGGCGCCGTCGCGCTCGTGATCGCGATTCCGGTGATGGTGGTCCTCTATCTCGTGGGGTGGCCGTGGCTGCTCGGGCTCCTTCTGGGCCTGGTCGCCGCCGTGGCGCTGATCTGGCCGAAGACCAAGCATCCCGCCGACGTCGTGCTGGCATCGTTTCGTGGACGCCGCCCGGGTGAGACCCGAGACGCTCGCCTGATCAACCTGGTGGAAGGGCTCTCCCTCTCCACCGGAGTGACCGAACCCACGGTCGTCATTCTCGAAGAATCCGCCGGGAACGCCATGACCGTCTCCGACGACGACGGCGTCACCATCCTGCTCACCCAAGGCCTGCTCGATTCACTCGACCGGATGCAACTCGAAGGTGTCGTCGCCGAACTCCTGATCCGAGCCAAAGACGGCGATGCCGATCTGGCCACCGCCGTCGCATCCCTGGTGTCCGGCCTGTCGAGCGGCATCCTCAAACCCTTCGGCCCGTTCGTGTCGAGCCGTGTCGTCGCCCTCTTCGACGAAGACCGCGACCTCCTCGCCGATCAGGCTGCCGTGGGCGTGACCCGCTACCCGCCGGCACTGGCCTCGGCCTTTGCCACACTGAAGAAGTCCGGAACCACCCAGCCCAGCGGTGTCGCCGCTGCGTACGGGCATCTCTGGCTCATCCCGCCATCGAATGCTCTGGTTCCGTCACACCCGCTCGACCTTCGCATCGACGTCCTCGAGGAGATCTGATGCCCCGTAAGTCCACCCGTTCTTCTTTCGCGGCCGTTTTGGCCCTCGCGCTCGCCGCTGCGGCCTGTGGCGGCAGCGGGAGCGACGAATCCGCCGAGTCCACCACCACGACCACCGAGGCGGCAGCGACCACCACGACGACCGAGGCCACGACCACGACCGTCGAGCCGGTTCCCGGAGGTCCCGTGGCTCCGCTCACCGGCCTCCCGGTCAGCGAAGAGCTCACCGGCCCGGCACTGATCGTCAAGATCGACAACTTCCCCGAAGCTCGACCCCAGACGGGTCTCGACCAGGCCGACATGGTCTTCGAGATGCTCACCGAAGGCGTCACCCGGTTCGCCGCGGTCTTCCACACGAACCAGCCGTCGCCTGTCGGTCCGGTTCGCTCGAGCCGTACCTCCGACTTCGATCTCGTGAGCGGGTTCAACACTCCGCTGTACGCCTCGTCGGGTGGCAACGACTACGTGGCCAACGGTCTGCGCTCGGTCCCGATCGTCGAGGTCACGGCCATGAGCCGCTCGGTGTACTTCCGTGACAGCTCACGTCGGGCCCCGCACAACTACTACGTGAACGCCCCCGACCTGTTCGCCTTCGCCCCCGAAGACGCCGAACCGCCGATGCCGTGGTTCGAGTTCCGCGAAGCCGACGACGAACTGCCCGACACCGCCGTCGAGGTCGTCGGCCCGGTCACGATCGACTACCGCGGCACCCCGACGGTCACCCACACCTGGGACGCCGATCAGAAAGGCTGGTTGCGCACCCAAGACGGCCGGCCCCACACCTCGGTGCTCGGTGACCAGTTGGCGCCGGAGAACGTCGTGATCATGATCGCGAAGTACTCGATCAGCCCCGCCGACGCCAGCTCGGCCGAACTCCAATCCGTCGGCACCGGCCCGGTCATGGTGCTGACAAACGGTCATCTCATCGAAGGCACCTGGAGCCGCGAGACCGCCGAGTCGACACCGGTGATCGTCGACGAGAACGGCGACACGATCCTGCTGACGCCGGGCCAGACCTGGGTGTTGTACCCCGAAGCCGGAAACGTCACCCTGCCGTAGGCAGCAACACAAAGTGGCCTGCACCTTGGCCGCCACCTGGCGGGCCACTTCTAGACTCGCCGACATGACCGAGTCTTCTTCCACCAACGCAAACATTCGGGTCAACCGCGGCCTGGCCGAAATGCTCAAGGGTGGCGTCATCATGGACGTCATCAATGCCGAGCAGGCCAAGATCGCCGAAGACGCAGGCGCAACGGCCGTGATGGCCCTCGAGCGTGTGCCTGCCGACATTCGTCGCGATGGTGGCGTGTCTCGCATGAGCGATCCCGAGATGATCCAGGGGATCCAAGAGGTCTGCACCATCCCGGTGATGGCCAAGGTCCGTATCGGACACTTCGTCGAGGCGCAGATCCTCCAGTCGCTCGGTGTCGACTACATCGACGAGTCCGAGGTTCTCACCCCGGCCGACGAGACCCATCACATCGACAAGTTTGCCTTCACCGTTCCGTTCGTCTGCGGAGCCACCAACCTGGGTGAGGCGCTCCGGCGCATCTCCGAGGGCGCGTGCATGATCCGCTCGAAGGGTGAGGCCGGAACCGGCAACATCGTCGAGGCCGTGCGTCATCTGCGCAGCATCACCGGCGACATCCGCAAGATCACCCAAGCCGACGAGGCCGAGCTGTTCGAGTGGGCCAAGCAGCTGCAGGCGCCCCTGCCGCTCGTGCAGGAGATCAACAAGACCGGCAAGCTGCCGGTGCCGATGTTCTGCGCCGGTGGCATCGCCACCCCAGCTGATGCGGCACTCGCCATGCAGCTCGGGGCCGAAGCGGTCTTCGTCGGTTCGGGCATCTTCAAGTCCGACGATCCGGCCCCGCGTGCCAAGGCGATCGTCGAAGCCACCACCAACTATCTCGATGCCGACGTGCTGGCTCGGGTCAGTCGTGGCCTCGGTGCGCCGATGACCGGCATCGGCATGGACGACACCGTCAAGTTCGCAGACCGCGGCTGGTGAGTTCTCCCACGGTTGGTGTGCTCGCGCTCCAGGGAGCGTTCGCCCGCCACATCGAGACACTCCGGCGTGTCGGTGTCGAGGCGGCCGAGGTTCGAACCCCGTCCCATCTCGACACCGTCGACGCACTGGTGATTCCCGGGGGCGAGTCCTCCACGATGAGCAAGCTTCTCGTGTCGCAGGGGCTCGTCGAGCCGTTGACCAAACGGCTCGACGACTCCATGCCGGTGTTCGGGACGTGTGCGGGCATGATCCTGCTCGCGAGCGAGGTTCTCGACGGCATCGCCGGGCAGGCGTCGTTCGGAGCCATCGATCTGACGGTTCGACGCAACGGCTACGGACGCCAGATCGATTCGTTCGAGGCCGACCTCGACATCGATGAGCTCGACGGCGGAGTGTTCACTGCGGTGTTCATTCGGGCTCCGGTGGTCACGGCTGTCGGCGACGACGTCGAGGTTCTGGCGTCGGCTCGTGACACACCCGTGCTCGTTCGACAAGGCTCGGTGCTGGCAAGCTCCTTCCATCCCGAGCTGACCGACGACGACCGACTTCACCGCCTGTTCGTCGAGAGCATCTAGACTCAGCCCCCGGCGCCCGTGAGTTCGCGGTCGGCGCCCAGATCTCCAAGAAGGTGAGCAATGTCAGGCCACTCCAAATGGGCAACGATCAAGCACAAGAAGGGCGCCGCCGACGCCAAGCGCGGCAAGCTCTTCGCCAAGCTGATCAAGCAGGTCGAAGTCGCAGCCCGTCAGGGCGGAGGCGACGTCGACACCAACGCCACGCTGCGCACGATGTTCCAGAAGGCTCGGAACGCGTCGGTGCCTCTCGACACCATCGAACGGGCCGTCAAGCGCGGCACCGGTGAACTCGAGGGGATCAACTACGAGTCGATCACCTATGAGGGATACGCCCCCGGCGGGGTCGCCCTGCTGATCGAGGTGCTGTCCGACAACCGCAATCGCACCGGCTCGGAGATTCGGAGCCTGCTGTCGAAGAACGGTGGCTCGCTCGCCGAGCCCGGCGCCGTCGCCTGGCAGTTCGAGCGCAAGGGCACCATCAAGGTCTCGAAGTCGGCGTCGGAAGACGACGTCATGCTCGTCGGCCTCGAGGCGGGCGCCGAAGATCTGCAAGATCTCGACGATCACTGGGAAGTGATCTGTGATCCGACCGATCTCCATCCGCTCCGGGCTGCGCTCGAAGAGGCGGGTATCGAGGTCCTCGAAGAAGACAACTCGATGGTCCCCACCAACATGGTCCCGATCGAAGACGTCGCCGGAGCGAATGCGATGCTGCGCATCGTCGATGCGCTCGACGATCACGACGACGTGCAGGATGTCTTCTCCAACGCCGACATCCCCGACGAAATCCTCGCCGAGCTCTAGATCCCCGAGCTCTGGATCCCCGAGTGCTAGATACCGCCGGCGACGCCGAGCAAGCGTGATCGGGTGACCGACCGTACGCCTCGGTGCAGGCTGAACAAGGCGACGACCCAGGCGATCGCGCCCACGTAGTACGGCATGTTGCCGGCACCGAGCAGGATGCCGGTCGACTGGCTGTAGGCGATCATGATCAGCGGCAGACTCACCAGGCCAGAGGCCTGTTGGGCGGCTGCGGTCGACTTCACCTTGGCCGAGAGGCGCAGGACGAGTGAGAGGCAGATCGCGAGGAACGGCGGCAGCACCCACAGGATCATCACCCACCACTGGAAGGTCGGGAAGAACCAGCCGCCGACTTCGGGGCCGACGGTCAGGTTGACGATCAGCGAATACAGTCCGAATCCGACGACCGTCGTGGCATAGCCGGGTACCAGACTGGCGACCAGCTTGCCGATGTAGATCTCGCGGGCGCTGGCAGGGGAGTGGGCCAGGAACTCGCCGGTTCCTCGCTCACGTTCGCCCACGATGGTCGAGGCGCCGACGGCGGTCGAGATGGTGAGCGGCACGATCACGGCGATCGGCGCGAACAGGAAGACCGCGAGCGCATACCCGGTGCGACCTTCGGGCGTGTCGCCGACGATCTGGGCCTGGGCAGCCGGTGGCAGCATGTCGAGCGATTCCGACACCTTGGCCACGGTCTCGACCGAGCCGATCTGTGTGATGCTGACCAGCAGGAACGCCGGAATCAGCACGAAGAAGAAGCTGCCGAGCAACACCATCGGGAACCAGAAGTCCCGGGCCTGGATGAGCTGTTTGAGGTCGGTTCGGGCCACGGTGAACATCCGCGACCAATCGAATGGCTCACGTGTCGGGCCGGTGGTCGAGTCGATCGTGGTCATCGTGACAGCTCCGAGGCAGCGTGCGTGGTGGAGGATCCTCGGACCGGGCGACCGGTCGACGAGGGCGGTGGTGGGATTTCGTCGACGGTCGAACCTCGCTGCCTCCGGACGGCGAAGTACAGGTCTTCGAGGGTCGGCGTGAACGGGTTGACCGCGGTGATCCGCGTGCCCTTGGCCACCAGATCGGCGACAAGGGTGGGCACCCGATCGAGACTGTCGACCTCGAGGGAGGCCGTGGTGTCGGAGCGGTCGTAGGAGGCCACGCCGCTGGCCTCTGCGAGCACGTCGAGATCGGCGCCGATCGCAGCCGAGATCCGCACGATGGGAGTCGGCCAGAACCGGGTGGCGAGTTCGTCGGGTTCGCCCCAGATGAGCGAGGTGCCGTGTTGCATGACCACCACGTGATCGGCAAGACCCTCGGCTTCGAGAAGCAGGTGGGTGCACATCAGCACGGTGCGACCCTGGCCGGTCATGGTGCGGATGAGATCGAGCACCTGGACCGCCGATTCGGGATCGAGGCCGGAGGTCGGCTCGTCGAGGAGGAGGAGCTCGGGTTCGTGCAGGATCGACCGGGCGAGTGCCAGCCGGGTCTTCATGCCGGTTGAGTAGCCGCCGACCTGGTGATCGAGGGCCGCATCGATACCGAACTGGGTGGCCGCCTCTTCGATGCGTCGGTCGGTGGTTGCGCCACGACCGAGGCCGTAGAGCTCGGCGGCGTATCGCAGGTTGTCCCACCCGTCGAGCCGGTCATAGAGCGAGGGTTTCGCCGAGACCACGCCACAGCGCCGTCTGACGGTTTCGCCGTTGACCGACGCCGGATCGAGACCGAAGACGCTGACCGATCCCTCCTGGGGCTCGAGCGCGCCGGTGATCATGCGGATCGCGGTGGTCTTGCCCGCACCGTTCGGGCCCAACAGGACCGTGATCTTGCCCTTGGGGACCTCGATCGTCAGGTTGGTGAGCGCCTGGACATCGCCGAACCAGCGGCTGACGCCGGAGACGTCGGCGATGAGGTCAGGCGTGGGAGAGACTTCGAGTGGGGTCACCCTGGAGGTATCGGCAGAAACCCCCGAATCTCAAATGCAGCACGCGACCGCTCAGAACGCGACCGGCAGGTGCGTCGGCCCGTAGATGAAGTTCGAGGCCATCCAGGTGGGGTCACCGTTCGGGCGAATCTCGGGAAGACGGGTGAGGATCTCGCCGAGGAGGGCGGTGATCTCGATTCTGGCGAGATGAGCACCGAGGCAGAAGTGCGGGCCGCCACCGCCGAACGCCACGTGGGGATTCGGGGTGCGAGCGAGGTCGAGCTCGTGAGGCCGGTCGAAGACCTCGGGGTCTCGGTTGGCGGCACCGTAGAACATGATCACCTTGTCGCCGGCGGCGATGGGTTGGCCACGAAGCTCGGTGTCGACCAGAGCGGTGCGGCGCATGTGGATCACGGGACTCACGAATCGTAGGAGCTCTTCGACCGCGGTCGGCATCAGACCGACGGGATCGGCCTGGAGACGTTTCAGCTGCTCAGGGTGGTCGAAGAGCGCCTGCACGCCAGCTCCGACGAGGTTGCGAGTGGTGTCGCCGCCGGCGTCGACGAGCAGGAGGAACCAGAGGAAGAAGTCGACCTCGTCGGTGGGGCGACCGGCGATCTCCGACGAGGCCAGCAGCGACGACAGGTCGTCGGTCGGATGCGCCGTGCGGTCGGCGAACACCTGCTGGGAGTACGCGAACATCTGTCCGAAGGCCGCCTGTTGTGCCTCGACGCCGACCGCTTCGCGAGACGAGTGCAGGGCCTCGGTGAGGTGATAGAGCGATCGGCCGTCTTCGAGCGGAATTCCCAGGATGTCGGCGATGACGAAACTCGGCATCTCGCCCGCGAGGTCGGTCACGAGGTCGCATTCGCCTCGATCGGCGACGGCGTCGACGATCTGGGTTGCCAGCTCGGTGATCCGAGGCACGAGCAGTTGGGCGGCTCGAGGGGTGAATTCTCGGCTGATGAGGCGACGCATGCGGGTGTGGACCGGTGGGTCGGCCATGAGCATCATGACGTGATCGCCCATGTCGGTGCCGCCCGACGAATCGGCCATCATGATCGTGGGCGACGACGAGAAGCGCTCGGCATCTCGGCCGACCTCCTTGACGTCGTCGTACCGGGTGATCGCCCAGAATCCGGGACCCTCGTCGGCCGGCTCGGCATGGCGGTGGACGGGATCGTTCGAGCGGAGCCAGTCGAAGGCGTCGTGGGGCTGCGACCCGGCGAAGCTGTGATGATCGTGGAGGTCGACCTGCATGAACGTGAACCTAGTTGATGTCCGCTACGGTCGTACAGGTGTTCGTCCTCGGAATCGACCCCGGTCTCACGCGCTGCGGCTACGCCGTCATCGAACCCGGTCGCCGGGGCGGTGGCCGAGCGATCTCGATGGGCGTGATCCGCACCGATCGGCACCTCGAAACGCCCATGCGACTCGCCGAGCTTCGGCGGGAGATGGCGCTGTTGTTCGAGGAATTTCGACCCGGCGTCCTCGCGGTCGAACGACTCTTCTTCCAGAACAATCTGCACAGTGCGGTCGGGGTCGCCCAGGCTGCCGGACTCGCCATGTCCGAGGGAGCCATTCGTGGCGTGCCGGTCGTCGAGTATTCACCGAACCAGATCAAGGCCGCCGTCACCGGCGACGGCCGGGCCGACAAGGCCATGGTGGCCACGATGGTGCAGACCCTGCTCGGTCTCTCGGCTCCGCCCCGACCGGCCGATGCCGCCGATGCCGCAGCATTGGCGCTCTGCCACCTTGCCCACGATCCCACCGGACTCCATCCTCGCCGTCCTGCCGTCGGCAAACGAACGTGACATGACAAACGAAAGTGGTAAGACGCTGTGATTGGTCTCCTCCGAGGTCGCATCATCGAACGTGAACATCACCTCACCGGGTCGGGAGCCGAGGTCATCGTCGACACCTCCGGCGACCACGGTGGTCTCGGGTATCGGGTGACCGTCACCCCGGCAACGGCGGCCGCGCTCGAACCCGATCAGCCGGTCGTGCTGCATGTGCATCACCACTTCTGGGAGGCCGACCAGCGCCTCTTCGGGTTTCTCACCAAAGACGAACGCCTCGCGTTCGAAGGCCTGCTCGGTGCCCACAAGGTCGGCCCGGCGCTCGCCCTGGCCATCATCGCCACCTTCGGGCCCGCCGACCTCGCCCGGGTGCTCAACACCGACGATCTCGATGCCCTGTGCACCGTGCCGGGTGTCGGCAAGAAGACCGCTCAGCGCCTCCTGGTCGACCTCAAGTCGAGCCTGGTGCTGCCGGTGCTCGACGACTCGACCGGCACCAGCACCACGGCACCGACCGGTGCCGGCGGTGGGGCACTCGCCGATGTCCGAGAAGCGCTGGTGAGCCTGGGCTACAGCACCGACGAGGTCGCAACCGCCACGAAGAGCCTCACCGCCGAGCAACTCGACGCCGGTGCCGCCGATTCCGGAGCTCTCCTGAAGGTTGCGCTCCGGGCCCTCGCAGGAGCCTGAGCATGCCTCGCGACGAATGGATCGATCCCGAGCCGAAGGCGCTCGAAGAGATCGGTGTCACCATCGACGAGACCAGCCTTCGGCCTCGAACCCTCGATGACTTCGTCGGCCAGGCCGAGCTGAAAGAACGTCTCAGCATCATCCTCGAAGCGGCACGGCTTCGTGGCAGCGCCGCAGACCATCTGCTGTTCGGTGGGCCGCCAGGGCTCGGCAAGACCACGCTGGCCGGCATCGTCGCCAACGAACTCGGTTCGCACCTCCACATCACCTCGGGCCCGGCGATCGAGCGAGCAGGCGACCTCGCCTCCATCCTCACCAAACTCGAGAACGGCGATGTGCTCTTCATCGACGAGATCCACCGACTGCCACGGCCGGTCGAAGAAGTCCTGTACCCGGCGATGGAGGATCGCCAGATCGACGTCCTGCTCGGCAAGGGTCCTGCCGCTCGAAGTATCCGTTTCGAACTCGAGGCGTTCACCCTCGTCGGCGCCACCACCCGCACCGGCCTGATCACCGGGCCGCTGCGTGACCGCTTCGGCTTCTCGTTCCGGCTCGAGTTCTACTCACCGACCGACCTCGAATCCATCGTGATGCGGGCCGCAGCCCTGCGAGAGGTCGAAATCGACCCGGGCGGCGCCTACGAGATCGCCCGTCGAAGCCGAGGTACTCCCCGAATCGCCATCCGGCTGCTGAACCGAGTGCAGGACTACGCCGAGGTCCGCAGCCACGGGCGAGTCGACACCGAGAGCGCCGCCGACGGCCTGACCCTGTTCGGGATCGACGAACTCGGCCTCGACAAGGTCGACCGTCAACTGCTCGAGAACCTCTGTGGTCACTTCGGCGGCGGCCCCGTCGGGTTGTCCACCCTGGCCATCAGCATCGCCGAGCCCACCGAAACCGTCGAAGACGTGATCGAGCCGTTCCTCATCCAGCAGGGGCTTCTCGCTCGTACCCCACGGGGACGAGTGGCGATGCCCGCGGCATGGCGGCACATCGGGCTCACACCGCCGGCCGGCGCCTCCGATCAGCAAGCGATGCTCGACGACGATTGACTGGTGCGGTGCGCGCCGAAGAATTCGATTACCCACTCCCAGACGACGCAATCGCTCAGCATCCGTGTGAACCACGAGATGCCGCCCGGTTGTTCGTCGATCGTGGGCCCGGCCGCGATCCCGAGCATCGCACCGTGCGAGACCTGCCTGACCTGCTCGAACCGGGTGATCTGCTGGTCGTGAACGACACCAAGGTGCTGCCGGCGCGGCTGCACCTGGTGCGGCCGACCGGGGGAGCGGTCGAGGTCTTGTTGCTCGACCCGACCGGCCGCCATCGCCAATGGCATGCGCTGGTCAAGCCGGGTCGCAAGGCACGAACGGGTGCCGAACTGTTCGTGGCCGGCGCCGTCGACGGGGGTGTTGTCGATGGCGGTCCCGTGGTCGTGGTCGACGACGTGCTCGACGACGGACGACGGGTCGTCACGGTGCTCGACGACGATCTGATGGAGCGCATCGGTGAGATGCCGCTGCCGCCGTACATCACCGCCCCGCTGGAAGACCCCGACCGGTACCAGACCGTGTTCGCTCGCGAGCCCGGGTCGGTGGCGGCGCCGACCGCCGGGCTCCACCTCACCGACGAGGTGCTCGCCCGCCTCGAAGCAGCCGGCGTCGGCGTCGCCCGAGTCGAACTGCGTGTCGGGCTCGGCACGTTCAAACCGATCAGCACCGACGACGTCGCCGATCACACGATGCATACCGAGTGGTATCGGGTCGATCCCGACACATGGGAACGGATCGAGAAGGCCAAACGAGTCGTCGCCGTCGGCACGACCGTCGTGCGGACGCTCGAGTCGGTGGCAGCCACCGGCCGGCTCGAGGGCGACACCTCGCTGTTCATCACCCGTGGTTACGAGTGGAAGGTCGTCGACGCCATGATGACCAACTTTCACGTGCCTCGTTCGTCACTTCTGGTGTTGGTCGATGCCTTCATGGGTGCACGATGGCGAGACCTCTACGACCAGGCGATCGACGCCGACTACCGCATGTTGAGCTTCGGAGATGCCATGCTGATCGAACGATCATGAAAATCACCATCACATGAAGATCACCATCGACCACACCGACGGCGCAGCCCGAACCGGCCGGATGAGCAACCATCGGGGCGAGATCGCCACGCCCGTCTTCATGCCGGTGGGCACCCGAGCCGCAGTCAAGACGCTCGACACGAGCGATCTCGAGCGGCTCGGTCCGCCGATCGTGTTGGGCAACACCTATCACCTGATGGAGCGCCCGGGCGGCGATCTGATCGAGGAGATGGGTGGGCTCCACCGCTTCATGGACTGGTCGGGCCACATGCTGACCGACTCGGGCGGCTATCAGGTCTTCAGTCTCGAACCGAAGGTGACCGAGCAGCACGCTCGATTCCGATCGGTGTACGACGGCAGCTATGTCGAACTCTCGCCCGAGCGGTCGGTGAAGGTCCAAGAGCAGCTCGGTGCCGACATCGCCATGGTCCTCGACGTCGTTCCGCCGCTTCCTTCGCCCCGTGCGGTGCAGGTCGACGCGCTGGAACGCACCTTGAGGTGGGCGGAGCGCTCGAAGGCTGCGCACACGCGGGCCGATCAGTCTCAGTTCGGGATCGTCCAGGGCGGGATCGATGTCGAGCTTCGCGAAGACTCGGCCAGACGAACCGTCGAGATCGGCTTCGACGGGTATGCCGTCGGGGGACTCTCGGTCGGGGAATCGCGTGACGAGATGCTGCCGGCGCTCGCGGCGGCGATGAAGCACCTGCCCGCCGATCAGCCCCGCTATTTCATGGGGATCGGTGATCCCATCGGACTCGTCGAGGCCGTGGCCCACGGCATCGACATGTTCGACTGTGTGCTCCCGACTCGTCTCGCCCGACACGGAACGGCCCTGACGACCGAGGGCAGGCTCAACCTGCGGAACCTGAAGTTCGCTCGTGACGACGGACCCATCGATCCGGGTTTCCAGCACGAGCTCTCCGGCCGCTATTCACGGGCCTACATTCGCCATCTTCTGGTCACCAACGAGCAGACGGCGGGCCGAATCATCTCACTGCACAACCTGGCGTTTCTCGCCGACCTCACCGATCGGATGCGCCGAGCCATCGCTGCCGGAACCTTCGCCGAACTGCGGGCCGAGGTCTGGGAGACCTGGGGCTGATCGACGCATCGCCTCGATCGAAGCGGCGACTCTGCCACCGGTTGGCAGTGGTTCGCCGCTAGCGTTCCTCGCCGGAGGTTTCCCGTGCTCCCCACACTTGCGATTTATGCCGTCATCATTGCCGTCTTCTATGTGCTCGTCCTGCTCCCGCAGCAACGACGCCAGAAGGCCGCCCGTGAACTTCTCGCCGCGCTCAGCGTCGGCGACGAGGTCGTTCTCGAGAGCGGAATCCACGGATTCATCTCGGAACTCGAAGACACCGTCGTGTGGGTCGAGGTGGCCCCGAACGTCGACCTGAAGGTGTCACGATCGGCGATTGCCAGCCGATTGGTTGCCGAACCCGCCGGTCAAGAAGAAGGCTGAACATGGCGCTCCCCAAGATCACCGGTGCCTCGGCGCTGGCCCTCCTGTCGGTCGCAGGCATCATCTACACCGGTATCGCCGGGAACGAGCCCCTGCTCGGACTCGATCTGCAGGGCGGCGTGTCCGTCGTCTACGCCCCGACCGAGCCCGCCACCGAGGAAACGCTCGACCAGACGCTCGAGATCATCCGCGAGCGAGTCGACGCCATCGGTGTCGCCGAGCCGGAGATCTCCCGGCAGGGCCAGACCATCGTGGTCGATCTCCCCGGTGTCAACGAACAGCAGCGGGCACTCGACCTCGTCGGCCAGACCGCAGAACTTCGCTTCCGACCGGTGATCCAAGACCTCGGACCGGCCATCGATCCCGAACTGCTCGAACAGCTCCAGAACGAGGCCGACACCGAGATCGATCCCGAGACCGATTCCGAGACCACCACGACCGAGAGCACGACGACGACCGTCGATGCCGGTTCCGAGGACGAGCAGGGGCTGGCGGCGGTCAATCGTTATCGCCGTCAAGACGACACGACCACCGAGACGACCGAGACCACCGAGACCACCGAGGTCGAGGCCATCGTCGCCGACGAGCCCGACACCGAAGATCCCGCCACCGAAGATCCTGTGGCCGAAGAGCCGGTCGTGATCTCGCCGGAAGAGCAGCAGTTCCTCGACGACGTGTCGGCTGCCTGTGACATCGCAGCCACCACGCCGCCCGAAGACGACCTCTACGAGAACTATGTGGTGCTCGACGACGAAGACGGCAATCGCACCTGCCTCGGCCCGGCGCTGCTGCGTGGCGACACGCTCGAGTCGGCCGATGTCGGCTTCGACGGACTTCAGACCTGGACCGTCAGCCCCGTGTTCAAGGAAGGCCCGGAAGGTATCGACCAGTTCAATGCCGCCGCGGCCCAGTGCTACGCCGTCTCGCCGAACCCGATCGTGTGTCCATCCGGGCGCCTCGCCATCGTGCTCGACGGCAAGGTCATCTCCGCCCCGAACATCCAGCAGGCCAGCTTCGATCGCGATCAGATCCAGATCAGTGGTTCGTTCGACGAGGTCAGTGCTCGAAACCTGGCGCTGGTGCTCAACTACGGTGCACTGCCCGTGGTGCTCGAAGCACAGCAGACGCGAACCGTCTCGGCGACCATCGGCAGCGATGTGCTCCAGGCGGGCATCATCTCCGGCTTGATCGGTTTGGCGTTCGTCGCCCTGTACCTGCTGTGGTACTACCGCCTCGCCGGGTTGGTCGCGATCGGCGGGTTGGTGATGTCGTTCATGCTCCTGTGGACGATCATCGC
>RCMY010001894.1_pt1 | contig 19295 bp, 12 predicted proteins | sample 2041341 | NCBI WGS metagenome assembly RCMY01 (sample SAMN09708234, study PRJNA481090) | Marine sediment metagenome, whole genome shotgun sequencing project. | reverse complement strand
TTCAACATGTACATTCTTTATGTCGCCGGACGCATTATGCTCAATCTTTTCGATGGCAAACGGTTTTTGAACGTCTATTTTCTGGGCGTAATCTTAGGCGGACTCCTATTTCTGCTCAGCTATAATATATTTCCTACGCTTATTGGGCAAAACACCTCTTTAGTGGGGGCATCGGCCGGGGTTATGGCAGTGTTGATCTTTATATGCGCCTATATTCCCAATCAGGAGGTGCGCGTTATCTTTTTCAACGTAAAACTTTGGCAGGTAGGAGTTTTCGTGGTCTTGTTGGATTTGGTACGGATTCCCATGGGAGACAATGTCGGAGGACATTTGGCCCATTTAGGCGGTGCTTCCTTAGGATATGTGTACGCCAGACAATTATTGAAAGGTACAGATATCGGGGAGGGATTCTCAAAATTCATGGACAGTATTGCGGACCTTTTCAAGAAAAGCAATGCTAGCGTTGGTAATGGTCGAAACAAAGCCCCTATGAAGACCGTCTATCGCAAGCAACAATCTTCCGCCCACTCAAAGTCGGGCCCCACCAAGGATAACCACCAACAAAAAATAGATGCGATTCTAGATAAAATAAGCAAATCTGGCTACGAAAGCCTTTCCAAATCGGAAAAGGATTATCTTTTTAAGGCGGGAAAAGAGGATTAGGCCGCAGAACGGGCAAATCACCAAAATTAGGTGAATTATTCCGCCTATATATAGGGAAGCCCTGAAGCCTGCCAGCCATTCGATAACAAGCAACTACTATTATCTATACCCTGTCTCGTATGAGTTTGATTATTTATGGTTTTATATACAATTTATGGCTAAATCCCAGTTGGGATTAGCAGACCTCAATTTCCTTAAAAGGAATCGAATGGAGTAGGATAAAAAACCAAAAGTCACTTGACCCTAATACCAAACCTATTCGCAGGGTTTTTTAAAAGACCCATATTGGTGCGCTTAGCTGTGTAATAAACGAACTTAATAATAAGACCCCAGAAATATTTAAGCATTGGAATTACCCCATGCCTCGCATTGGGGGTGTTCGAGGAAAGTTTGAAAATCGATGGCTTTCATCAAACGCTCTTAAGTTGATACCTTGTCGGTTCTCCTTGGAGAATCATTTATTTGGGCTTAGGCCCTGTTTTCGATTTGATGGCAGGCCCTGATTTGGATTTGATGGCAGGCCCTGATTTGGATTTGATGGCAGGTCCTGATTTGGATTTGATGGCAGGTCCTGACTTTGATGTGATACCTGTTTTGGGTGTTTCTGGCTTGGACATGGCGAACGGTTTTAAAGTTTCTTTTACTATATTAGTGAAAAATACGGATCAAACCAAAAATAAGTCGGCTAATCAACGTATTAACGACTTTTCACTACCACCATGAAATTCAAAAAATTTATAGATGAGTGTCGTGCAAAGGGTGTTTTAAGGTATCTTTCCGTTTACATTGTGACGAGTTGGGTCCTTTTACAAGTGGTTGCGCTTATCGCCGAACCCTTGGGTTTTTCGCAATCGGTTGTGGCCAATATCCTTCTTGTCTTGTTAGTTGGCTTTCCCTTATACATTTATTCCGTATGGAAGTATCAATTGGCTGACACTGTCGAAAGAAAACCGCTGCTGGACCGAACAGGTACACCGGTGCCCGGTAAATTCGCTAAAAGTCCCTTTCAAAAGGCGTACTTTACTTTTTTATCCATCATTACCGTATTCGCCCTGGGGGTTATCCTTTTTATCGTGCAAAGAAACCTCCCCGAAAAGAACCCTGTATTGGCAGTTGAAACCGGCGTTATACCTACCACTACATCGGGTGATAAAATAGCGGTTTTGGAGTTTGACAATAATACAGGCAACGTGGAATACGACATTGCCGGCAAAATGGCCGTAGATTGGATAATTCATGGAATTACCCAAAACAAGTTCGGCCAGGTTATTTCTCCCGAGATTATCGATGATTATTCCAAAATCCTGAAGGCCTCCGTGGTTTCTACAGGTGGGAATACTTTAGTAACCGATTACTTAAAACCTGCAAAGATTATTGATGGCGAGTTTTTTTTGAACAAAAATCGCCTTTTGTTCCAATGTTCCATCCGGGATGAAGTTATGGATAAAACCTTAATTTCCTTTAAACCGGTAGACTGTGACCCTAATTCTCCCCTAGAATGCATCGAGGCTTTAAGGGAACGCATTTTGGGCTATCTTGCCACAGAAGGCAACGGAAAAATCAGCCTACAAGGTACCCCACCTAGTTTTGAAGCGTACCGATATCTTGAAAATGCAAAGCATCAGTCCAACAATAAAAATTATAAGGAATACTTAAAATTCCTTGATAGGGCCATTGTAGCCGATAGTACCTTTTTTGAACCAAGGCTTTATAAGTTTATGTACTATTATAATTCGCAACAATATGGGATGGCCGATTCCTTGTTAAACAGGCTCAATGTAAAGGCCGATTTGGACGAGCGACAACAAAACATTCTGAATCTTTATGCCGCCTTATTGGAAGCGGATTATAAAATGGCCTACGAATACCAACAGAAAGAGTATAATATTACACCCTTTCACCTAGAAACCAATTCCAGTATGATGACTTTGTCACTACAATTGGTAAACAAACCCGAGGCCGTCGACTCCATCTATCGCGAAATCGATATGCAAGAAGGCATGCTTCAACGTTGTGCTATATGCCCTGAACGCCTCAAAATTATGGCCTTGGCGGATATTGAACTGCAAGAATATGACCAAGCTATAAACCTATTGAAAGAGTTCTCCAATCTGAAGGGGTACGCCATGCTCAAAAAAGTCATATTGAGGGCATATATAAAATCCGACAACTTGGAGGCTGCTAAAAAACTACTTTCTGATATCACCCTTACCAATCCCCAGGAATGGATGGATATCTATTTGTTCGCATCCAAGGAATTCTTAATTCGTGACAATAAGGAATTGGCAAATCCATATCTGGACAAGATTATCGATGCCATTGTTTCTACCGGCAATACGGATACTAAGGAAAAACAAATAGTATTGGCGGAAGTGCTATTTCTTAAGGAAAACTATCCTGAAGCGGAAGCGGTTCTTAACGAATTACTTGAGCAAGACCCATCATTAATACCGCAAACCGCACTATTGGCCGTCGTATATCAAAGAAATGGTAAACCTGCTGAAGCGGAAAATCAAATTAAACATTTGCAAGGGCTAAAATCAAAATATCAGTATGGAAGCGTTCCCTATGCCCTAGCGCAGTATTATGCCGCCATTGGCAAGGATGCAGATGCCATGGACTACCTAGCTATGGCCGTTGCGGAAGGACATTGGTATGAAACTTCCTCCTTTCAAAACGACCCCTTTTTTAAAGCCTATCTCAAAACCGACGGATTCCAACGCGTTTTAAAGTTTTGGCATTAACAACGATACGAATAGAATAACAGCCCCCCCCTGATAAAATAGATATAATGAGCAAATTAGAAAAAGCCTATGCACTCCTTATAGGCATAGCTTACGAGGACGGGCTAAATACCATCGGGGATGCCGAAGATATTGCCACAATCCTAACAGATGAAAGCATTTGTGGCTATCCCTTTGAAAATGTGCTGCTGCTTACCGGTAAGAAAGCGGACAGAAATGGGATTCTCAACGCCTTTAAAACACTTCAAGAGAAAACGGACGAGCATTCTTCCGTATTCATATTTTATTCCGGTCACGGGGGCGTTTTCGAAGAAACGTTTCATTTTGTGCCCCACGGAATGAAAGACGGTATGACCGAAGAAGAATATAAGGCCGCATGGGTAACCGCCGATGAAATTAAGGAAAGTATAAATGCCCTACAGACCAAAAGGCTTATTTTCTTTTTGGACTGCTGTCATGCTACCGGAATTGCTAAAAGTGGGATATCGGCAAATCGGAATGCTGGGGCTACTTCTTTTGAAGAGAAACAAGATACCTCTCAAAAGTTTACGAAAGCGGAAGGCCTGGCCCAAAAAATCGATAATGAAAGAGGCATTTCAATCGTAGCCTCGTGCAAGGAAGACCAAGAATCATATCAATTGGGGGACGATAGAAATAGTTTATTTACCAAGTACTTACTACAAGCCCTAAACGGCCATCATCAAACCCATTTTGAAGAACCCTATGTTCGCATATTAGAAGTGGCGGGGTATTTGTTACGCATCATTCCCCAGACCATCAAAGATGTGGCGGCACAACAGGATCCACCCTTGACCATCAAACAAGAGCCCTATGTGAACTTGGAAATGTACGACAACTTCATCCTCAGTCAAGTTCCCGAGAAATTGCGCAAGCGACTCGAATTGGATGAACTGCAAGCATCCCAGATTGAAAATAGCAAAGGTGCCCCCGAAGCCAAAACTATTTTTCGGGAGTCCCCAGATGCCAATAATCTGCTTTTGTTTATACACGGTTTTACCGGAGAAGCTAGTGCCACTTTTGGCGATATCCCCGAAATGCTCATCAACGACCCTAAAATGGATGGATGGGATATGAAACCCTTTGGATATTCACAATATGTAACCCCTGAAATGGGCAAGGATGTCTGGGCTGGTATCGAAGATGTTGATAGGATTGCAAATAACCTCTGTACCTCGGTGAAATATAAGTACGATAAATACGACCGAATAGCTATCGTAGCCCATAGTCTCGGAGGGCTGATCGCCCAAAGGGCCATTCTTGATTTCAAGAAAGAATATCGAACTAAAATTTCACATTTAATTTTACTGGGCACACCGAGTGCCGGTATTTCGCCTCTAAAGCTTAAAAAGATATGGAACGGTAAGTATAACGAGATGAGTAGTGAGGGCCATTTTATCAGGACATTACGAAAGGATTGGAACGAACTTTTCCAAAAGGAATATCCCTTTACCTTAAAAGTTGTGGCGGCCATAGACGATGAGTTCGTGGATATGGATTCATGCTATGGCCCGTTTGAAAGCGAACATCATATTGCTATCGAGGGCAATCATTTTTCCATGGTGAAACCAAAAACAGAAAATGATGACGGCTATATCCTTATCCAAAGCACATTGACCAATTCTGAGTTTTACCAACAATACACCAATAGCGAAGAAGTAAATATCGCACTTGGCAAGTACGATAAGGTGGTAAAAAAATTATTGCCGGAAAAGGACAGACTGGATCAAAAAGGCTTAAAGCAGCTTATCTTCGGCTTGGAAGGTTTGGATAGAAGGGATGAAGCTTTCCAAATTTTAAATGAACATCCGAAAGCTCAGGTAGACACCGATTTAATGGGGATTATCGGGGGCAGATATAAACGGGCCTATTTGAAGTTTCCTTCCAAGAACGATGGGGAAGCGGCCTTTGTCTATTACGAACTGGCACTGGAGCAATCGACTGCAAAAGAAAACTACGATCAGATGTACTATCATGCCATTAATCTAGCATTTCTCAGCATCGTCGTTGAAAACGATAAAGAAAAAATGCGCCACTATGCCAACATCGCTCTTGATGCTTGCGAAAAGTGCGGAGATAATCTATGGAAATTTGCAACCTTGGCAGAAGCTAATATGTATCTGGGCCAATTGGATCTGGCTAAGAAGTTTTATAAAAAAGCTGCAGATATAGCGGGTATTCGCGAAAAAATCTCTATCCACTTAAATGCATACGCGGGGTACACCTCCTTGATGCAAACCAACTCCCTAAAAGATGATTTTATTCAATTCTTACATGAAAAGTTTTTATCCTAACACCCTGTTCCATGAAAGAATTCAATGCAAATCGAATACCAGACTTAGCGTTTAAGGAGGCGCTCGTAGTTCCTCTTGTATCCTAATCTATTCGGACCTGATATCCCATAAAGACAGAATAACCCTAGGGCCGATTGGTATACCTGGCGACTTTAAATAGGTCACATTGAATAGGCCACAATTTATTTATTTGTTTTTTAAACGGACTTTATCGATAAATTCTTAACTTCACTCTCAGAACTAATACCTTTCAATTTTCTCGGTTACTATTTTTTGTTGATGAATGTACAGACCCCCCGATGTATTACTTAGATGTAATCTATGGTCATCGGATAGTTGTCGAACAAAGCATTAACCACATGAAAACCGAACTACCGAAACGAATTCTCGCCCTTGACGGCGGAGGAATAAGGGGGGCCTTAACGCTCGGATTCCTAGAAAAGATCGAAACTATCCTTCGTGATCGGGAAGGAAATCCCAACCTCCTTTTATGTGATTACTTTGACCTTATCGGCGGTACAAGTACCGGTGCCATTATTGCAGCAGGACTATCCATTGGAATGTCCGCCGGTGATATTAAAGAGCTTTACCTGAATATTGGCGATAAGATTTTTGGGGAAAAATACAGTTTCTTCAAACATCCCGTAAAGCGAATCAAGGCCGCATACAGTTTTGAACCCCTTGAGCGGGCCCTTGCCGAAGTGTTCGGCAATATCACCATGGGTGGGGACGAAATTAAAACTGGACTTTGCGTGGTTACCAAGCGGGCCGATACGCTGAGTACCTGGCCCATTTTAAACCATCCTAAAGGCAAATACTTCAAGTATAACAAGAATATGCTGCTGCGGCAGGTAGTCCGCGCCAGTGCCGCTGCCCCAAGTTACTTCATGGCGCAACAAATCGATGTAGGCGATAACCAGATCGCCACCTTTGTCGATGGAGGCGTAAGCCTAGCAAACAATCCGGGCCTACAATTGTTTCTGATCGCTACTTTAAAGGAGTTCCCCTATAGATGGCAACTGGGAGAAGAGAATTTATCGCTTGTTTCCATCGGAACAGGAACATATACCAAGCGCTATGATGCGAAAAAAATAGCCGGGAAAAACTTGTTGGGTTGGGCCCAGATGATACCCGAACTGTTTATGGAAGATGCCAATTACCTGAACCAAACCATTCTGCAATACCTTTCCAATTCGCCAACGGCCCGAACGATAGATTCCGAGATATTAGATCTCAAAGATGACCTGCTTACTGAGAAACCGGCCCTTCATTATGTGCGCTATAATGTGTTGCTAGAGGAAAATGAACTGAACGGACTGGGTTTGAACTTTAATCAAAAACAACTGGAATCCCTAAGAAAAATGGACGAAGCAAAAAACAAGGATACCCTTTACGACATTGGATCTAAAGCAGCGGCCAAATTTATAAAGCCGGAACACATTGTTTAAAGAAATAGCAACGGAATATTCACCTAAACAAACCATCATGAGCACGTTGACACTTGGCAGCTTTGATGCCGGTAAAATAAAAACGGCAGAAGATAGAAAAGCCTATCTCAGACAATACCATAAGGGAGGTATTGAAGACCTAACGGAGAAAATGGTATTTAACGATGACGACCTTAAAAAGCACCGTGAGTTTACCGAATTGACGGGAAACGAGGTAACACAATTACAGGAATTCCTTTTCCAGAAGGGCTTTATGCCAAGAGGGGTCATTGACGGGGTGTTCGATTATGTAACACAGGCCGCCGTGCGGTTGTTTCAGGAATATGTGCGTAGTGTAGAAGGATTTAAAATAGACGTCGACGGAATCGTAGGATCGGGAACCATGAAGCATATGGAACGTTGGGGAGCCGATGACGAAAAAGTTTCTGACTGGAAAAAATGGTCTTCGGATAACCCCACCCCCGAGTATACGCAATGGTTGGCTTTGCTGAACAAGGCCAAAAGCTACTATAAGGAGAATTCCAATCCTATTTTGGACCAAGTAAAAAATTTTGGGAAAGATTCCGCCGTTGGTAAGGAGACGGACACGCGGAAGGTAGACGATTGGGATTTCGATCCCAAACAGGTGCATCTGATCGGTATTCGTAGGGGGCAGAACCTTGGCAGTTCGGCCCGCGAAAGTGACGATCTGTTCGTATTGCTCATTAAGGGCATGGTCTTTAAGTTTTGGGGCTCTACCGACCCGAGTCAGGCAATGGCCTACAACGCAAAGAAAAAAAAGGGACGTTTTGATGAGGCATTTCTGGTAGAGGGACAGCACAAATATAAATTTGGATGGCACAACAGCGTCTATCGTGCACTAAAGCCTTACGGGAAAGGGGTGCTGGTATTTCGCGACCGAAATGATGACAATGCACTTACCGAGGCGGATCTCGAGGTGGGCCTGGATCCTGAACCCAACCATACTATAAATATTCATTGGTCGGGAATAGGTAAAACCAATTTTTCTGCAGGCTGCCAGGTAATAGCAGGACAAAGCTATATCAACCATAAGGATGAGGGAGTGGACTGTGCCTCTTTTGCCGCCTATGGAGATGGTCAATTGGGCAACGGTAAATTTACCAAAGCTGCCTACAATGTTTTGGCCGATCTGATAGTCTCCTATTCCGAACCTGGCATTGATTGTATTTACTATACGCTGGGTAGGGAAAAGTCGCTCGATATTGATGCTCACTTTGGAAAAAAATACATTACCAACGCTTTTCTTAAGTTCAAGCCAAAACTACAGTGATCTGTAACTGAAGAAAGACCCCGTCTATTGGTGCAATGGTCTCATCGTATCGGTATTCCTACTGGCCTCATCGGCCACGTCTGCACAATCGACCATTAGTAAGTTGGAAGAAAATGGGGCAATGGGACTGAGGGGTCAAAAATATCTTTTAACCCTTAAAAGATTTTCATAAACCCGATGGCGATAAAGGCAACCTATTTTTCGATTCGAAGCGTATCGGTATAGGCGAAGCCCTTACCTTTAACTACATGTGGGGCATAGTAGATTCCAAGATTTTTACTTTCATATCAAGTCGTACCGCAAATATAAACCCCTATCCACTTTTGGATATTACCGTTAATCAAAATTTTATGCATGCCGTGAAAAAAACCATGGTCGATATAGACCGGAAAGGGGTGGGCAATCGGCAATCTTGACCTATTTCAAATGGCCGCCAAATCGCGTTCTCTGGTTTATGGTGGGGCTCATTTTGAGATTACCGTCGTGTCTTCCGTTTCGGAACTCTCTTCCTTTTTATGGATAACCTGTGTCCACACTGCATTTTCGTTGTTCATAATATTTTCCATGGTACGTACAAATTCCGGAAAGGACGAGCCCGTACCCTGATACGGATGGACGCCTGTCAAATACAGAAGTTTCTCCCTTTTCAATGATTCCCCGGTAATTCTATAGGTCATCCATTTTTCCTGAAATTTATATAGGGCCGAGATACCTGTAAAAGTTGCTGTCAGCACTCCCAGCAAGGCTATAAGGTATCTTGCCCAGACAAGTGTTTCCGCATCCAGTCCGGCAAAGAATGGAATTAATGCCGCAAAGACAATGATTAGGGCATTGGACCATAAGTAATATTTTTTATTAATGCCACTTTTTTTACCGTACCAAGCAATTTGATCGTCCACCCTGTCCTTCATATATTCTTCCTCTGTCATTTCCTTAATTTTTATTTGGATTCCTATTTCGGGGGGTACCGTTAAGGTATCAAGATAGTTAGAATTCTTGAATTGCTGCGACTGATGGGCCGAATTTTATAGGCATATTTTTAAATAAGGAAATAGATTATATAGGGAAGAAAAGATCGATCGTATAGGATGGCATTCCAAAGCGACCAAAATCCAAAAGCTGCCCACGTCCGTCCAAAAGCTGGCCCATGCCAAGTCGCCACTTAAAAATTTTGGCATTTTACCCGTAAAATATAAATTAAGTAGTAATTTAGGGCGAGAAGTTAGAACGATATATAGCCGAAAAAATGCTTGTCAGCTGATTCGCTCACTGTTTAGAATTCAACAATTTCCTTTTAGTAGACTCCCCCCGCTCACTTTAGGTCTTAATTTTGGTATTGCTATTTCTTATTCCAAGAAAAGCAAAAGATCAAGGAACCATACATACAAATTTGTAATTACGAACCTTATTAATCCTTGCGGAGGTTTGACTCGGGGCCGATATCATAAATGGTCTAAGAAAACGTATGGGCCATTGCGATAGTATCGTCTTCGGGAAATGGCAAAAGCCAGGAAACGACATGAAGCAGGTGCGGTATTCGTAGCGCCCTTCTTATTGAGAAAATGCCGATGGACGACGTTAGCCTATGCTACATTATAGGCCTTAATACCAATTCTTGAAACAGAATAAAATACCATGAAGGACGAAGAACTCTTAAATCTTATCAATAAAATCAATACTGAAAAATGTATTGTGATTCTAGGACCTCATTTAGCTACTAAAGATGAAGGGAGCATACTAACGGAATTAAATAATAAACTTTCCGATGTCGATAACGTGACGTACTACAAAGATGAAGATGTATTGGGAATTGCGGCCAAAACAAGGAACAACTTTCTTCAGCCCAAGATAAATGCTTTTTTTGACGAGTATCAACCGAATGAAGTGTATGAACTACTTTCCGAAATTCCATTTTCCTTAGTGATCAACACTGCCCCAGATAAATTCCTCTTAAAGGCTATGAAAGACAACGGGATATCCCCAAGTTATTCTTACTACCACAAGGGTCTGCCGATTGAAAATTACGAGCACAATTTTGAAAAAGCGGAGGAATCAGAAGATAGGATAACAACACATATCTATAATATTTTTGGGGATTACAACTTTCACGGATCATTAGTTCTGACTTTTAAGGATATGTATGAATATCTCTACAGTATTATGCAAAAAGATAATCTTGATGTCGAATTGAGAACGAAAATACATGATGCCGAGACCGTACTGTTCTTTGGTTGTAGTTTTGACAGATGGTATTTTCAGCTTTTTTTTCAACTTTTTTTGCAGATAATGGATTTTGATGATGATAGTGATATCTTAAATTCCAATAATCTTGATCCAAAAAAATTAAATACCAAAAATTTTATTATGAATGAGTTTAGTATAGATTTTTTTGAGGATGATGCCTCAAAGGCAATCAAGGTATTGAACGAAGCCGTCAAAAGTGGTAAAATCTCTTGGGAAAAAGAAGATGCCTTTGATGGGCCGCCCCCAAAAGTATTCATTTCCTACAAATGGGGGGGTGAGAGTGAAAAATTGGCCAATGAATTGAAAGATACCTTAACAGAGAAAAAAATAGTGGTAAAAATTGATAAGGAAGAATTACCGTATAAAGGAAACATTGAAGAATTCGAAAAGCATATCGGGCAGGCGGATGGTATTTTAGTGGTGGTTAGTCATGCCTATTTGGAATCAGAACACTGTATGTACGAGCTTTCAGAAATATTCAATAATGGAAATTTTGTTGAACGGATATTTCCCCTTATTCTAAGTGATGCAAAAACTTTCAAATCCACTGATTTAGGCATATATAAGGATTTTTGGAATGAGAAAATAAAAGACATCGGCAAAGAAATTGCTAAGGACCCTGGTAAAGCGGGAACATTTATGGATGATATTAATAAATACAACCAGATTCTGAAAGATTTTGATGACATCACGGGCGTGCTAAAAAAATCAAATTTAGGTGATGTAGATGAACACCGTAAAACTAAATTCGATGTAATAAGTAAGCAGATAATAAAGTCGCATAGAGCCCTCCTAAGAATGGCTGAATAGCGATAAATCAATACCAAATAACAAACTAGCACCAAACACCAAACCAGCACCAAATGCAAAACCGCTCAAGATATCCCGGTACACGCCCTTTTAGGGAAGAGGACAGGCACTTGTTTTTTGGGAGGGACCATGATAAGAAAAAACTCAGCGATCTTATTGACCTTGAAAATCTAGTAGTGTTATTCGGTAAATCTGGCTATGGCAAATCTTCACTTTTAAATGCCGGGGTCATCCCATACCTAAGACATAACAAACATCATTTCCCTATCAAAATTCGCTTTATGCCCCCAGATGTGGACTCAAATGGGGCAGTGGCGAAACCACTTGAAATACTCGAAAATCATTTAGTGACCCAAATCAGAATTATTAAAAAAGATTTGGAGCGGCAAAATGGAGAATCCTGCTTTTTAACTGAAAAAATGGATGTCCCGAACCAATTGCCTAATAATCTCACGGCGACATTATGGTATTATATTAAGTTTATTCAATTAACCCAAGAAATTACAGAGGCGACGACCTTGGTTTTCTACCAGTTCGAGGAGCTTTTCAGATATTATGACGATGCAGAGGTAGATCGGTTTGGTCTTACTATGGCTGCATTGCTCCACTCTAATCCGCCTGATGAATTGCTGGGGCTGATAAGTCAGAACCTAAATTCATTTACCGAGGGAGAATTAGATCAATTGTACGAACCCCTCAACCTAAAAGTGGTTTTCTCGGTGGCTAGTGACCACCTTAGTTTGCTCGATAAGCTAAAACGTTCTTTACCGCAAATTTTCAAGTATTCGTATGAGTTAAAAGCCCTAACCGAGTTACAGGCTCAAAAAGCCCTAGAGGAACCGGCCAAGAAAGACGGTAAATTTTCTTCTCCTAAATTTACATACACCGATGAAGCCATCAAAGAAATCCTCAGTTATTTAAAAGGGAAAAATAAAGAGGGAATCGAATTGGAGAATGAAGACATTGAGACCTTTCAGCTGCAATTGATAGGACAACATGCCGAAGAAAACATAGTCTCCAAAAAAAGAAATACCGAGTCTAATGCGAAACTGAAGGCCAAATTAGGTAAACAAAATGTTACTCAATATGCCAGCAAATTTGAGTACACACTTAAAGACCTTGGTGACCCATCGAATATATTAAAGAAGTTTTACAAAAAAGTCATAGACAATCTTGACTTATTTAAAAGAAAAAAAGCCAAGAATTTAATAGAAAAAGGCCTTATTATAAAAGGGAATCGCGTAGCGCTGTCCGGATCTCAGATTAAACGGCGCTATAACGTATATGAAGATACGTTAGGGAAACTAGAAGATGAACATTTGCTGCGATCAGAGTTCAAACTTAAAGAGGGTGTAAGTACTCAAAGCTTTGAAATTAGCCATTTTAATCTGGTAAAACCCATTCAAGACTCGGTCGAAAGGCGTAAACGAAAAAGGTTGTGGATACTGATTTTCATATTACTTTTTCTATTACTTATTACAGGATTACTTGGTTTGTGGGCATTTTTTAGAACTCCCCCTAGTTCCAACAATGATAACGGTTTTGATAAACTACGAGAAAAAGAAAATGTTGTTGTTAAAGAAGAAGAGGTGTCCAATGGTTTGATTATCAATGCTATAGGTACTGCTACGGTTTTACCCACAAGAGGCCCTGCCCCATTGGACGTGGATTTTATCTTTACTCGGGTTGATACCATCGGTGACGTCCATATCCTATCTTATTATTGGGATTTTTATAATGATAGTACCAGGATTTCTAATAATAAAAGTTCTGTTCGGCATACGTATAAAACACCCGGAGAGTATACTGCTCGTCTCATTGTTACAACCAATGATAGTGTGCATCGCATACGGACGGAAGAGGTTAAAATAAAAGTTGATAGTACGATATCGCCAATAGTAAAAGTAAATATTTCGGCATCGCCAGATTCTGGTAAGCCTCCTTTAAAAGTTAATTTCAAGGGAAGCCTTTCTTCTCCAAATAATGCTCTAGTAGCCAATAGATATCTCTGGGAATTTAATGATGGAGATACCTCAACTGTGAAAAATCCGGTTCATACTTTTAGGAATCAGGGCATCTATAATGTGAGACTTACACTCTGGGACACCAGGAGAGATGTGTATTCCGGTAATTTAATAATAAAAGTTGGGAAAGACCCTCCCTCAGGGGTCGCACCTATTGCTAAAATCAAGGTCTTGGGTATTTTGGGTATTGACGAGAATACTTTTAAAGTAGATTTTGATGGAAGTGGTTCGACAGATGATGTTGCTATTGTCAAATATCTTTGGGAATTTAATGATGGTGGAACCTCACCAGATGTTTCTCCATCCCACACCTTTGAGCCGAACCGAGATTACGATGTACGCCTGAAGGTTTGGGATTCTGACAGCCTAACTGGCGAGGTTAATGAGATAGTGAAAATCGCAGATTTACGTCTGCCTAAAGTTGTAATTACGCCTTCTGACACTATAGGAATAGCCCCATTCAAAGTTGATTTTGTGGCAAGTAATACATTTACTGAATATATATGGAATTTCCCGGATAGCACTAGTTCAACCTTAGCCAATCCAACGCATGTCTTTAACAGTATAGGAACCTATAACGTTCGCCTAACCGTTATAGATATTAATGGACAGGAAGCCACCGCTATAACAACCGTTACTGTAGATCCTCAGTCCGTAATTTCGGCATCTGATACACTAGGAAGAGCCCCATTCAAAGTTGATTTTGAGGTAAGCAATGCAAATCGACAGTATAAATGGAATTTCCCAGATGGCACTAGTTCAGACTTAGCTAGTCCCACGCATGTCTTTGACAGTGTAGGAATCCATGACGTTCGTTTAACCGCTAAGAATCTACAGGGGCTAACAGTTAGGGATACCGTTCAAATAAGGGTTCTCCCTGACAAATCACCAATAGCTAATTTTAAGACCAATGTAATTTCGAGTGATTCTGTGCCCTTAACGGTAGAATTTGACGGAACGGGCTCAACCGATGATGGCATCATTATAAGTTACGATTGGGATTTTGGGGATGGCCATGCTTCCAATGGCCCTATCATATCACACACTTTTGATGCGGAAGGCATTTATAATGTGAAACTCACGGTTAAGGATGATATCAATCAGTCGGATGACACCCTAACCTCAATCAAAGTCAATTCTCCTCCACCAGTGCCTCCATGTGGTGGTTCTATGACATGGATGGAAAGATTCATCTGCACCCAGAACAATAAATTGCCCTTAAAAAGGAATCGCAAGGACGGGTGGAAAAATTGGCGAATTCCCCCGGATTCCTTAAACCTTGTGGGCATTCTTATCCCTGATTCCTTAAATGCGTCCAAGTCAATCCAAGATCTGCAAGTTGCGCTATTGTTCTTTTTTGCGAAAGAAGTGATAAACCAGGAAAGAAAAGTATATAAGTTTCAAATTTGGCTGAATGCCAACCAATCAAATACCATGTTGCAAACCCAACGGTTTAATATAAATAATCGAATCAAACAAAGTGATGCGATAACTCAGGCCCAAAGTGATGCCATAATTCAAGCAAAAATTGATTCGGTATTTGAGTATACGAATACCGTTCAGAAATATATGGGCCCTGGTAATTTGATTACAAAATATGAGGAAAGTACTAAAAAAGTTTTAGCCCGATTATTCGAGCAAAAAACGATAAAAAAAGATGGTGAAATACTTAAGAATAAAAGAATTAGTACATTTTATACTTTATTTGATTTTTCAGATTTCGATACTGCCCCACAAGAAGAAATTAAAACATTTTTGAAGGAACTGGAACCCGAGGAGGAGAAATAATAGATTCCTTTTTCATTCAATATATAGTGGGCACAATGATACCGAACGGGTTCACATTGCTTTTGAGAAATCTCCAAAGGACCATATCACGCTTTTCAATGCCAAGGGTTTCTATTTCGTTAAAGGATAAGAAGTACAGCCTTGCCCTATAATGGTAACATTCAAAGAAGTGACTCTTTCATGGAATTTTGCGCCCTTCGCGGTTGCTTGTATGTTGGTAGGGAGAAGAAGGAATAATGGTATTCTAAGTTTCAATCGAAGTAACAACATTGTTGAAGACCTGAAAAATTCGTAAGTTAGTACCCTACAAATAGCGATTTTGAATTAGATTGCAGGCGGACTTCTAAATTTTTTTCTAAATCCAATTATGTGAAGGGACTATCCGTTTTCAATAAAATCTTATATGCGCTCAACCTCATCTTTGTCTCTCTGCTACTGGTCGCCTGTGCTATGCCTTATCTGTCCGTTACTTTTCTTCCGTTTTTATCCTTTTTAAGTTTGGCGGTGCCCGTTTTGGTAGCTGTGAATCTCCTCTTTTTCATCTATTGGGTCATCCAAGGAAAACGACAATTGCTTCCATCGTTGTTCGTACTTGTTTTCGGTTATTTTGTTCTTGGAACATTCATAAAGCTAAATTTTCAAAAAAATAAATTCCAAAAAGAGGACTTGAAAATAATGAGTTATAACATACACACTTTTAATGAATTTGGATGGGCGGAACGCAAAAACGTTTATAATGCCATAAAGGACTTCATTCGAGAAGAGCAGCCGGATATCGTCTGCTTTCAGGAAGTGAGTATAGGTATGGACAAAGAATTTTTGGATTATCCCTACTATTATTTAATGAAAATACCCGGTGGCAACAAGGTACATTTGGGCATCTTTTCTAAATACCCCATTATAAATACCGAAACTTTGACTTTTCCCAATAGTATCAATAATGGCTCATACGCCGATATTGCGTATCAGGGTGATACGCTGCGGTTGTACAATGTTCACATGCAGTCGTTGGGGATAACCCCGGGAACTGGCATATTACGATCGAAATCTTCTAATTTTCTATACAAAAGAGTCGTAAAGGCCTTTAAAAAGCAAGAAGAACAGGCCGAGATGATAGCGCTGCATCGAAATGCCAGTCCGTATAAAACCCTTCTTTGCGGGGACTTCAACAACACCCAATTTTCTAAAGCGTACCATGTATTAAAAGGAGATATGCAAGACAGCTTTATCGAAGCGGGATCGGGTTATGGAAGAACCTTGAATTTTCTAGATATACCACTACGCATCGACTTTATCATGGCCGATAGTTCTTTCGAAGTAAGATCACATAAAAACTACGATTTCAAATATTCAGACCACTATCCGGTGATGGCGTCGTTTCGGTTGAAGGAGTGAAAATTTCGACAGAATCTGTTGAGGCTAAGCACCACTCAAAATTTCGGGGCCAAAAAAACTATTTGTTTCAATTAGTGAACCTGAGAATTCGGCGTGTCAAGATCAATAAAGTTTTAAACCTAAGGCATTAAAAAGCAATCCATAACATCCGCAACAATATGGATAAGCAGGGCGAGGCCGAAAATCCATGTTTTCTTAAAGAATAGCAATCCGAAGTACACCGCTATCGCCCAATAGCTATGTAAAGGATGAAACCCGACACTACATCGACTAGGATCAAAAATTGGGTTTGCCCAAAGATGGTCGATATCAATTGCGATACCTGCCCATAGTATGAGTATCACTTTTAATCGATGCTCCTTAAAAAAAAGCAATCCAACAGCGATAGGCACAAGAAAATGGATGCCGTAATGGACGATGAACCTAAACATTCATGAAGTTTGTACTTTGATTTTGTAAATAGGTCAATGCGTTGGTGCCCTCGTTAAACAATAGGTCTAAGATACTGGCATTTTCTACAAAGCCATGCCGGTCGCCGAAAACCTGTACGTATTTTTCCTGCCGCATGTTAAGCTTTCGCTTTGCATGGACCAAATATCTTGAATCTAAGGTAGTTGGTGGCTTGCTTGCCGACGAGGTAGATTTGTGGTCTATAGTTTTTATGTTTTCTTGGTAGTGTGAGGTTTTGGCAATGGGCATATGGATCTGTAAGCATTCACAGATGGTGGCAATGGTTTGTAGATTAAAATCCAATAGCTTTTCAAAGGTTTGCTCGTACAACGGGGCAACTTCATCTTCGTAGAACTCAAAAAAAGGGGATGTTCTGTAGGCCGTCTGTAGCGTGCGCCAATGGTTACGTTGCCACGCGTAAGAATTGTCTAACAATACCTCTTTATATTTCTGCCGCCCATGGATCCCTCCCACATGTTGAATGGGAATACTGAGCATATGCTTGCCCAAATCGGTACAGACGTAACAACGGTTGCGATAGGTCTGTTTTTGGTAATTGTCCTCGACCTCCCATTGGATGTCGTTTTGGACGATTACCGCAAAGGTGGCGATGTTCGGGAAATAGGTAGGATGCAAAAGGGTTTTCAATAGGTCTGCGGATTAATCCTGTAAGCAAACAAAGATAAGCATTTGAAAAATTTGTTCTCCAAATTAAAATAGTTTGAGGTTCAACGCTTCTTTGTAGCTGTCCATGATTTAAGGATTAAGGTTGGATTAAAATATAACCTTAGACCTAATGCCCGTGGCAGACTTAAACCTTTTATTTTAACTGATGACGGCAACTATCGACCGTAACTTTTACCAAATTTCCGGCAAATACTTCACCAAAATGCGGATTCCAACCACAAATACCAACAAGGCGGTCACCCTTTTAATTCCGGTCGGCGTCAAGCGTTTTAAGCTGATACGAATGCCTAGCTGTCCACCGATCAGCACCGAGGCCGCTAAGGCCAGAGTTTCTTTCCAGGGCAGTTGCAGCATATCGCCCTGAAACAATCCGGCGATACCGGAAAGAGAATTCACAAGGATAAAAAAACTGGCCAGGGCCGCTATTTTGATGGACTTGTCCCACCGAAGATGATTCAGTATCGGAGCCAAAAAAATACCTCCTCCGATACCTACCAAGCCGGATAGCAGTCCGATACCACCGCCCAAAACAAAATTCAGATATTTAGGATAGGTTTTTATACGTTCGGAAACAGGTTTTTTGGAAAACGTCTGCCATGCCAAAAACAAGGAGGAAGTAACCAAGGAAAATCCCAACAGGATGAAAAAAATATGCTCCTCCAGTCGAAAAGAGGCTCCGATGAACGCCAAGGGAATACTGGTAAGAACAAACGGTAGAAAATCCCGGATTTTCGCATGTCCGTTTTTAAAATAGAGATAGGTACTTCCCGAAACAACTATCAAGTTGCAAATAAGGGCGATGGAACGGATGGTAAAAAATCCTCCTAAAAAAAGAGCTAACAAAGCCAAGTAGCTAGACCCGCCACCAAAGCCGACCGCTGAGTACAGGGTTGCCACTACAAAGAAACCCAAACACAATAAAATAAGGCTTTCAATTGGTAACCCCATGCTTCTGTATCTGGTTCATTCCACCGGAAAGATTAATGAAACGAGCATCGGGACGCGAATTTAAAAGCCGCCCGATAGCCTTTTTACTACGAATACCCGATTGGCATACGACATAAATTTTTTCATCGAAGTGAATTTCGTTCTGCCGAATATCCAACTCGGATAAGGGAATATTCTTGGCGATTTTCAGATGATTTCGGTTAAACTCCTTGGGCGTGCGTACATCGATAAGTTGCGGTTTATCATTTTCGATCAGATTTAAGAACGACTCGGCTTGTACACTATTGAAATCGGTAATACATTCAAAATCATAGCTGGGCCGTAGCGCGTGAAGTTCTAGATTTTCTTGCCTCACCGAAAAGCTTATTTTTTGAAAGGTATTCGAAAGCCCGTCGAACAACATCAATTTTCCGGAGAGCACCTCCCCTACTCCCGTTAACAGCTTCACGGCTTCGAGGGCCTGAAGATTTCCTATGATCCCGGGGAGTATT
>RCMY010003295.1_pt1 | contig 19305 bp, 17 predicted proteins | sample 2041341 | NCBI WGS metagenome assembly RCMY01 (sample SAMN09708234, study PRJNA481090) | Marine sediment metagenome, whole genome shotgun sequencing project. | reverse complement strand
TTCGTTATTTCCTTGGTTGACTGAGGAATTAGGCAAACTAACAAAGAAACAACAGGAGCTGGTAACCACCCTGGAGCTTCTTCGAATAGTAAGGTTTACTTGTTCCAATCGTGGCTTTCTTGGCTGTTTACTTAAAAGCCGTAGTGCTATTGCGCGCGCATTTATTGCGAAGATGGTTTCGCACAGTAAAGGAATGTTTAAACTGTACCCGCAATCTTTGCTGAGTTTCTGAGGAGATTCAGAATAGATAATTATACCTTAAGATCCAACATTTTCTTTCAATGTGACCCAATGGGTTGAGGAAGTTGAACGCTTAGGAGTTCTGGAGTTCTGTGCATCCTATATTGTCGTTGTGTGATTGTGTGACAGTACATGACACATGGCTTGGACCAACAGGCAGTCTAAACAGCGCTTGCTTGATCAACTTGCGGAGAATGTTTGTAATTTTTCTCAGGATACAGGATAAACTGATTTAATCAGGTGGGAAAAAGTATGCTCTGAATTTGGTAGCAAAAATTCAGGGCAAAGTTATTGTGCGAACTCAGGTAATTAATGTTTCAATTTTTTTATGATTATGCCATAAAGTGCATTTCCCAAAATTTCATGCATTGATGCAGATGGATGTAGTTCATCCCACCAGAGGATATTACCATTTCTGAAATCTACTAAACTGCAATTGGCTGGGGAAGGGTCGAACAAGCACCCAGATGCAGGGCCAAACTTATCTAAACTAGCTTCAGTAAAGCCATAATTGTTTGGATTTGCAAAGATATCTTCAAAAATTTCATGAACATTGAATTGGATGATTTTGAGTTTATCTAAATCAGTCTCAAGTGTGTTCATGGCCTCAGCAAGTGCAGTATTATGGTCTGTTGTTAAATCAGATAGTAAATCACATGTTCCATCTCCAGGTAAAACCTGACAAAGGGGGGGCAGGCCTAAATTAACCATATTTGCAACAACGATGAGTGTTGCACCCCGAGCATGTAAACGTCTGACCGCAGTATTAATATCAGCCACGGCTTCTAAAACTGTGTTTTCGTCTGGGATAGCGCCAGTAAAAAGCGGAATGTAATAATTGTTATGTGCTGTCCAGATGACAAATAGTGGTTTTTTGCCTCTCCTTCTCTTAGTTGTTTTTTCTTCTGATAATCCGGCTGCATCCAGTGCGCCCTCATATTCAGTAATTTGCCCGAGAAGTCCCGCAACCAATAAACCACTAGGATTAATATTTGACATAGCCGTTGTAGAACCACCGATACCCCAATTTATGCCTTTGTCATCCAGATTAACCCCATTTATCGAAGGAATAACATCTATTTTAAGTCGGTGAGAAAAGTGTTCAACTGCAAGCAGACCATTTGAGAATCGCCCCCGGTCATAACGTGCTGAAGGAGGTATGACGATTCCAGTAGGCCAGGTGACAGGGGGAAGATTGCCTATATCAACAAGGCTGTCACCAAAAATACGAATCTTTGAAATTCGTTTTTCTATTTTTCTTTTTGCCGAGAATTGTCCATGGTCATAACGTGTTGAAAGATGTATGGCGATTCCAATAGGGCTGGTGACAAGGGGTAGGTTGTCTGTATCAACAAGGCCGTCATCAAAAAAATTAATAATTGAAGTTTGGCTATTTGCCTCATTTTCTGCCAGAGCCAGTTGTGGCCCACTTAACAATATAGCTAGAAGGTAAACAAGCAGAAAAATAGTTTTTCTAAAAGTTATATAGCCCATCAAAATTCTCCATTATTGTGAAATACATTAAACCTGCGAGTACAACTAAATCTTAACTGGCAGCAAAGAGTTTATTTGAAAATATTATGAAGCTATTGTCTTTTGTCTTGGCTATTATCCATCTTTTATGTATATTTTTTTGTGTTTTTTACCACAGCATAAAAATGAAGAATCATATAGCCAAGGTCAGTAGTGTCCGGAAATTTCTCCTAAATAATAAGATAAGCTATTGATCTGTAGAGTTAAGTAGTCTTCTTAGATGTGTCGCCGACTTGTAAGTGAATTTTTTGAGTAACTGGGGTTCTCTCCTGGAGTCTCTCATCATGTATTCAGGCCAGTTGGTGTTAGCGCAGCTAACTTGCCGCGAGATTTTTTAGTTGCTTGTTTTGTGGAGACGGCGCCGTCTCTTTAAGGCGACATGATTGTTTGCGTTCTTTTTTGGGAGATAAGTTGTCTGGTAATAAAACTCGCATAAAGCGGGTTTGTGTCTTGCGTGGCGTATGAAATATCGAGTTACTTGCGTTTGACTTCAATGCGATATATGAGATCGTTACTTTCTATAATTGTATCGTCATTTGTTGAGTTCTTGTTTTCTTCAATCATTGTTTCCACAACAGTCTCTCCTGATTCGTCGATATATTTTTTCTGCATGAAATAATCTTTATCGGGAGATAGTTTGACATTTGCGACATCAAATATTTCATCCTTAATGATATAAATTTCTTCCAGATAGACAAATAAATTGATGAAATCTTCGGTGGTATTAATTGATTTTACGAGGGTGAATTCTCCTTTATCGCAAAGCAATTTTCTCTCAACATCGCTGGCCACATCCTTATCCAAATCTAAGTTGCCAAGAATTGTGTAGCTAGGCTTATCCTTGAAAACGGTTAAATGATATTCGGTTTTTAATTTGTGGCCACCGAGTGCACAATGAACCATGCCGTGCTTTTCTGCAGCAGCTAAATTAAAATAAACCTTTAATTCGAATTCACTGGCATGTGCAAAATTATTTACTAAGAACACAGACAATAGTGCAAATATTATTTTCATGCCATATTTCCCTTTTAATTCAATGGGTATTTGGTGTTTTTAAATTGCAATCTAACAGTTAGCCCATTACCCATCAGGCCTAGAATTGATCGGATGTGTTTTTAACAGGCTCCCATCATTCTTATTTATTGTATGATGATTTAGTTGTTAGTATAAAACAAAAAGGTTTCGTCACCATTTGGTGCAACTTATTTGGTGTAACTTTATCCAAAGTTAACTAACTATTAATCCCTACAGAAGGAAGTAAAATAAATGTCTAAAAAATTAATGAAACCAATCTCTCTCGCAATCGGCACCGCTTTTGTAACCAGTTTAGCTGCCAGCAATGTTTCTGCTGCAACTGATGCCAACGCTAACCCATTCGCAATGAATGATTTATCTGGCGGCTACATGCAGCTTGCTTCTGGCTACGGCGATGCCAAGTCAGACAAAGAAGGTAAATGTGGAGAGGGTAAGGCTGGAAAAGAAGGCAAGTGCGGTGAAGATAAAGCCGGCAAAGAAGGCAAATGTGGTGAGGGCAAGTGCGGCGAAAAAGATGAGATGAAGAAGAACATGGAAGGTAAGTGTGGCGAGAAGAAGTCTGAGAAAGAAGGTAAGTGTGGTGAAGGCAAATGCGGTAGTAGCAAGTAGTCTACATAACGCATGACCATGAACCAAAATCATTACCCAGTTCATGGTGTTGGATTGGGTCTGCGGCGGTCGATGATTCGTCCGCTTGCAGACCACCCTGCCAAGCAAGTGAATTTCTGGGAAGTCGCGCCTGAAAACTGGATGGGCGTGGGCGGTAAGCTCGGCAAAGTCTTGCGCGAATACACGGAACAGTTTCCCTTAATTTGTCACGGGTTATCTCTTTCGATTGGCGGGCCTTCGCCATTGGACGAAGCCTTCTTGCAGCGTCTTAAACGTTTCATTAAAGCGCATGATATTCGTTGCTATAGCGAGCACTTAAGCTACTGTAGTGATGATGGGCATCTCTATGATCTATTACCAATTCCCTTTACAGAGGACGCCGTTCACTACGTCGCAGGCCGAATTAAGCGCGTACAAGACATTCTTGGGCAACGTATTGCGATGGAAAATGTTTCCTACTATGCTGCGCCTGGAAAGGAAATGGACGAAATTGAGTTTCTCAACGCCGTATTAGAAGAGGCTGACTGCAATCTATTGCTAGACGTGAATAATATTTACGTGAACAGCATCAACCATTGCTACAATGCGGAAGAATTTCTCAAGAAACTGCCAGCTAAGCGAATCAACTACATTCATATTGCCGGGCATTTTGAAGAAGCGGAAGACCTTGTTGTCGATACCCATGGTGCGGATGTGATTGACCCAGTGTGGACATTGCTTGATAAAGCGTACCAACAATTTGGCGTGATTCCCACGCTCTTAGAGCGTGATTTTAATATTCCGCCTATCAAAGAATTAATGACCGAAGTTGACACTATTCACGCAGCGCAGTTGCGGTGGAAAGATCAAGGCAATGACCACCACCTACAACACGGCTGATCGTCCAAATTTCATCAGCAAGCAATACGCTTTCACCGCGCATATTCGTGACCCGAAGAATAACCCGCGGCCTGGTGATGTTGAAGAACGGCGCATGAAAATCTACCGTGAATTGTTCTACAACAATGTAGAAGATTTCATGGCCAACACCTACCCCGTATTACGGAAAATCATTCCTGACGGCCATTGGCACAATATGATTCGTGATTATTTTGCCCAGCACTTGTCGCACACACCGTTGTTTCCAGAAATGCCCCGGGAGTTCCTGAAGTACCTGGGGCACGAACGCACGCCGCAGCCAGAAGATCCCATTTTCATGTTAGAACTGGCGCACTATGAATGGGTCGAGTTGGCGCTTTCGATTTTGGATGAAGAGATTGGCCAGTCGACCTGTGATCCAGAAGCAGAAGGTGATTTGTTGCAATGCGTTCCTACTATTTCACCGTTGGCTTGGCCGCTGAGCTATCACTTTCCCGTTCACAAAATCAGCCCAGATTTTCAGCCCACAGTTACCGATGAAAACCTGACGCACCTAGTGGTTTACCGTGATCGTAATCATGAAGTCAATTTCATCGAAGCCAATCCCGTTACCGCACGTCTGTTACAGCTGATTACCGGTGATGGCAACAAAACCGGACGAGAGCTACTCGAACAGGTCGCCGCCGGAACTCAACCACCCTCAACCTGAAATGGTCATTAATGGCGGCTTGGAAATCTTAACTGATTTGAAAAAACGTGGTGTGATTTTGGTAGGGCGACAATAAGCTAAGCGGATTGTGTTGGTAGATTATTTGTTTGAATCATTCGTGTTGCAATTGAATATGATCCCAGGTTTTCCAGTAGAACTTTTTAAGGTAAAAAACCTATGTCACCCTTAGTTAGTGGCCTATGCTAACATGCTTAGAAATCAATGAAATATGAGAAGATATGAAAATTGAAAGGTTTCACGGCATTGCTGCGCGTTAGCTTGCAGATTATTTCAGCTGGAGACGAATGATTGATCAAGCTCGTAACATATTATCTCTTCGTGCTATCGTACTTGCAGCATTAGGCATGCACTCCGACTAACAATTAAGAGTGATATAGCCAATATTAAGAATAATTTTAGTACCCATTCTCAGTATATGGTTGACCATGTTGATTGTGCCAGTTAATAGCCAGACCCAAACTAATTTTAGCGAGTGTTTGTGTCCGGGCGACCTATGTGGGTTATGTCTACTACCTGCCATGGCGGATATGCCACCAAAGCCAAACGAATCAGAAACCTGCGTTAGAATTAGAGAAGAAGTGCCTCCAACATCAGCACAGACAGGATCAAATGAGTATTTCCCGGCACTTGATATGTCAACGATGACTTGTATAGTGAAGGTGGAGACGTGCTTAGACACAGGAATCGGAGCGAAGAATTTCCAGCCAGAGTTTATTGTAAGCCTGCGATAGTTCCAAACAAGATAAAGTATTGATAGTTAATCTATATCTAGTAATTAAGTGTAAGGCATAATCTGGTTTTTGAAGTCATCTGGAATATCCGCTTCAATATCTGTTGCGATAGTATTGTAGAGTGGTAGTAAGGAAGTATGCATATTTTTGATTGTTCCGTTAACACTTAACATGGAAGGAATACGTTTCCCATGGTGTTCAATAGGTTTACCGATGAATGTAAGTTCAAAACCTAGTTTTTGGAAGTGTTGTGCTAGCCGCTCTTCAGTTAGAACGAATACATATTCAATTCCAAAGTAGTGTGCCAACTTGGTGGTGCCAAGATATAAGCTAACAGGGATATAGGGGAAACGCGGTTGATTTGCTGTACCAAAATCCTCATTTGAGATGCCAATTGATGTTTTTTTTGCGTCACTTTTACGTTTGCGAAAACTGGTAATCACTGCAAGACGCGATACTTCAGATATTTTGTGACGTGGTAGTTTCGCGGGGTCAACGATTGTTCTATCCAATGTGTTAATACAGGCTTTTTCGAATGGTAGTAAATTGCTCGGATTTTCCACAGATGGATGGATAATACGGGTACAGCCGACAAACTCGCCTGTCTTGACACTACGGATTAGCAGGTGCAGTGAGTCATCATCATATTCATCAATTTCACGCTTATCCGATTTCTCCGTTTCAAATTTCAATTCTTCACAATAAACTTGATGGCGTACACGATATACTTCTTCCTTTAGTGTCGCAGAGAATGCGGGTACAATTTCAAAATACTGTTTAAATAAACTTTTTAGATCAAGTTTGCCTGCTGAATTCATTGTATGCTCTCTTTTCTTAGGAGTCCGAATTGCCTTGTTACAAATTGAATATAATTTTATTCAATTCTTTTAAGATAATTCTTAGTAAAGACTTTATCAGGTAAGTCACGTAATTCCATTGCTAAATAATCAAGAACAGATACTTCATCCTCACGCAAAGCATCTTTCATGACAAGACGGGTTGGGCGTTGTTGGCCTAGCATCAATTTGAAATCTTTGTAGTAACTTGTCTTAAGCAAGCGATCTGATAGCGAATAAAACTCTGCGCGGTAAGGCCAGTAATTTGACCTTTGCACCCAAAATAATACTTTATGATAGGTGACGCTTCGATCCACACCAATGAGTTCTAAAACATAGTATTCTTCTTCATCAATAGTTTCGGCGCGTAAAAGTTTAGGATTATAGTCACCAGAAAAATTTGCCCGTGCTATATCACCATTAGCCACCTGACCAGTCAGTCGTTGAGAAAGTGACAGTCGAATGGGTTGTGAAACGCTGGGCATAAAAATCCATAGATCACGATCTCGCATCAACATTATTTGGCCGCGATCAGAGGCAGGTTCTGTGGCCATGACGATACTGTTTTTGTTGCCTTTGGATAAAACTCGATATTTTCGTATATCATTTGCTTGATTTGGTGTTGTCGTGTTTATACTGACATCAACCTGAAAGCTTTCGCGGGGAAAGCGTATTTCATCAGCTTTTTCCAGTATACTTTGAGCAGACTCTGTGGTCTCTGTCATGCCAGTGATTTCAGCGAATACAGTATTGATCAATTGTGCGACGATAATTAGAAAGATGAATATCGAAAAAAAAGGCAAAGGAATTTTTTTCATTTCGGCTCCAATAATTTTGTGTTTGTTATTTTTAGGCTTGTACTTTTTAAGGTAAGTTCGATGAGTCTTGTTAGATTAGAAAACGTCTTCAAAGTATACATGCTTGGCGAGCAACAAGTCCCAGCACTTGAAGACATCTCGTTAGAAATTAATAATGGTGAATTCCTAGCGATTGCCGGCCCATCTGGCAGTGGAAAATCTACATTGCTCAATTTAATTGGGTGTATTGACACGCCATCTTCCGGAAAAATTTTTATTAACGGCCAAGATGTCAGTGGCAAAACACCTGATGAGTTATCTGACCTTAGGGCTCGTACTATCGGCTTTATCTTCCAGACCTTTAATCTGTTCCCAGTCTTGTCAGCAGAAGAAAACGTCGAATATCCACTACTACAATTTAAAGAACTTAGTAAAGCAGAGCGCCGAAAACGAGTTGTAAAATTTCTCGACATTGTGGGAATATCAAAATTCTCCGATCATCGACCAAACCAACTTAGTGGCGGGCAGCGGCAACGTGTAGCCATTGCACGTGCTTTAGCAACACAACCTAAGATCATCTTGGCAGATGAACCTACCGCCAATCTAGATCACAAGACTGGAAATGGTATTCTGCAGTTAATGAAAGAAATTAACGACAGATACAAAACAACCTTTATTTTTTCTACCCATGACTCACGTGTTATGTCCATGGCAGACCGATTGATACATATTGAAGACGGTCAAGTTGTGTTGCAAAATGCCGAAGCTACTACAGATGAAACTGAGAAAAAAAGATGACACCCCTTCAATTGGCACTATAAAACAAAGATAAGCGGGTGAAATGCAGCGGTAAAATAAATGAACTTTTATGGATAATGGCATTAACAATTGCGCTATCTAGCCCTATAGTGTTCGCTTCTAAGGGCAGCATCTTTTCTAAAGAATCATCCTTCCAAATAAAAGACAATGAAGAAACGTTTGGAAGCCTCGACTCACTATTTAAAAATGAATCGCTTGAATCAACGCAATTTCCAAACTCATCTGGTTGGAGAGGATTTTCTCAGCTTGAACTAGCGTATACTTTACCAAGTCCAAAGCACTTCTCCAAGTCACGTTTACGAACTCAACTATCTAATAGTGGGCAACTAAACAGTTATATGAAATGGAAAATTAGCGCCCGCTTTGATTACGATGCTATTCAAGATTTTTCAAGCTTTTATCCACGTGCCGTGCGTAGTGACCAACGAGCCGAACTATTTTTACGTGAGAATTATCTTGATATCTCCGCAGGCAATTTTGATTTTCGTATTGGTCGGCAACATGTCGTATGGGGCGAAATGGTTGGACTATTCTTCGCAGATGTTGTGTCCGCTAAAGATACTCGCGAATTCATTCTTCCCGATTTCGATATATTACGTATTCCGCAGTGGGCCATGCGTGCGGAGTATTCAAAGAACGATTTTCATGCCGACTTATTATGGATTCCATTTGCCACTATCGATGAAATTGGCAAGCCAGGTGGCGAATTCTTCCCGTTTTCACCGCCAGCAGCGGCAACTTTCTTAAACGAAGACCGGTCTGGGCGTGATCCCACTAACTCAAACTATGGATTTCGTTTATCACAACTAATCAATGGTTGGGACATCTCAACCTTTTATTATCACAGCCTTGATGCTGCACCAACCTTTTATCGTGTTAGTAGGCCAACAGAGCCTTTGACATTCCAGGCACGTCATGACCAGATTGACCAATTCGGAGGCACCATCACAAAGGACCTCGGTTCTGCTGTGTTAAAAGGTGAATTAGTTTATACTGATGGTCGGAAATTCAATGTATTGAGTCCTTCACAGATGAATGGACTAGTTAAGCAAGACACTCTTGACTACGCGCTAGGCATAAACTTTAATTTACCAGCTGACACGCGCTTAAACCTGCAATTCTTTCAACGCATTTTTTTCGCACATGACCCAGACATTATTCCTAGTAAACGTGAGAGCGGCGCCAGTATTCTTATCAATGGTAAATTACGAAAAAATCTGGAAGCTCAAGCACTGCTAATTCATAGTTTAAATCGTAGTGACTGGATGTTTAGACCAAGACTCATTTGGCGACTTGAAAAAAATTGGCGCATGGTAGTTGGTGCTGATATTTTTGGTGGAAAATCAACTGGTTTCTTTGGTCGCTACAACTATAATGACCGTATCTTCACGGAGTTACGCTTTTCATTCTAATCAATAGTTCTGTCGCAACGCTTCTACAACCTGTGTACGGGAAACCTGCCTTGCTGGAAGAAGCGATGCTAAGACTGTAGCGCCAAGACCAATCATAAAAGACAATAATAATACTGATGGAACAATTTGTATTTGTGCCATATAACCTAAATTAGCATTAGGCGGAGGTGGCATTGGTATGCCAATGGCTGAAATGACAAGTGCGAGTAGAACACCAATCCCAACACCAAGACAACTACCAAGTAACCCAAGTAATATGCTTTCACTGACAATGAGTTTAAAAATATAACTGCTGGGATTGCCCAGCGCCATCATGGTGCCAAACTCCCCCGTCCGTTCAAAGATACTCATATTCACACTATTAGCAACACTTAATAACACCATGATAAGAATAATAAACTGTAGTACGCCAAACTGCCCTTTATAAAGTTCAACCGTTTTCTCATAGAAGTCGTTCAACTCCACCCAAGTCTTGACTTCTAAACCTGATGATTCAAATTGATCCTTCAACTGGGCTGCAATACGATCCGTATCACCCGTTTTTTTTAGCAAAACAACAAGCGCATTTACACCTTGTGTACCAAGCAATTCCTGGGCTGCGACAAGTGGAATTCTGACCGCGCGCGCATCATAATCATTGGAAAAGCTCTGAAACACCCCTATTATTTCAAAATCTAGGCTATTTAATGCGCCTTCAAGGGTGTTTGCTAGTAGAGTCACATGATCACCAGGTTTTAACTGCAATCCTTGCGCAACCCCATACCCAAGTACCATACCAAAACTATCTTCATCAGCTAACTGACGTCCTGCGGTGAATGTGACAAAGCTGCCGAGCTTGGCTTCCATTTTGGGCTCTACACCCTCTCCAATGATAGGCAAGTCGCTGCGACCATTATTCAATAAGCCAGAGAAATTAAGCCGCGCCATCACACTGTCAAGTTTTTCGACACCTGCATCCTCAATGATCTGCTCTTTAATGCTATTGTGTTCTGAAATCAAATAGTTTTCGGGAGAGCGTATTCCTTCATCAAAGTATCCTTGTTTGTATACTTGCATATGCGCCGATTGTGAATGGATCAGTGCCTCACCCAGTTGTACAAAGATGTTACTCACCCAGCCGCCCGCAAGTACAGTTCCCGCAACTCCACAGATAATCGCTGCCAGCGTCATGGCAGTATGTATTTTTTGTCGAATTACATTACGCAGGGCAAGTTTAAACATGATTTCTTATCAGCTACCGATTATGTCTTAAGGCGTCGACAATTTGCATTCGAGATGCTTTCCAGGCAGGGTAAATGCTGGCAATTAAAGTTGTGCTAATCGCAAGTACTAACGATCCCAATACAATGTCCATGGTTATGAGAATCTCACCAGTAAAACCATGGGTCGTTCCTGGAGGAGGCGGCATCGGGATGCCAATACTAGAAATTATATTTGCTGATAATAGGCCAAAGATTATTCCGAGCAAACCGCCAAGACAACCAAGGATAAACCCCTCATATAAAAATAAACGCATAATCCCCATTCTCTGCATGCCGAGTGCCATGGCGGTTCCAATTTCACCGATTCGTTCCATTACACTCATCGTCATGGTATTGGCTATGCTGAGAATAATGATAAGGGCAATGATTAGCCAGATACCCCAAACTTGTTTGGCGAATAGAATCGCAGTTTTATTATAGAAATCGGACAGTTCATACCACGGAAGAATTTCAAACTTATCTGGAGGTAGGATGTCACGTAATTTTTCCAGCACAATATCAGTTTGTGCAGTGTCCTTTAGTAGAATTACCCAGATATGTGAACCCTTAGCATGAAGTAATCTGCGTGCTGTTTCGATAGAAAGGCGCAGCGCAGCATCGTCATAGGACTTGGTTACAGTAGAAAAAAGGCCACGTACGGTTACCTCAACTGCATTGATTCCTCCTGATGCGGTATTAGTTAGGAGTACGACTTGCTCACCAACACCCACATCCAGATTCCGTGCAAGTCCTTCACCAACGATGATGCCGAGTGGATCGTTCGTGGAAAGATTTTCACCAGCTGAGATTGGTGGAAAGTTGTCAAAAGCAATCAGCTCTTTAGGATTAACGCCATCGCCAATAAATGAAAGTGTTAATTCATTGAAACTAACTAAGCCGGTAAAAGAAAGTTGAGGTGCGATTGATTTGATTTTTTGCAGCTCTTTTATCGCTGCGAGTTCATCAGGCATGGTATCAGGTAGCAGAAAGGCATAAGGATCGGCTTTTCCTAAATTGTGATAGCCAGGGTGTACGATTTGTATATGACCTAGTTGCGATTTGATTGTGGACTCTCGGAAATCAAAGAGAATCCACTCAATAAAACCACTCGCAAGAATAAGGGCGGTAACGCCAAAGGCAATAGCAATTATCGACATAATGCTGCGACGCATTTGGCGTACAATATTGCGAAACGCTAAATGAAAGTTAAACCAAAACGTTTTCACAAGCAAAAGTTCCTTTTCCTTGGGGATCCACCAATTAATTCTAAGTCGAATGGGCGATAGGATAAAATTTTCCATATGAAGGAGCAAATTGCCGATAACAGTAGGCTGTTGCCAAGATTTGCAACGATGAAATATAATATTTTAGTCATTATGAGCTAATCAGCACTTCCTTAATGTAACATTACTATGAATGTGAGTGTTCAGTCAAATCTCTCGTTTAACCAGTAGATTTTAATAGATTTATCCATTATTTGTGTTAAAAAACGATTGCATTTAATAGAATCAAGGCCCCGCAGGGTGTTGCAAGTCCAGCTCGGCAGGCTCTTTCACGACAAGGTAGTTATGTACATTTAAAATCTTTAGAAATTATATCAGTATCGTGGATGTTTCGTCCTGATCTTCTGCATTGTGTTTAGAGAGCGAAAGATCCTAAATACACGTTTCAAAAAAACCTAATTTTCTGTTGGTTGGTTATTTGATTTTTCAGCTCCACCTATAATTTATCTGAAACTTTACATTATGGATTCCACAAGATTTCTAAAAAGAATGACTAATGAACTTGGTGTTGACCGAGTGTTACATCAATCAGCTGCCGAAGCTAAGTATGGTGTTTGTACCACAGGTGTTAGCCGCAGCATTCCAGGTGCCGTTTGTCCCAGATCCCAGCAGGACGTAATACAAGTTGTCGAGGCATCACGGGAACTCTGTGTGCCGCTGTACCCTATTAGCACTGGCAATAATTGGGGGTATGGTAGTGCTAATCCATCTGCTGATGGATGTGTTGTGATTGATTTATCAGGCATGACAAGGATTGTATTTGATGATGAGGCGGGAGTGGTCACCCTTGAGCCGGGTGTCACTCAAAGAATTTTGCGCAATTATCTTGATGAAAGGTCACTACGGTTTCTTTGCCCTGTTACTGGTGCAGGACCTGATTGTAGCTTGATAGGCAATGCATTGGAACGGGGTTATGGTATCACACCATACACTGACCACTTTCTTTCAGTGATGTCTCTTGAAGCTGTTCTACCTAATGGACAAGTTTACAAGACTCCGCTGTCAGAATTGGGTTGTATCGATATCGATAGAGCATTCAAATGGGGAGTTGGCCCTTTTCTGGATGGTATCTTCTCGCAAGGTGCGTTTGGAATTGTTACGCAGATGACGATCGCTCTAGCACCCATTCCAGAACGTGTAGAGGCCTTCTTCTTTGGATTGTCGCATGATGCTGATCTTGAGGTTGTGGTGGAATCATTGCGTCAAGTATTGAGAGAAGTTGGCGGGGTGCTCGGTTCTATAAATCTGATGAATATGCACCGAGTACTGGCAATGATAGAACCTTATCCACATGACCAACTGGGTCAGAATGGCCTGATCGATGAGCAATACCTTCTAAAAATGGCTCATCGAAATCAGGTGATGGCCTGGTTGGGGACAGGGGCAATCTATGGCAATGCTCGTATGGTTCGTGCTGTCAAATCGGTAATCAAGGATAGGCTCTCCAGTGTAACCACAAGATTAATGTTTTTTACGCCGCAGTCTGTACGTCGTTTTAAATTGCTAAGTCATTATGTGCCGGGTGGTCCTGGCCGTGCTTTGCAAAATATTTTCGGTACACTGGATAAGACGCTACAGGTGCAGGCAGGCACGCCGAGTGAGATTGCACTGCCTTTAGCCTACTGGATCTCGGGTAAAAAGCCAGAGGATGGCGTATCGATGAATCCCGCTCGTGATGGTTGTGGTTTGATATGGTATTCACCGCTTGTGCCGTTGCGTGCCGATAAAGTACGAGTATACACGCGCATGGTACGCGAGGTCTGTATCGCGCATGGCTTTGAACCCTTGATAACGTTAACCAGTCTTTCTGATCGTTGTTTTGACAGCACAGTGCCTTTGCTTTTCAATCGTGCTAGCAAAGGTGCTATAGAGCGTGCAGAAAGATGTTATGAAGCATTGATAGTGGCAGGACAGGAGATCGGTTGTATGCCGTATCGTTCCAAGGTGGATTCGATGCAATCTTTCATAATGCCTGAAACACCTTACTGGCAACTGGTGATGACGTTAAAACGTGAATTGGATCCATTGGGATTAATATCGCCAGGGCGATATTCTGTATTTGAAAATAATCGTTAACAAGTAAGTATTGGGTTCGAGTAAAAAATCACCTCTCCGGGTGTCGGAAAACTTTACACTCAATTGTTTTGATGCTTAATATTGAAATTGATCTATTTATAAAATTAAATATATATTCTATTTATCATATGGATAGAAAAAATATGGCATTCTGGCATAAATATTGCTATTGTTAATAATGTAATGTCTTGTATAGAATTTAGTCGAATGATTGTTTATTTATAATAAAATGGAGAGGTTTGAAATGTTTAAATTTAAAAAAGTGTTATTGGCAGCAGGAGTAGGCTTGTCACTGACTATGGCTGCTTCAGTTCATGCAGTGCCTACGAATATCCACGGTGTAATAATTGATCCAAGCGCGCCGAACGATTTTACCGCTCGGTCTGATAACATTACACAGGATTTTGCCGGACTACCGACAAATCTGGCTGGATTTGGTCTTATAACAAACATTAATAGTACAGATGCCGGTACATTCTGTCCTAGTTGTGAATTGACCTTCACCTACTCAGGTTATACTGAAATTGCTACGCAAAATCCAAGTTTAGCTGAGTTTAATGGTGGAACTGTTACTTTTTATAGAGAAGATCTTGCCGGAGGTACTCCTTTTGCCCCAGATAATCTCGCTTCAGCCATTGGTGGTGATGTATGGTTAGTTCTCCAAGGTCATGAAGTCGCATCAACATTAGGTGCAGCAGTTGCTAGAACACTATTTGTGACTGCACCTCAATCTGGAGCAACAGGTACAGGGTATCTTGATGTAAATGGTGGCTTGGCGGCTGCTAACTTTAATACCGATTCAGTAGGTGGTACCGGCAATACCAATGCTGATTTTGATTTTCAAAATTCCTTTACAGGAACCAGTGCTTTTACACTAGGTAGTGGTAATCTCGGTGGCGATACGCAGGTTACACAGGTTCCAGAACCAGCGTCTCTCGCCTTATTGAGTATCGGACTATTAGGCACAGCGCTTGCACGCCGCCGTAAAGTTAAATAGTCAGGCTTGATTTTTTTCTAAAAAGACTCTTCAATAAAATGAAGAGTCTTTTTTTAATTCTTACGGCGGAACAACGGCAGGTGCTGGATCAGCATCTTCGAGGGCGTCTTTATACCTCACCGCCAAAGAAATTGCGCATGACGTCGAGCAGACGTGGCAGGTCACCTATAACGAAAGCGGCATGACGCAGTTATTACATCGGTTGGACTTATGTTTTGCAAAAAATCTCAAGTTGATTCCAGGCAAAGCCAATGCTGACCAGCAAAGGGATTTTGTTGAACGCTATCAAACCCCGATAACAGAAAAGGCACTAGGTGATCCGATTTATTTTATGGACGCCACTCTACCCGCACCATAACCCGATCGCCGGATACGGCTGAAACAAACGCGGCTAGGATCACGAAATTCGCAGCAACACACGGTCGGTAACGCGTTAACATCAACGGTGCTATCGGATATGCTGCGGTTACGTCCGATCATTCGCTATGATGACACCATCAATGCACAATTTACGGTAGAACTGTTGAACAGATCGAACAACAACACCCCGCAGCGCCAACCGTATTTACATCATCTGCGATAATGCTCGCTACAACCGCTCGAAAATCGTTACCGAATATTTGCTGGATTCAAAAGTCGAACTGATATTCTTGCCGCCATATGCCCTCAACCTTAACTTGATCGAACGCTACTGGCGGTTCTTCAATTCAGATTATCGACTGCGCTTGAGTGCCGAAATTTGATGTGCGGTGAGTATACTTAACTAATAGCTGAACCCATAACAAAAATCATGTGTCGTATAAATTATATTTTATTGTATTTAAAAATAAATTTCTATTTTTCTACACTAATAACAAGGCTAATAATGGGGCTGCTTTGCCACAAAATAAAGAATTTCGCTAATCCAAAAATTTTAGAGAACTGGATCATTTATTTCAAAAAATGGTGAAATTTCAATTTACGGATTTTAGTAAGTGATGTAAATTACAAAAATATTTAACTTCACTTCTCTCTTGAAATGAGTCGGATTTCTTGTATACGACATTTTCCTGTTGAGTGAGTTGAGATATGTTTGTATATAGCATGTTGTTCATTGTTGTGCTGCCATTTATTGTAAACACTCGCTCCCGTCTTTCCAAAAGGAAAAGGAAATGCGACTTTAAAGCACCATTTAATTTATGGAATTTTATTTTTGTCTAAGCGTGTTCTGATTATCGGAGACAGCATGTCTCTTGCTCATGTAGGTAGAGCTATGGTTGTTGCCCGTCGCTTAGAGCGCGAAGGTGCAAAAGTAGTTTTTGCTACAGGTTCTGCTCATCTGGAGCTTGCTCGTAAAGAAGGTTTCAATCCACGTGAAGTTTTTTGTGTCGCGCCGGCATTAGCGCATGCTGCAATCCGGCGTGGTTCCCACATATTTGATATGCCAACCTTAAAACGATATGTGGCGTCTGATCTTGCGTTGCTAGAGCAGGAGCAACCCGATTTGGTAATTGGTGATATGCGTATGTCGCTCAATATTTCAGCTGAATTGGTGGGTGTTGAATATTGGAGTATTTTGAGTGGATATTTAACCAATTACTACGCTGCGCCGCAGAACCCGCCGCGGACCTTTCCTGTAGTACGTTTCCTTGGTAATCGTATCAGTAAAGCTATTTTTCCAACTTTAAAGTCGCTGACACTGTATTACTATGCCACTAACTTCCGTCGTTATCGCAAGGAGTTGGGACTTGATCCTGTGGTGAATGATATCTTCGATGTGATTGCATCACCGTATCGAAATCTGATAGCGGATTTGCCCCGTTTTATTCCTTGTGTTAATTTGCCGTCACATTTTGAATATATTGGCCCGCTCATTTGGGAGCCAGATCTTCCTGACCCTGATTGGCTTGATCGGTTGCATTCTGATATACCAACTGTTTACGTATCCATGGGTAGCACTGGAGACTCAAATGATTTACGGCGCATTTTAATAAGCATGCGTGATGCGGGTTGGCAAGTTATGACAACCACTGGGCAATTTGGTCAAGCACCATCCGGTATTTTTTCTGTGCCATTTGCGCGTGGTTCATCATTGCTTCGACGGAGCAAGTTATTGATTTGTCATGGTGGCTCTGGAACAGTTTACCAAGCAATATCTGAAGGTGTGCCTGTTATCGGTGTTGGTACTTTTCATGATCAGGAAATTAATCTGGAGAGAGTTGAGGCGTTACACTGGGGTATGGCTTTAGATCCATTGAGTTGGCAAGAGGCTGAACTATTTAATGCGATTGAACGTGTTCTTACTGCTGAGTATTTGGCAGCTATAGATGATAGCCAGAGTGAGATCATACGCTTTATGCAGGTTGCAAAAGAAAAGTCGTTGCTCAATATCGATGCGGCTTAATTTGCCAAGATTCTTGATTTTGATATGTTGTCGAATATGATTTTTGAGATTACGCCTATACCCCAGTAATGTACGGAGTGTCCATATTGCTTTAAAAGAAAAGATAACCCAAGCCTCATGTTGTTTTCCCTAATAACCTTTTAATTGTAAGGTAGGAGGCGCTTCAAGTCGCGTGTAATCTATTTCGACGACCAAATATATTCATGATCACAAAACCCAGGAAAAATATAGACAAGGTTGCAGGTTCTGCAATAATTGCGACTAAAAAGGCATCAGATAAAATTTGATGTGTTCGTGTTGTTGGATGAATCTCATCCCAATATAAGTATTGTTCTGGATTAGCGCAAACGTTGACTTCGGAAATAAGCACTGTGGGAGTAAATTCAGTTGGTGAAGTACTTGGGACAGCACACGGCTGTGTGACATTGGTGAGTCCAAATGATAATGGGTTGTTGAATATTTGCGCTTGTATACCGAAGATATCGAGCGGTATGAGATCCACACCTGGTCCCAAAACGGATTCGAGTTCTAGCAGGGCAGTATTCAGCGCGGAATTAAACCCAAGACTAAGTGCGGTTAGGCTGAATGGATCGGGTGTTGATAGTCCCGACGGAGTGATACCCAAATTGGGCATACCTGGGATAATGATCGACTGGGCTCCTAAGTTAGCGACGATTTTTATGCTACCAACGATGTCGTTTACAGTTGCCCCGATATTTGCAGCATTGGGAAAAACCAAAAAATTATTAACGGCAGCCCATATGACATATAAAGCATCGGGGTTTGCTTGGCCGTGTGCCACGAGTTGGTCAACTTGGCCACTTAATCCAGGCAATCTGGAACCAGGAACAAATAGATCCAGAAAGTTCTTTGAGCCATCAATAGATCCACTGTAAGCGCCGGAAACGGCAAGATTATCGACCGGTAATCCTAGATTGGCGGCTAGATACTCGATCCAGAGTGGTCCGTTAGAAAAGTGTCCTGACGCGTAGGCTGCGCTTGCAGGAATGGGAGTGCCGGCTGCGGCCATTAGGTTGCCGTTACTATCAGATAGACTATCTCCCAACACAATAATTTGATTAAATGGTGTAGCTGCTACGGTACCAGGGATCAATATTGATAAAGCCAAGAAGATTCTGAGTATGCGAAATAATTTCATAATTTGAATGTGAACATCATTATGGAGAAATTTAGTATTGTTGGCGACATAGTTTTGTTGCTGAATGAATGAGGATTCTTCTTATGCACGCATAATAAAAATGTATTTTCAATTTGGATTAAGCAGATTAAACACTAACACGCAATAAATACTATACACTTTGAATTGTTAAGGAATTGTTGCTATTTCTCCATATTATCATTTGTAGATGAGCTTTTTCTATATAGCCGCCCCTGAAAAAAGCCTGAAAGGTTATTTTTGGGAGAAAGGCACTTTTAAAATTGTTTGTCTGATAGGAATGTTATCACTTATGATCTGATTTTCTACCATTTTATTTGAATATTTGTGCTTTTCTCCATGAAAGAAATAAAGTCTCCGGCTATGCCGGAGGTCATTTAACTTTATCTAAGTTTTTTAGGGTTTTGCAAAAGTTTCAAGGATTATTTATATTTTAGAGGTGCCCTTTAAGAAAGGCTATGTCACTCTTAATTAGTGGTCTATGCTAATATGATTATAAATCAATTAGATATGAGAATATATGAAAGTTGAAAAATTTCAGGTATTGA
>RCMY010001892.1_pt1 | contig 19305 bp, 16 predicted proteins | sample 2041341 | NCBI WGS metagenome assembly RCMY01 (sample SAMN09708234, study PRJNA481090) | Marine sediment metagenome, whole genome shotgun sequencing project. | reverse complement strand
TCCTCCAACAACGCATGCACGTGAGTGACGAGATCGAGGCATGGCGTCGGGCCAAGGAAGTACCCGTCAGTTATGCCATTTTCGACCTCTTGCATCTCGATGGCCACGACACGATGGGATTGCCCTTTCACGATCGGCGACGCCTCCTCGAGTCGGTGATCGACCCCGGCTCGCATTGGCGGCTCACGGATCTGCATCTCGGCGATCCCGCAGAGCTCCTGTTGACCGTGACCGAGCGGGGGCTCGAGGGACTTGTCGCCAAGCGTCTGTCGTCGGTGTACGTCGAAGGAAAACGTGCGAGCACGTGGCGCAAGATCAAACCACGTCGACGACAAGAGTTCGTGGTCGGCGGTTGGAGCGAGGGCCGCAACGGGCTGTCTGGCACCGTGGGCTCACTGCTGCTCGGAGTCATCGAAGGCGGACAGCTTCAACACTGCGGCAGTGTCGGGTCGGGGCTCAACAACTCGTTACGCGACGAGTGGCGGTCTCGTCTTGAACAGCACGAAATCGACGAGTCGCCGTTCAGCGCGCGAATACCTCCAACCCTGGGGCGCTCGTACCGCTGGTGTTCTCCGGACTTCGTGATCGAAGTGGCCTTCGGCGAGTGGACTCCCGACGGCCACGTGCGCCACCCGGTGTATCTGGGATGGCGTGCCGACAAGGATCCGATCGAGGTCTCGCGAGAAGCGTGATCCCGCTGTCGCATCGACATCATCATCGAGATCTACACCAAAGTTGGCGTTCGTCACATGTGACGAGTGTTGAGGCCGCAGAGGGTTGTTTGAGGCTGTGGAGAAAGTACCGTTTTGTTCTGAGCACCTGTCCCCCTTTGTGTGTTCGAAAAGGAAAGTTTTCATGTACAAGAAGATTCTTGTTGGGTACGACGGATCCGACCGTGCCCTCCGTGCGGTCGAACAAGCCGCTGACCTGTCCACCGCAGTCGGCTCAACACTGCACATCGTCACCGCCGTCGACAACGCCGACGAGATCCATGAATTCGGCGAATCGTCCGACAAGCTGTTTCTCAGCAACACCCAGCTCGCCCAAGAGCAGCTGGCCATTGTCGCCAGCAAGTTCGGTCACCTCGACGTCCGCACCTCGGCATTGCCAGGCACACCAGTTCGAGTGCTGCTCGACGAAGCCGTTCGAATCGACGCCGACCTCATCCTCGTTGGAAATCGTCGCCCCCAAGGAATCGGTCGCGTCCTGGGCAGCATTGCCGAGAACGTTGCGCAAAAGGCACCGTGCGCGGTGCTCATCGCCAAGACCGCCTGATCGTTTCTGAACGCGCTGAGAGAACGGCGTCCAGCAGCCACCGTTCTCTCGTCCGATCCAGCTCGGGAGCGCGACGCCTCAAACCTGAGCTGCGATGTTGCAACCAGGGTTTCGGGCGGGCTTTGCTCGCTGTCGCCGACAAACCTGGGGGTAGCGTTCGAGGATGGAATTTGACCTTCGGCAGACCGACCAGCTCCTTTTGACGACCAAGCAGGTTCGCAAACGGCTCGACTTCGACCGTGCGGTACCGCGCGAGGTTCTTCTCGAGTGCATCGACATCGCGAGTCGCGCCCCGATGGGTGGCAATCTGCAGCGGAACAAGTGGCTCATCGTCGAGGACCCCGATCTCAAGATGGCTGTCGCAGAGCTGTACCGAAAGAACGCCGAGCCGTATTTCGAAGCGAGCGAGCAGACCCCCACAGATGAGCGAGGTGGACGGGTATCGAGTTCGGCGCGTTATCTGTCCGACCGGATGCACGAAGTTCCGGCCATGGTGATCCCGCTACGGCTCGATCGAGTGGAGCAGGCCGACCAGGGGAGCCAAGCTGGTTTCTATGGATCGGTCCTGCCAGGTGTGTGGAGCTTTCAGTTGGCTCTTCGATCTCGTGGACTCGGCTCGTGCTGGACCACGCTGCATCTTGGGTCAGAGGCCGAGGTCGGTGAACTACTCGGTATACCCGACACGGTGACTCAGGCCGCGCTGTTGCCGGTCGGCTATTACACCGGAGACAGCTTCTCGGTCACCCCTCGACGACCCGCAGCCGAGATCACCTTCATCGACCGATGGGGCAAGTCTGCAGCCGACGAGGGGTAGGGCGCTCCTTCCCCAGCTGGGTTCGTGCCAGTACGCTCACGGGCGAGATTCGACGACGAAAGAATTGGGCTATTGACGGCGGGAATTCAGGAGGCGTGGTTCGCGCAGGCGGCCAGTGATCCGAAACGTATCGTTCTCGCCGACGTCGACGACGAGCGCGTCACGACAGCCGCCGAACGACTCGTGTCCGAGGGACTCGCCGTGCCACTGCTTGTCGACGACCTCGACGCCGCGAGAACCCCGGCGGTTCTTGCAGCTGCAGCCGAGGTGGGGGAGCGGGCAGATCTCGACGACCCGCTGCACGTCGCGGCGCTGATGGTGCGCTGCGGTGACGCCGATGGCTGTGTCGCCGGTGCAACCCGGCCGACCGCCGATGTCCTCCGCGCAGGGATCCACCTGCTGGGTGTTGCCCCAGGGACAGGCGTGATAAGCAGTTGCTTCATTCTCGTGTTGCCCGATGGTCGCCCGATTGCCTACGGCGATTGCGCAGTCCTGCCCGACCCAGATGCGGAACAGCTCGCCTCGGTCGCGATCTCGTCTGCTCGGACTTTCCAACAGCTTTCTGGAGAAACGCCCGTGGTCGCCATGTTGTCGTTCTCGACGAAGGGGAGTGCAGAACACCCTCGCGTCGACAAGATTCGCCAAGCAACGCTGCGCGCTCGTGAGCTGGCACCCGAACTGTGCCTCGACGGTGAACTGCAATTCGACACGGCGTGGGTGCCAGCGATCGGTGCCTCAAAGGCGCCAGATTCCGCTGTCGCCGGTCGGGCAAATGTATTCATCTTCCCCGATCTCGACTCGGGGAACATCGGGTACAAGATCACCGAGCGACTCGGCGGTGCACGAGCATTCGGGCCGCTTCTCCAGGGCGTCAATGGTGTGCTCCAAGATCTGTCTCGCGGCTGTTCAGCCGACGACATCGTCAATGTGGCTGTCCTCTCTGCGTTGCAAGCCGGCCGACCGCGCCATCCACTGTCTGGCTGACGGCTGGGCGCACAGTCCGTCAGAGAAGCGTCAGAGAAGCACAGTCGGTCAGAGAAGATGGATCGGATGGCGAATCTCGACGTCGGACAATCGTTTGGTTTGTGATCTGCACGAATAACCGGTGGCAACAGATGTTGTGCTCGCCTGGATCGCCGGTTCCCAGGTCTGTACCCACAAGGTCTTCGACATCTCCTGATTGGCAACCTCGTGCCCGAAGATCCCGGCCATACCGCAACATCCGAGGTCGGGGTTCGACACCGTGAGCCCCGTCGCCTCGAGCACCTCTGTCCATCGGACCAGCGAGTCGGGCCGAAGTGAACGCTCGGTGCAATGGCCGAGCAACGTCACCGATCCAACGGCGGGTCGAAGAAGATGGCGGTGTTCGTGAAGTATGTCGACGAGGTGTCGCACTGCCTCTGCGGGGTACGGCGCGATGAATCTGGGGTATTCGTGGTCGTGGAGCAGGGCAGTCGCAGGTTCGATCGCCACGGGAACAGCACCCGCGTCGACGATGTCCTCGACGAGGGCTGCTTGGGTGGCCGCCGCCTTGGCGAATCGTCGGCGGTTGCCTTTGACGTGATCGAACTTGCCAGAGGGCACAAACGGCGAGAGTGCGACGCGGAGCCCGAACGACTGCAGAACCGCAGCCGCCTTCTCGATCGTCTCGGGCTCGATCTGCGAAGTGAACACATCGCGGAGCAAGACAACATCCCAGGTCGGGCGAGCTGCTGATCGATCGAAGGTTGGCACAGTCGACTTGTCTCGAGCCTTCTGGGGCGCCGGCAAGTCGACCAACCCGAGCAACGTGCCGACTGGTCCTGCGCCATGGCCCGCAAGTCTCGGAATTCTCGTTCCCAGCGCGGCGAACGTTTCGAAGTGGCTGAGCACTCGGTGCGCGATCGGTCGGCGTCGGGTCTCGTAGTAGACCTCGAGAAACTTCGACTTCAGTTCGGGGATGTCGACTTCGACTGGGCAACGTCCCGTGCACGCCGAGCAGGAGAGGCACTGGTGAAGATTCTCCGCGACCCGGTCTTCGAATGCGGGGTCACCGCCGTCCTGTCGACGTGCAAGAAACGATCGGAGCAGGTCTGCCCGGCCCTTGGGTGAGAGGGCTGCGTCGCCGGTGGCCTTGTACGACGGACACATCACTTCGGCGGTGTCGTAGTGGTGGCACAAGCCGTTCCCGTTGCAGGAGAACGCATGGGAGAATTCGCGCCTGATCTCCACAGGAACCGACCGATTGATCTGACCTCGAGTCGGAACCTCATCGAGCGCATCGATGGGCGTGCTCGCTCCCGTTGGGCGGTACAACTTGCCCGGATTCAGCAGGTCCCTCGGATCGAACGCCGCCTTGACGTCACGCATGATCTCAATCGTCCGCGATGTGAGAAAATCGGAAACGACGTCACCGCGAAAGCCGCGACCGTGTTCTCCCCACAACACCCCGTGATGCGCCTTGACCACCTCGACGACTCGATCGGTGATCGCGCGCACCAACCCCTCGTGGGCGGGATCGGTCAGGTCGAGTGCCGGGCGCACGTGGACACACCCGACATCGGCGTGGCCGTACATGGCGTACTCGACTCCGAAGTCATCGAGGACGGAGCGAAAGTCTGCGATGAACGCACACATCGACGCCACGGGCACCGCACAGTCTTCGACGAAGGCCGTGGGACGAGCCGACCGCTCCGGGCCGCCAACCTCGATCTTGGCAACCAACCCCACTGCGTCTGCGCGCACAGTCCAGGCACGCTCCTGATCGGCCGCCGACGTCAGAGTTGCAGCGCGGACACTTCGGCCCGTCGCGGCGATCGCTTCGTGAATCGGGGCATCGTCGATCGGTGAGTCGGACTGGTACTCGAGCAGTAAGACCGAGCCGCTCAGGTCCCCGACCACCATTCCCAGCGCAGGCCAGGCGGGTGAGGCCCGTCCGACATCGAGCGTTCGTTCGTCGAACGATTCGATCGCGCTCGGCCCGGTCGCTCGAAGCTCCACCGAATCTTCGAGGGCCTCGGCAAAACTCGTGTAGGCGGCCACCACCAGTGTGGTGTGTTCGGGAATCGGCGAAAGGCGTAGGGTCGCTTCGGTGGTGATCGCCAGGGTGCCCTCGGACCCGACGAGAAGGGCGAGCGGGTCAACGAGCCCGTCGTGGCGGAAGCGGTCGATTCCGTATCCGCTGAACCCTCGTGCGAGTTCGGGGAGGTCGAAATGATCGTCCTCGTCGATTCCCAGTTCGAGCAGCGATCTCCAAAGACGCCCAGTTTCGCCTGGTGTGTTTGCTCGCTCCTCGGCGACAGCTTGTGCAGTTGGCTCTGCTCGAAACGGTGTCCCATCGGCGAGCAGGACGTCGAGCCCCAAGACATGACGGTGCGCGCGGCCGTGAATGATTGAACCCTTCCCAGCCGCATCGGTGGCGATCATCCCGCCGACCGTTGCCCGGTTGAGCGTCGAGGTGTGCGGAGCCCAGAACAGGCCGTGTTGTTTGAGCTGAGCGTTCAGCTCGGCGGTCACCACGCCGGGTTCGACTCTGGCAGTTCGCGCGACGGGATCGATCTCGACGATCCTGTCGAGGTTTCGCTTGAGCTCGATCACCACCCCTCGGGTGAGGCTTTGGCCATTCGTTCCGGTGCCGGCCCCACGGGCCACGATCGGCACTGGTTCGGCCGACGCGTGGTTGGCTCTCAGCAGCGTCGATATCTCGGTCGCCGCACCGGGGAACGCGACCCCTGCCGGGGCGAGCTGATAGATCGAGTTGTCCGTGGCATACACGGTTCGCGTGACCTCGTCGGTCATGACGCCCGGCAGATCGGAGTTGCCTCGAGCGGTATCCCTGGTTTTTGCACTCATTTGACTGAACGTATGGTACTCGCCGTGTTGCGTCGAAGGTAGGTGTGCGGCCGAGACGGATCTGACACTCACGTTTCGCGAGTCAATACAAATCAAACACTTTGTAGGGTAGACGTCGTGACAATACATTTGGACCGGAAAAGTCCCATGCCCCTCTGGGCGCAACTCGAAGCCGAGCTTCGTCGACGGTTGAATGCCGGCGAATTCGATGACGGATTTCCCACCGACGCACAGCTGGTCAATCGGTACGAAGTGAGTCGCCACACCGTCCGTGAAGCGATTCGCCATCTGAACAAAACCGGCATTCTTCGACGAGAACGAGGTCGGGGAACCGTCGTCAATCGTGCCGAATTCGAGCAACCCCTTGGCGGTTTGTACAGCCTCTTCAAATCCATCGAGTCGGCCGGTGTCGTGCAGACGAGCACGGTTCTCGAAATGGGTGCGGTGACGAACTCAGAGGCCGCAAATCACCTCGGGCTCGACGAAGATGTCGAGCTCTTTCACCTGGAACGGATTCGATTCGCCGGTGATCTGCCTCTCGCGGTCGACCGTGCGTGGCTCCCACTGGCGTTGGCCGCTCCATTGCTCGATGCCGATTTTTCCCACACGGCGCTGTACGACGAGCTCGAACGGTCGTGTGGTGTGCGCCCGAACCGTGGATGGGAACGCCTCATGCCGGTCCTCCCGAGCTTCGCCGATCGTGAACGACTCGGTGTGAAGCGCAATGACGCCGCTTTCTTCCTGGAGCGTCTCGGGCAGCATGATGAGCGGCCGATCGAGTGGCGAACCACAACCATCCGTGGTGATCGATACCGGTTCGTTGCCGACTGGTCGTCGAACAGCGGCGGAGGCCTCCAACTGCACGCGCAGGTCTGAGCAGATCATCAAAACTTGGTGCGGCTAGGGCCTCTCAGGCGTTGGTGTCAGAGGTCACTCGGCGGTTTGGTGTGATTATGGGAAAACACCTTTACCATTCCGCCCCGTTATGAATAGTTACAATTCTGTTACGTCCCGACGTCGTTCTGTCGTATTCGCCACGCTTGCTGCGACAGCGCTGGTGACGATCTTCGGCATGTCGATCAGTGGTGCCCAAGAGGTCGAGCCGGCCGCCATCGAACAGGCGGCAGCGCCTTCAGCGGAGGTGACCAATCTCGTTCTCCAGCTGGAACAGCGGGACGCTCGCATCGCCGTCCTCCACGAGCAGCTGGTCTTTCTGCAGCAGTCGGCGCTTTCCAGTGAGCAACGGGCGCACACCCAACAAGACACCTTTCTCGACGAACAGGTCGACCTCCGCACGTCAGGCAGCTTCCAGGCGCAGGCCATGGCCGATTGGCGAATGGGTTACACGTTGGCCGGCGGAACGAATCTACAGGCCTTCGAATCGATCATCCTCCCATGTGAGTCCGGTGGCGAAGCCGATCCAGACGCAGCGGTTGGCCCAACCGATGACTGGGGACGCGCACAGATCAACCGGCCCACCTGGTCGGCCCGATTCACCGAGCTCACGGGTGCGTCGTTCGAAGAGAACATCGACGAACCAATTCTCAATGGTTTCATGGCAGCTCATGTCGAGAGCGAACAAGGACTCTCCGCCTGGACGTGCTGGCGCAAGCGATAACTTGCGCTGCCGCGTTTCCCGTCGGGCGCCAACGCTCACCATCTCCCTCCAGCTTCGCAACGTCGGGAGATGCTGACGTCGACGCCCACGGAAAAGCGTCAACCCGTATCGCTTGTGTACGTCGAGGAAATTAGGCGCCGGTCCCTGACGAGATATGCCAACCCGTATCGCTTGTGTCAGGGGTCGAGTTGCCAGGATGACAGGTCGGCGAGGAGCGCGGTTGCGAGCCGGGGAAGTGGTTTCCCGCTCGGCCAGACGGCGCGGAGGTCGCGGTTGATTTGCAGCCCGTCCACGTCGACCTCGATGAGCTGACCGTCACGAATCTCGCTCGCCACCGCCAGCTGGCTGATCACGGTCGGGGAGTTGCCGCCGAGAACGGCGCTGCGCACAGCCGATGTCGACCCCAACTCGAGTACGGAGACCGGTCGGCCGTGGCCCGCGTCGAGCAATGTCTGCTCGAGTGCCTCTCTGGTGCCAGACCCTTTCTCTCGCATGACCAAGGGTGTGCTCGCAAGCTCGGCCATCGTCACCGAGCTGCGACCCGCCCAGGGATGATCGGGTCGAACAACGGTGGCCAACCGGTCGTGGGCGACCACCGATTCGAGCATGGAGGGGGTCTCGAGCGGGGTCTCGATGAATCCGAGGTCTGCTTCACCACGCTCGAGTTGGGCAAGCACGTTCGTGGAGTTCTCGACACCGAGGGCCACGGTGTCTCGAGGATGCTCTCGCATGAAACGACCGAGCCAGGCCGGGAGCAAATACTCCGCAATCGTGTAACTCGCAGCGATTCGGAGACGGCCGACCTGTTCGGCCTTGAGTGCTTCGAGTCCGGCCTCGAGGTCGTGGGCAGCTCGGAGAATTGCGTCGGTCCATCCAGAGACGACGATTCCCTCCGATGTGGGCTCCGAGCCCCTCGACGATCGCTCGAGCAATGTCACCCCGAGTTGCCGTTCGAGATTGCGGATTCGGCTGCTCGCTGATGGTTGCGCGATGCCATGGACCTTGGCGGCACGCCCCAAGCTGCCCAGCTCGATGACGGATGCATACAGATCGAGGGCGCTCAAGTCGGGGAAACTCGCAGAAAGTGGCATGCCATAGATAGTAGCTATGACCCCATTGGTCAAAGGTGTCTTCTATGAGGTGTGTCCGATCGCACATGATGTCAGGGTGACAAAACTGGGGTTTCTTCTCGACAGTGACAACTGCATTGGTTGCCACGCCTGCACGGTGGCGTGCAAGAGCGAACACGATGTGCCGCTCGGCGTGAACCGCACGTGGGTGAAGTACATCGAAACGGGAACGTTTCCCGATGTTGCACGCAAGTTCAACGTGATGCGGTGCAACCAGTGCGAGGATGCGCCGTGTATGGCGATCTGCCCGACCTCGGCGCTGTTTCGTGCCGACAACGGCGTGGTCGACTTCCAAGACGACGACTGCATTGGCTGCAAGTCGTGCATGAACGCCTGCCCCTACGACGCGCTGTACATCAATCCCGAGACCAACACTGCGCACAAGTGCAACATGTGCAACCACCGACTCGAGCAGAACCTCGAGCCGTCTTGCCAGATCGTGTGCCCCACCGAAGCGATCATCATCGGCGACCTCGACGACCCGACATCGAAGATCAGCCAGATGATCGCCCGCAACGACGTGTCGGTGCGTTCGCCCGAGCAGAACACCAAACCCAAGGTGTTCTACAAAGGCGCCGATCAGGCATCGCTCGATCCGACCCGCACCGCGATTGCCAACGACGGCATGATCTGGGCCGACACCACCAAGGATCATCCGACCGTGAACGTCACGCTCGGAAAGAAACCGCTCGACATGGACGGCGTCGTCGCCCGCACCGCCTACACCACCAAACACAAACCCACGTGGGGCCAGATGGTCTCCGGATACCTCGTCACCAAGGCGATCGCCGGTGGTGCGATGCTCATCGCCGCGTTGATGGTGTTGCTCGGCCACGCTGATCAGCAGGGAGCCGTGGGCATCATGGCGCCGCTGGTCGGGCTCGTGTTCCTTGCCATCACCGGCGCCTTGTTGGTCTTCGACCTCAAGCAGCCCACACGCTTCTATTACCTGCTCACCAAGGGCAACTTCACCTCCTGGTTGGTCAAAGGCGCCTACGTGTTGATGGCGTTCAGTGTGGTGAGTGGCCTGTGGTTGATCGCAGGTGTGTTCGAAGCCGAGGGGCTGATCAAGGTTCTTGCGATTCCAGCCGCTATCGCCGGTATCTCCACCGCTGGATACACCGCATTCCTGTTCGCGCAATGTGAAGGGCGAGACCTCTGGCAGACGCCGCTGTTGCTGCCCATGCTCATGGCCCGGGCAGTGACCGCCGGTGCATCCGCGTGGATGATCGCCGATGTGTTCTTGGAGGTTCGTGACCCCGACGCGGTTCGATACGCACTGATCGGCGGCGTCGTCGCCGTGCTCGCCCTCAGCTGGATGGAAACGGTGAGCCACGGTTCACGACATGTCGAACTCGCGGTGCACAACATGGTGAAGGGCGAGAACGCCTCGTTGTTCTGGGGCGGCCTTGGCATCGGTTGCGCACTGCCACTCGTTCTCGCAATCGTCGCTGTCGCAACCGATTCGACCAACGCCGCAGTGGCCCTCGGTGCGATCGCCGGTCTTGCCGCACTCATCGGCATGTTCCTCTCAGAAACCGCCTTCGTCCGCGCCGGCCAATCCGTCCCCCTCTCCTAATCCACGAATCTGTGCAGCGGCAGGTGTCAATTTGGCACCCAGCACTGCACAGAACCGGAAAGTTCCTCCGATGACTGATCTGAACAAGTACCCACCGCTCGAGGACTGGCACGACGTCACGAGCCTCGACGCGAAGGCGTGGCCCACCAAGGTCGAGAAGCACCACACGCTCGTGCCCACCAGTTGCTTCAACTGCGAAGCCGGTTGTGGCCTCACCGCGTGGTTCAACAAGGACACCGGCGAGATCGAAAAGGTCGAGGGCAACCCCGAACACCCGGCAAGTCGCGGACGCAACTGCGCCAAGGGGCCAGCGACGCTCAACCAGATCTACGACCCCGAGCGAATCATGTTCCCCATGAAACGGGTCGGCGAGCGAGGCTCGGGCGGATGGGAGCGCATCAGCTGGGACCAGGCCCTCCAGGAGATCGGCGGTCGCCTGCGCAAGGCAATGAAGGAAGACCGCCACAACGAGATCATGTATCACGTCGGGCGCCCGGGAGAAGAGGGCTACACCGACCGCGTGCTCAAGGCGTGGGGAGTCGACGGGCACAACAGCCACACCAACATCTGCTCGTCGAACGCACGCATCGGCTACCAGAGTTGGATGGGACACGACCGCCCATCCGCCGACTACGCGAACGCCGAGGTGATCTTCCTGATCTCGGCGCATCTCGAGTCGGGCCACTATTTCAACCCGCATGCGCAACGAATTATCGAGGCCCAGCAGAAGGGCGCCACGGTCATCGTGTGCGATCCGCGGCTGTCGAACACCGGCTCGAAGGCCGACCACTGGTTGCCGACTTGGCCCGGAACCGAGCCGTTCCTGTGCCTCGCGATCATTCATCAGATGCTCGAGGACGACACCTGGAACAAGGAGTTCGTCGAGCGTTGGGTGAACTGGGACACCTTCCTCGCCGAAGAGTTCCCCGACATGCCCAACGAGTTCGCATCTCTCGGCCCGGCACTCAAGGCTCACTACGCCGAGTACACACCGGAGAAGGCTGAGTACATCACGGGAATTCCGGCAGAACAGATCCGTGAGATCACCGCCATCATCGGCAGACACCCAACCAAGTTCGCCTCGCACAACTGGCGTGCTGCCGGTGCAGGAAACATGGGTGGCTGGCAGGTGGCTCGTTGCCTTTTCTTCATCGCCGTCATGACCGGCTCGGTGGCAACCGAGGGCGGCACGTCGGGAAACGGGTGGAACAAGTTTGCGCCCGCTGCGCCCCTTGGTGCGCCAGGGATCGAACGCTGGAACGACCTCGAGTGGCCGAAGGAATTTCCGCTCGCCTATCATGAGATGTCCATCCTGCTTCCGCACTTCCTCAATGAGGGCCGCGGGAAGCTCGACACCTACTTCTCTCGCGTCTACAACCCGATCTGGACCAACCCCGACGGATTCAGCTGGATGGAGGCGCTCACCGATCCCAAGAAGGTCGAATGCCACGTGGCACTCACGCCGACTTGGAGCGAGACGGCATGGTTCGCCGACTATGTGCTCCCCATGGGCGTCGGTGCCGAACGACACGATGTCGTCAGCTACGAAACACATCAGGGACGATGGATCGCCTTCCGTCAGAGCGTGTTTCGCCGGTTCGCCGAGATCGAGGGCAAAGAGGTCAACGCCGATTCCCGCACACACGAGTTCAACCCCGGCGAGGTTTGGGAAGAGAACGAGTTCTGGATCGACTTGTCGTGGGCCATCGACCCCGATGGTGAGATGGGGATCCGGCAGTACTTCGAGAGCGAAGAGAACCCGGGCAAGCCGATCGGTGTCGACGAGTACTACGGAAAGATGTTCGCCGAGAACGTCCCCGGCCTCGCCGAGGATGCTGCGGCCGCTGGTGAGACTCCGCTCGAGTACATGCGCAACCGCGGTGCCTACGCGCTCGAAGGTGATCAACGCACGCCATATGAGCGCGACGTCGACCCATCGGCGGTCGAAGGCTGCATCAAGGACGAGGGCGGAGTGTTTCGCAAACCCGGCACGTCCGCAATGTGGGACGGCACGCCAGAGGGTCTGCACGACATAAAGCTCGCCCGACTAGGCGATGGATCGCCCGCAATCGAGATCGACGGTGAGATCAAAGAAGGTTTCATCACCCCCTCGAAGAAGCTCGAACTGTTTTCGACGACGCTCAAGGACTGGGGTTGGCCCGAGTACGCCACGCCGAAGTGGATCCCGAGCCACGTGCATTGGGAAGACCTCGACATGGAGCCCGACGCCAATGGGTCGCTGGGCAACGAGCGCATCTTGTTGCCGACGTTCCGAATCCCGACGCTCATTCACACCCGTTCGGCCAACAGCAAGTGGCTGAACGAGATCAGCCATCGTCATCCGCTCTGGCTGCACCCCGAAGATGCCGAGAAGCTCAACATCCCAGAGAACGGACTGGTGCGGGTCACGACCCGTATTGGCCACTTCGTGATCAGTGCGTGGCAGACCGAGGGAATCCGTCCCGGCATCGTCGCCGCCTCGCACCACATGGGTCGCTGGCGTCTCGAAGAAGACAAAGCCCGAAGCTGGGGCGCCGGCAAGGCAGACATCAGCGCCCCGCCATCGGCTTCGCCGCTGGTGGCGAACGGTTCTGGCACGAGCAACGTTGGCTCAGCAAAGGCCGGAACCAGCTCCGAAGGTGATGGCGGGGTATGGCGCTTGCGCCGCACCGACGGCATTCGCAACTGGGATTCGGCCGATCCCGACTCGAACCGCATCTGGTGGACCGACACCGGCGTACACCAGAACCTGACGTTCGCTGTGCAGCCGGACCCGATCTCGGGAATGCAGTGCTGGCATCAACGGGTGCGTGTCACCCCGGCCGAGGCTGGCGATCAGTACGGCGACGTCGTGGTCGACACGAACAAATCTCGCGAGGCCTACCTCGAATGGCTCGAAAAGACCCGCCCAGGTCCTGGTCCCGGCGGTCTCCGTCGCCCACTCTGGTATGCCCGTCCTCTCAAGCCGACGGCGCCGACATACCTGAGCCCAGACGCCTAGAGCTCACCGCACCCGACAGTCGGGTCCGAGACCCGGGTTGCCCATCGTGGCGAACGCCTCGGATTCGGACAGCTGCATGGTCTCTTGGACGACTTCAGTTGTCATCACGCCGTCGATGAGTCGGTGATCGGTCACGGTGTAGTTCCAGGTGGCCTCGGCGATCATTCCGGATTTCCAGTCGTCGAGCTGATCGTCGGGCACGGACATGACGTGATGGCGAATGAATGAGCCCGAGCCATCGAGCATGCAGTCCGTGCGTTTGATGGTCCCGGCGCACGAGCTACTGCTGCACCAGTTGCCGTAGAACGCCGTGTCGTCACGCTCGGTCGACAACGCGAGCTGCAGGTCGCAGTCCGACACATAGGCGACCTCGATTCCGCCATAGTTGTTTCCGTTTCGTTGCAGGAGGAGCTCCTCGTCGCCGTCTCCATCAAGGTCGGCAGTATCGGCGAGTTCGTAGCTCGTGTAGGCGGTGAGAAGCGATGTCCAACCTGCATCGCCGAGGTCGACCTGGAGGTCACCGTTCTCGTGAATCACTATGCGGTCTGGTGATCCGTCACCATCGACATCGGGGTCGACGAGATCGGCAGGAGGTTCGCCGGAATCGGTCCACGCTGGGGGATGTCGACGTATTCGCCCGGCCAGGCAGGGCCGTCGAAGCAACCGCCCGATCGAGATGTGTAGTCCGGCTCGGACTCGGCGGTGGTTGGCCGGCTCGTCGAGATCGTCGTGAGCGGACCGACCGTCGAGCTCGGAGCTGTTGCTGTCGATGTCGTACCCAAGTGCGGTTGCGCAGATGTCGATGAGAGATCCGACGCGGTCACCTGGTCGTTGGACGGCGGCGCTGAAGCACATGCCCCGCAGACGAGTGCGAGTGCAAGGATCGCTCGAATCGGAATGTGTCGTGCGGTCATGTGTCCACGTTAGGTGCGCCCTTGACCTGAGTGAATGGGTACTGCTCCCGCCTGGCGCTTGGTGTTCAGTCCACCGGCAGTGGCCGGGGAAAGCCGTCGAGGGTGCGCAGCACCAATCGCGTATTCGTCTCCTCCGCATTGAGGTCGTCCTTGAGCGTCTCGAGGAGCCGGTCGAGTTCGGCGACGTCGCGTGCGAAGACCCGCAGTTGCATGTCGAACCGTCCGGTGGCGTGAATCGCATCGACGATTCCGCGTAGGGCATCGTCGGAGAAGTCGATCTCGGAGTTGTACGTTCCCGTGATGAACCGAACGTCGACGATGGCCTCGATCGTCCGACCGGCAGCGACCGGGTCGACCTGTGCAGTGAACCCGGTGATCAACCCCGAATCGAGTATTCGGCGGAGGCGTTCGCTGGTCGCCGAGATGCTCAGTGGCAGGCTGTCGGCGAGATCAGTGATCGACATTCTCCCGTCATTCTGGAGGAGGGCGACTATTTTGCGGTCAGTTGCGTCCATGGCGAAAGAATATTCGATCGTCGCGCCCTTTCGCCAGAAACTTCCGATGCCATTGCGGCGGTCATTTGGCCACACTTCAACCATGTCACTGCAACTACTTCTCCTCGGATTTGGTGTCGGCCTCGTGGCGATCTTGCCCCCCGGACCTGTGTCGCTCAGCCTCATCGAGGTCTCGGTGTCCCACGGCCGGACCGGTGGTGCTCGTGGTGGTCTCGGCGTTGCGTCGGGTGACGTGGTCGTCGCGACACTTGCAGCTGTCGTCGTCCTCGCCGGTGGCGCGATTCCGACGTGGATCTTCTCGACCGCTCAATTGGCATCGAGCCTTGTGCTGGTCTCGCTGGGTCTTGCACTCTTCGTCCGTCCTGGTCTGTGTCACGCCCTCAGCGAATCGATCGTGCATCCCGGTCGAACGTTCTTCGCGCTCACCGCACTGACCCCGACCGTCTTCGGTGCGTGGCTCGCACTGATCGCGGCGATGCCGTTCGCCACCGATCCGACCTCGGTCGCAACGTTTGTCGCCGGCGCCGGTGGAGCGTCGCTCGGATTCCATCTGCTGCTCGGTACGACAGCCGGTGGTCTTGGTCAGCGACTGTCCGCAGAGCGGCTCGTGTCCGCGAGTCGTCTCGGTGGGATCGCGATGCTGGCCTTCGGTGGCTGGACGCTGCTTGGGTGATCGCGCTCGCTGGGCTGAGGTCTGGAGTGCACCAGCGATGGCGGCCCAGACGATTGTCTTCGTAGTCTGGGTGCATGTCCATGCTCACGAACGAACCCGAGCTGTGGTCGTCATCGTTGCCTCGCCCTGGGGCCGATGGCCACAAGTACAACCGCGGCCATGCCGTAGTCGTCGGCGGGCAGGCGCTGACAGGAGCGAGCCGTCTTGCCGCCAGTGCCTGTTCGCGGATCGGCGCCGGTCTCGTGACACTGGTGGCCGAGGAACGCGGCGACGTCTACCGCACGTGTTTGCCGGCCGACATCATGGTCAGCGAAGACATCGATGCTCCTCGCCGTTCGGTCACGGCGCTTCTTCTGGGTCCTGGAGGGTTGACGAGTGGAGCGCCAGCATTCGTCGCAGCGACATCGGCCGCGGCAACGGTCGTGCTCGACGCGGGAGCGCTGGCTTCGCACGAATCGCTCGGTGCCCGGTTTGCGCATCGAGTACTCACACCGCATGAAGGTGAGTTCGCAGCAACGTTTCCCGACATCCCCGGAAACCGTCACGATCAAGCGCTCGTCGCGGCTCAGCGTGCCAAGGCCGTCGTGGTGCTGAAAGGTCCCGAGACCGTGATCGCCGAGCCGGGCGGACAAGTCGCCCGGAACACACATGCAAGTCCGTATCTGGCAAAAGCGGGTTCGGGTGACGTACTCGCGGGCATGATCACCGGACTGGTCGCCCAGGGTATGGACCCGTTCGAGGCCAGCTGCGCGGCAGTCTGGATGCACGGAGACGCAGCCAAACGATTCGGCCCAGGACTGATCCCTGATGATCTGATCGACGGAATCCCGGCGGTTTTGGCTGCTGTCCTCTGCGCCTGACTCAGTACAGGCGGGAGGCTGATTCAGATCGCGAAGTGTTCGATGGCATCCTCGTCGAAGGTAAAGCCGTGCCCCGGCCGATCCGGGATGGTCAGACAGCCGTCGATGAGATCCATCGACTCGTTGAACAGCGGCGCGAACCAGTTGATGTGCTCTGCCGAAATACAGTTTTGCATCGCCCCGGCAAGACAGAGACTGTATTCAGTGAAGAAGTGGGACGAGACCGGTGTGTTCTGCGCGGAAGCGGTGGCACTGGCCTTGCGGAATTCGCTGTAGCCGCCGATTCGCTGGAGATCGGGCATCAAGATGTCGGCCGCGCCGGCGTCGAGCATCGATTGCATGCCGAAACGGGTGTACTCCGTTTCTCCTGACGCAACGGGAGTGTCGAGCGCATCGCGCACCCGTGCGTGGCCGGCGAGGTCGTAGGCAGCGACCGGTTCCTCGAACCACAACAGGTTGAACTCTTCCAAGGCTCGGCCCAAACGGATTGCCTCCTTGGGGGTGAACTTCTGGTTGGCGTCAACCAGGAGATCGATACCGTCACCGACTGCATCACGTACGGCGCGCACTCGTTCGACATCGTCGGTCGCCCGATCGTTGCCGATGCGAATCTTCACGGCGGTGAACCCTTGGCTGACAAATGAGCTTGCATCGGCCACGAGCTCATCCACAGATTGCGAGAGCCACAGCCCGCTGCTGGCATAGGTGGGGACGTGCGACCGGCATGCTCCCCACATCTTGTGGAGCGCTAACCCGTGGGCGCGGCCGACCAAGTCCCAGCAGGCAACGTCGAGTGCGCTCATTGCCGAGATCGTGAGTCCTTTGTGGCCAGTTGGGTTGATCTCTCCCCACAGTCGATGCCAGATGCCCTCGGTGTCGTGTGGGTCAGCTCCGATGAGTGCGAAGTCGGCCAGGCCGTTGATCATCTCGTCGGATGCCTTGAGTCGATCGGCATTGATCGTGAATACAAAGGATTGTCCGACGACGCCATCGTCGGAATGCGCCTCAACGAGGACGCATCCCACCGAGTGGATTGCGTGGATGGCCGTGCCGATCGGCTGGGCGAGTGGCACGCCGACCATGCGGGTGGAGACGGATCGGATCTTCATTGTTTGAAGCTCGGGTCCTGTTCCAACATGCGCAGCAGTGCGGGCCACTCGTACTTGCCTAGCGGGAAGTGGTCGTACTGGCGTTTTGCCAGCTCCCAGATCTCGATGGGGCCGGGGTCGACCGGCAAGCCGCTTCCGTGTGCGGCCAGCAGCGCTCGGCAACCACGGATCAGGTAGTGCATCACCATGAAGGCCTCGCCTGCTGTTTCGCCGACGGTCAGGAATCCGTGGTTGCGCATGATGAGCGCCCGGTTGCCCCGCATGTTCTCCGCGAGCCGATCTCGTTCCTCCATGGTGAGGGACAGGCCCTCCCAGTCGTGGTAACCGATTTCGCCGTAGAGCATCGAGGTGTCCTGCACGAGGTGTTCGAACCCGTTCTTGAGCGCAGTGACGGCCAACGCATCGGGAACGTGAGCGTGGAAAACGACCTTGGCGCTTGGGATGTCGTTGTGTATCGCACTGTGGATGACGAAGCCAGCGGTGTTCACGTCGGCCGGGCCCTCGAGCACCACACCGTCGCTGTCGACCTTGATCAGGTTGGACGCCGTGACCTCGTTGTAGAGCAGACCAAACTTGTTGAGGAAGAACGTGTGGGCCGACCCTGGAACGCGCATGGTGATGTGGTTCCAGATCAGATCGTCGTATCCGAAGTGCGCTGCCAGTCGATACATCGCGGCAAGGTCGACGCGAGCGTTCCACTCATCGCCGGTGAAGCTGGTGGAGTTGAGGGCAGAAAAGTCTTCGGCCGACACCTCTCGTGGTTCTGCTGTGGTCATTGGGCGACTCCCTGTGTGTCGTGTCGGTGAAGGATGAGATCGTTGGCCTGTTCAATCATCTGTACTGCCATGAGGTGGGGTGCGTCATATCCGTAGCGCTCTTCGGCCCGTGTGTACAGAGCGAACACCTCGTTGGTGAACGAGAGGTCCGCATGGACAGACGAAGCGAGACTCGTGGCCAGGCGAAGGTCCTTCACCGCGAGTCCAAGATCGAAGGTGTCGTCGTACCCGCCGCTGAGAATCTCGGGTCCATACCGCTCAGCCACGTAACTTCGACCCGTGCTGTGCTGAATGATGTCGAGCATCTTTGCTGGGTCGACACCACCTTTCACGCCCAAAAGCAGCGCTTCGGTGAGGCAAACCGAGTTGAGATAGCAGAGCATGACTTGGGAAATCTTGGCCACGTAGCCCGCTCCATGAGGACCAAGGTGTTCGATCTTGGTGCCGATGACATTGAGGACCGGCAGGGCGGTTTCGTACGCATCAATTTCTCCGCCTACAAGCACGGTGAGCGTGCCTGCTTGGGCTCCTTCCCAGCCGCCGCTCACAGGGGCATCAAGGATTCGCACCTGCGCCGTAGCGGCGAGTGAGCCGATGCGTCGAGCGCATTCGAGGTCGCTGGTACTGAGCTCGATCCAGATCGATCCGGCTCGCATCGCTGGGAGAATCTCCGCAGCGACCGCCTCGATCTGCTTCGGCCCGGGCAACGACGTCATCACGAGATCCACACCATCGACTGCGTCGGCAGGACAGCTCGCCGAGCGTGCGCCAGCATCGACGAGTGACTGCACTTTTCGCGGGTCCAGGTCTGCGGCCACGACGTCAATTCCCGCGACCACAAGGTTCCGGGCCATGTGGCCACCCATGTTCCCGAGTCCGATGCATGCGATTCTCAATGGGTTCCATCCGTCCATCGGACAATTCATCAACTGCGCGGGTAGAACGAGAAATGGGCGAACGCCTGGGAAGGAGGCCACGGCGGTCCGTGAGCCGTCGATGGGAAAGGTCTGTTCTGGCTCACACGCATACTGTAGCTACCTGCCTGTCGGCAATCCCTTGAGCCCCGACGGCGTGGATCGGGTGGAGACCCTTCTGAGCGTCAGTCGAGCTCGATCTGTTCGCGTATCCACTGGGCCGCTCGTTGGCCACCGGACAACTCGACCACACCACGTTCGGCCGCTCGAATGATGCCCGCGGTGATCAGGCGTGA
>RCMY010001891.1_pt1 | contig 19310 bp, 17 predicted proteins | sample 2041341 | NCBI WGS metagenome assembly RCMY01 (sample SAMN09708234, study PRJNA481090) | Marine sediment metagenome, whole genome shotgun sequencing project. | reverse complement strand
TGTCCTTAGGAAACAAACGGTTGAACATCCGTTCGGCACCATCAAAATGTGGATGGGTGCGCAGCACTTCTTGATGACACGCAAACATAATGTCTTAACTGAAATGAGTATCCACGTGCTGGCATACAATCTGAAACGAATGATGTCGATAATGGGCGTGCCTGGCTTGATATCGGCCATGACGGCCTAAGGGTCTTTATCCCTTTAAAATCAGGCATAAAGCCTTACAAACTGTCACTTTTACTACATAAAAGACTATCAACGCGCTAATATTACATCTCCCATAAATATCCAAGGCATCAACCCTCACGCTAAGAATGCGGCTGAAGCTGTATTAAATTGGCATTCAAAATAGTTTTCACACGGGCTGGGTCGTTTTTTGTCATTTACCTGACTCCGTTCCAATGCCGCATTGGATGAATCGGCAGCTAAGAGAGCTAGCTCGTTGTGAAGATTGAATTAAGCCAACTTTCTTAACACCGACCAAGTAAGCATTTTAATAGTTTTATAAAAGGGATAAATCATGCTGATAAATATAGGTGAAGCTGCCAAGCTCAGTGGTTTGTCGGCCAAAATGATTCGCCACTACGAACAGATACAATTACTTAGACCTGCAAAGCGCAGTCCGGCTGGTTATCGTCAGTACAACTCACAAAATATGGAGATACTCAAATTTATTCGCCAAGCGCGACTACTCGGTTTTTCCATCGCACAAATAGATGCATTGCTCAGTTTGTGGCAAGATCCACAACGGCCCAGTAGTGCCGTAAAGCAAGTAGCACAACAACACTTACTAGAAGTGGAGAACAAAATGTGCGAATTGGCCGCCATGCAGAGCACTTTGCAACATATGATCAAAGCTTGTTCTGGTGATGAAAGCTCAGACTGCGCCATTCTAGAACAACTTTCTAGTCCGTTTAAGCCACCTGCTCGTTAGAACAGGCAACCCCTGATTATTTCCATTGTCGTTAGTTAATTTACTTCTACCACTTGGTCCAATTGAATAACTGCATCTGGGCTAGTGTAAATCAAGGCACTTTGTGACAAAAAGACTCTTACGTGAACCGCCAATACGACCTCCCCCGCTTCCGCAGCAGGCCTTACAAATTGTATTTGTCGCCACTGGAAAAGTGGTGAAAGGGGAATAAAAGCAGGTTCGCTGCCACTGTCTAATTTCATCTTAATATCACCGTTCGCTTTACGTACTTTAAGCAAAGACTGCACGGTAATACCGGTAATATTGGTTTTAACGGTGTAACTGTATCCTTTTGCAGCGTTCCAATCTGTGACTGTTGGCGATACGAAATCAAAGCGATTCCAACCTGATCTCGTGTTTGCTGAAAAGCAATTTCCAGGCATCCTCATACGAAGTGAGCCTGCATCTGGTAACTGTTTAAAGCTAACGCTGTCTTGAATATAATGTAAGTTATTGTTTAAAACTGTTGGAGAACAATTACCTACTTTGGTATTTGTGTCGCCATCGTACACACCATCAATTGTAAAACCTTGTTTCGTACCGTCGTCGAATAGAAAACAACCGCTTAAACCAACAGCGGTAATAATTGCCGCGGTAAAATGCGCACAAGTGCGATAGTGTCTATTGCGTCGTTGCTTCTTAGTAATCACGTTCATTGATTCTTCCTTATTTTCCATATATTTAGTGGTCAAAATTCCGTTATGTGACATTAAGCACATGTATGAAGCGTCACCAAAAACTGCTGTTTAAGTCACGAGCTAACATTAGCAAAACAAAGAATAAAAAATGTAAGATAGGTGTAAGGAAATTATAAGGAAAAATATAATGTGGCTAAATTACTAATTAATATGATAATTTATTGTCATCAAGCAAAGCCCAATCGCGGCTTAACATCCAATAGTAGGGATAACTAGGATCAATCTTCTGAAAAAGAACATCTATTTTCTTATTATTTTGAGCCGCTATCGCAATGGCTTTGTTGCGCAAAAACTTTATTCCCTCAAAAGATTCTGAGGCTTTATCACCAGAATTTAATGTTTTGACTATTTCCTCTACGTAGATCATTGCAGATTCGCTTTTGCCTAATTTGGTGTAACACGCAGCCATATTCAAGGTATCAGAAAGCCCTTGGGAAAATTCGGAAAAGTCGGATAATGCAGCATGTGGAGTGCTAATGGCTTGTTCGTAGTAAAACAAAGATTGTTCACAGTCTTTTATGGCATAAGCGAGCAAACCTAGTGTTTTGAGCTGTTTATGAGTGGCTTCTGATAAAGGTATGCGGGCCTTCAGCGTGCGTAAAAACATAGCTTGCTTTGATAGTTGCCATTGCAATAAAGCATAAGATTGCAAGTACGCGAAATTTACACCTTCTTGCTCAAAAAGATCGTCATAATATTGTAGTGCAAGACCTATATTTCCTGTCCACCATGCATGAAACGCTTTATTGGTTTTGATATAAAAGTCTTCTTGGTTGGTGGCCATGTTGAGTACTTGCGCAAATGTATTATCGGCTAACAGATGCTCGCCCGCCATTCTTTGAATATAGGCAAGCTCTAGATGACAGACATAATAAGAGGTGACAAATAATGCACAGTTGCGTAGCTGTTGTTGAGCGTCATCTATACGACCAAGATCAAGAAGTAAGCTACCTATTGCCCAGTTGGTGTTTGTCGACAAGGGCGCTAATTTTTTAGCTAATAAAAAGTGTTTAAGTGATAGCTCCAGTTCTCCATTTCGTTTATATAAATAAGCAAGGTTGTGCCTAGCGACGTATAGATTGGGATTAAGCGCTAAGGCTTTGTTAAAATATTCCATCGCCTTGATATTGTCGTTGTTATACATCGCAAAGATTGCCTTTGCCGCAATGGCCGAAGGCATGTTCGGGTTTAATGCCAGTGCTTTTTCCAACATCGGCTTAGCCGCCGCATTTGCATCTTCTAAGGTTAGATGATTACTACCATATAGCAGCATATAGTTAGTCGCTAAATCAACGTACGCCATTGTGTATGCGTCATCTAGTTCAATAGCTAGTTTAAAGTGGACAATGGCTTGTTGGTAAGCTTGTAAGGTACCTACACCATTTTGCGCACGCCCTTTTAATAATTGCATGAATGCCTCTGGGTTTTGAGAGCGGTAATAATGTTTACCCGTAATTTCAATCGGGATGTTTGTATCTATGAGCTTAATCACGTTTTGCGTAATGTGATCTTGTACGCTTAGTACATTTTTAGAATCTACCGCGTAATCATGTGTCCAAACCTTATTGCCAAACTCATCAAATAAATCAACGGTAAGGTCTAGTTCACCTGTTTTTTCAGATGCAACTTTGCCATTAATGATATATTTTGAGCCTAAACTGCCACTAATATACTGCGGTTCTCTTTTTTTATCAGATAGTCCAAACGTACTGCGACGATCTAAAACGCGAATACCTTTTAATGATTGCATTTGTTCTATCAATTCGGCCGCAAACCCTTGTGCGAAATAAGAGACTTCAGGGGATTGTTCTGCATAATGAAACGGAAGCACAGCAATAAGTGTGTTGGACGTTTGTAGCGCCGTTTCATTATGTGGTTCAAATTTGTAAAAATAGAGCATAAGCACTGCGATAAGGGCGAGGGTAGCAGCGATAAAAAAAATGTATCGAGTATTAGCTTGCTTTACTTTTTTAATTGAGTGTATTGAACGCGTTGGTACTTTGGTATTATTTAAAACGGCATTTGAATCGCAATCAATGGGCTTTTGGGTGATGTCGCAAATAAGTTGATAGCCTCTTTTGGGTCTGGTCAAAATGTAGGTGTTTTTATTCAGAGGGTCTAAATGTTTACGAAGCGTTGCAATCGTATTATTAAGCGCATATTCAGTAACGTATCGGCCCGCCCAAACTTCTTCCATAATAGCATCGCGTGTTACTAAGTCACCATTCGCCCGAATAAGCACTTGCAGCACCTGCATCGCTTTTGGTTCTATGTATACTTCTTTTGCAGACGTGGATATTAGGCACGCACTAATATTGATATGCCAATCGCCAATTTTATAGTCGAAATGTTTGACTTGCATTTCCTAATTTTATGCTTCTCAATTTGTGTCACCTACGATAGATAACATGTGCCTTCTTAGTCAAGCTTTAGCGTAACAATGTATTACATTATCTCTGGTCTTAGAAGCTAATCCTTTCACTTTACGACATTGTCAATAAACTCTAGACTATTGATAAACCGCTCAGCAATTTCCTTAATTGCTATCGGCATCTCTTGTGAATCTGCTCGGTAGGACACTTCAATCTGAACAGCGGTTTCTTTGTTTGCTGGATGCCTGCAAATAGTTCCTATTGTTTAGTAATAAAAAGTTTACTTGACCTTACCCTCATAGGAAGCTTTACACTATCAGCATAATTGTAACTGAGGACACATCTTATGAGTAGCGCTCAACCATTTTCTGACACTACAAAAGACCAGTATATACAGTTGCCTATTACCGGCATGAGCTGTGCTTCCTGCGTACGGAGTGTCGAGCAAGCCTTACTAAAAACAGATGGAGTAAAAACAGCAAGCGTTAATTTAGCAAGCGAAAAAGCCGACGTGAGTCTTGCTACTGGTATTTCGGGTAATGTATTGGTCGATACCATTACTAAAGCTGGTTACCAAACTCGAATGGAACAGTTTGCACTAACGATTGTAGGTATGAGCTGTGCGTCGTGCGTAGGAAGAGTAGAAAAAGCACTTTTGCGTTTGCCGGGCGTTCTAACGGCCACTATTAACTTGGCTTCAGAAAGTGCACAAGTTAGCGCACTAGCAGGCAATGTGGATGAAGCTCAACTGGTGTACGCGATCAAAAAAGCCGGTTACCAAGCTAAGCCTATATCGGTAGAACGAAAAGACGATAATGAAAGACGTGAACAAGAGCAAAAGGCCTTAAAACGGGCATTTGCGTGGTCGTTAGCATTAACCGTACCCGTATTTATTCTGGAAATGGGCGCGCATATCATCCCCGGCATGGCGCAATGGATTGAGGCAACCTTAGGGCAATCGCTAAATTGGGGTATTCAATTTATACTTACCACCTTGGTGCTACTAGGGCCTGGGCAACGTTTCTTGCGCTTGGGTATACCGGCTTTGTTGCGCGCTACGCCCGACATGAACTCATTAGTGGCACTAGGTAGTTTATCGGCTTGGGGCTTTTCTGTCGTTGTGCTGTTTGCCGAGCATCTGTTACCCGCCGGCGCTAGGCATGTTTATTTTGAAGCCGCAGCAGTCATTGTTACCCTTATTTTACTGGGTCGTTTATTAGAAGCCAACGCCAAAGGACGCACAGGGGAAGCCATACAGAAATTACTCAAACTACAGGTCAATACCGCACGTGTACAACGAGATAATAGTAGTCAAGAAGTTCCCTTAAACCAAGTACTCGTTGGAGATTGCGTATTAGTGCGTCCCGGCGAGCGCATACCACTAGACGGCAGTGTACAGTCGGGCAGTTCATTTGTAGATGAGTCAATGCTTACGGGCGAACCTATACCGGTTGAAAAAAAGCAAGGTGACGACGTTGTTGGTGGCACTATCAACAAAAATGGGGCCTTAACTATAACTGTGTCTAAGATTGGTAAAGATACCTTGCTCGCTCAAATCATTCGAATGGTCGAGCAAGCGCAAGGTGCAAAGCTGCCTATTCAAGCTATGGTCGATAAGGTAACCGCCGTGTTTGTTCCTGTGGTCATGGCTTTGGCGATAATCACTTTTATTGTTTGGTTGTGGCTTGGCCCTAGGCCATCGCTTAGTTTTGCTTTAATTAACGCAGTGGCTGTGCTTATTATTGCCTGCCCTTGTGCCATGGGCTTGGCAACCCCCACTTCGATTATGGTGGGCACCGGTCGCGCCGCCGAATTAGGTGTTTTGTTTCGTAAAGGTCAAGCCTTGCAAACACTGCGTAATAGTAAAGTTGTTGCACTTGATAAAACAGGCACTCTAACTAAGGGCCAGCCTGAACTCACCGATATAAAGCTAATGCCTACTTTTATCGAAGATGACACTTTGGCTTTAATTGCCGCGGTGGAACAGCATTCTGAGCACCCCATAGCCGAGGCAATAGTGGCGGCAGCAAAAGCACGTACCTTAACGCTAGCAAATCCAGAAAACTTCCACACCTTTTCCGGTTTAGGTGTTAGCGCCGAAGTGAATGACAACAAAGTAGAGGTCGGAGCAGACCGTTATCTTCGCCAACTGGGCTATGACTTAGCGCCTCTTAGTGATATTGCCCAGCAGTTGGCAAAAGAAGGAAAAACGCCGCTTTATGCAGCGATTGACGGTAAACTTGCCGCCATTATTGCGGTGGCTGATCCCATTAAGGAAAGTACACCTGCGGCCATTAAGGCGCTGCACGCGCTAGGGTTAAAAGTCGCCATGATAACCGGTGACAATCGCCACACCGCCGAAGCGATAGCACGCCAGCTAAATATTGACGAAATAGAAGCTGAAGTTATGCCAGAAGGCAAAGTCGCGGCACTGCAACGCTTACGCAAACTGTATGGTCCTGTGGCCTTTGTTGGCGATGGAATTAACGACGCTCCAGCATTGGCAGAAGCCGATGTAGGCTTGGCAATTGGTACAGGTACCGATATTGCGATAGAGGCTGCCGAGGTGGTATTAATGAGCGGTGACTTGCGCGCAGTGCCTAATGCATTGGCCATTAGTCAGGCTACTTTGAGCAATATTCGGCAAAATCTATTTTGGGCGTTTGCCTACAACGCGTGTCTTATTCCGGTTGCCGCTGGCGTGTTATACCCTTTTTATGGCATTCTACTATCGCCTATGCTGGCCGCAGGCGCGATGGCGATGTCGAGCGTATTTGTGGTCGCTAACGCGTTAAGATTAAAAAAGTTTACCCCATAGAGATTTCAAAATGCATCCTCGTAATCTACACAAAAATAGCTATGACTTTGACCTATTAGTGCAAACTCATCCCAGCCTATCAAAATTTGTTAGGGTTAATCCCACTGGCAGAAAAACTATCGACTTTGCCAATCCAGAAGGTGTTAGAACTCTTAATCAGGCTTTATTAAAGCACTATTATCGGATTGACCTATGGGATATTCCGCGAGGCTATTTGTGCCCGCCAATACCAGGGCGAGCAGACTACATCCATGCACTTGCTGATCTTTTAGAATGGGATACCGCCAGCAAAGAAATCAAGGCCCCTAGCGTCACTGGTCTGGATATTGGTACGGGTGCAAATTTGATATATCCCATATTGGGTAGGCAGATTTATGGCTGGCAATTTGTTGGGACTGACGTTGATAAGAAAGCAGTTGATAGCGCTAAATTAATCCAAGCTAGCAATGCTGGTTTACGTAATATCATTGAAATTCGTCAGCAAAAAAATGCGCTTAGTATTTTTGCGGGAGTCGTTAAGCCAAGCGATAAATTTGTATTTAGTATGTGCAACCCTCCTTTTCATAGCAGCGAAAAAGCGGCTTTGATGGGCTCGGTGCAAAAAAATGACAATTTGAAGCGCAACCAAAATAAGCGCCAGTCAATTATCCGTAAAAAACCACAAGCGACAGCACTCTCAAATAAAGAATTACTTAACTTTGCAGGCCAAAAAAATGAATTATGGTGCGACGGAGGAGAAGTGGGCTTTATACAACGCATGATTACAGAAAGTATTGATTATAAGAATCAAATTGTTTGGTTTACGTCATTAGTGTCAAAAAAGGCAAGTTTAAAACCTATTTACAACATGCTTAAAGAAGAGAATATTACGGATATAAAAACCGTAAGCATGACGCAAGGAAGTAAAGCTAGTCGGTTTATTGCTTGGCGGTTTTAATTTGTCCATATGAATGGCTTTCCTTAATACTAAGAGGAAAGTTGCATACTTAAATGGACGGTCATTTCTTCAATGATTTCAACAACTCGTCAACGCGGGCTTTCAGAAGTGTAAGGGTCTAATTTTCCAAGACTCCTAGTTAGAGGTAATATAATCAAATTTTTTTATAGTTAATTGATGCTTTTAGGTACTTCTTCTGAGTGCTTCAAAACCTCTGAAAACAAAATGTTAACTTGCGCTACAGGGTTTTTATAGCGATAGAAAACGTCACCGAGAAAAACGATAGATGAGTTATTAGTAGTAGCCAAATTAAGTCTATAGGTATATCATTATATCAAATTTATAATATTCTTGGGCACCGCATATGAAGCTCCAAACCGTCTCCAACCAACTTAAGACTTTCTGCTCGTTTGCGGTCACAAAAGATCATCATTGGACACAATTCAGCATTATACTGCTCGGCTTTAAGGAGCACATCTAAGTGCGTACACCATCTATCTGGTTACTGGGTCTGGCAAGCGGCTTGTCATCTTTTGGCGTGACCATTGTTATTCCGGTAATGGTGGCTATTTCGGCGCAATTCAACGCTGACTACGCTTTGGCCCAATTTGTAATTTCAGTATATATACTAGGAATTTCTTTGGCGCAACCGTTCATTGGGATACTGTGCGACCGGCTAGGCCGTCGCCCGGTGTTGCTAGTGGGGTTTGCCGTGTTTGTGGTGGCCAGCGTAGGCGCGTCCTTTACTAACTCACTTGAGAGCTTGATCGTTCTACGATTTTTGCAAGCAGTGGGAGGAAGTGTTGGGACCGTTGCTGCTAGAGCGGTTGTGCGTGATACCCGCGGCCCATTGGAAACTACTGTGGCCATGGGGCAAATCGCTGCGATCATGGGTTTTGCGCCCATCGCAGCGCCAGCAATAGGCGGTTGGCTAGGTGCTGCCTTTGGGTATCGTTCTGTGTTTATCGTCACAGGGGCCATGGGTTTGCTAGTGCTCATACTCATATATCGAACGCTGCCAGAGACATTAAACAAAACTCAAAAGACCTACCAAATTTCTGATTTGAGAAAAAATTATGCCGCCTTGATGCGGTCCCGGCACTTTTGGGGCTTCACTCTAATTTTCGGCTTTGTTCAAGGTAGCTTTTTTACCTTTATGGCTGTAGGCGCTTCCATTTTTGAAACAGACTTTGGCTTGGATAGCGGGGACTTTGGTACGGCTTGGGCGCTAATGTCAATAACTTACGTCTTAGGGGCAATGGCATCTTCACGTCTAACACGTTCGCTTGGCAGTGCTTGGGTACTAGGCGCGACAATCGTCTTGACCCTGCTGTCAGGATGGTTGATGCTTGCATGGACATCCATATCCGGCGCTACGATTTTTTCGGTGTTGGTGCCGTTAATACTGCTTATGGTAGCAGCGGGAGGCGCTCTCCCTGCTGCAATGGCAGGTGTCGTCAATGCTAATCCAGAAATGTCCGGCACTGCATCGGGACTTTCCAGCTCGCTCGGCATGCTATTTGGTGCAACCTTCATAGTTCTGTCGGGTGTGTTGTATAAAGGAACATTCGAAACGATTGCTATTTTGGTTGCGATTTCAACCACGATTACAGCGTTAAGCTGGTTACTGGTTAAGCGCGGCTCAAGCCATTAGCCATTAGCCATAGATTTTAGGTCTGTCACGCAGTCTGAAACAACTGCTTGATGGCGTCAAACCAGTCAGCTAGTGCGCTTGACAGCGCACTAGGGTGTGGGGGCAAATATAATGGTTAAAAAAATCTGGGCGAAAATTGAGCGGTTCTTTGTAAGTTAGATTGTTTAGCCGTTAATTAACCTCGACAGTATTTGGAACAACTAAACAATGATAAAACTTGAGCATAAAAGAGGGGATGTTCGATAATATAGTTAGATATTTTTAGCTGGTTAGATATTTGATTAAGTCCCTTCTGGGCGGCTTGTTGCCGTTAGTAAAAAGGCTGCTTTCGGCACCTTTCAAGCGCATAACGGTTCATTGATGAAGTAGAATTTGCATGCTAACTTTGTGCCAAAAGCACGCGTTATTGCAAAGGGCTTTAGGCAGCTTTGAAGATGAGCGGACGTTAGCACTTTTCTGTTTTCTCAATCAATAACCGTCTAGTGACCAGTCGAAAACTCAACGCAATTTTGCCATTCTAACATCCAAATAGCGCAACCAAGGATGATATTGTGCAGGCTACTCAGCAATTTGTTCAATACAAATACAACAAACCAAATTATGCCTTACTTTACCTATTAAATAGATCAGGAGTTTATTCTATTTACACACCTCTTCAGTCGATTGGGAATAATTTAATTGGATTTCCTCTTGGCAATCATAGGTTTTATCTATATGGGAGTATTTTATACTACTTATTTTTGAGGTATTGTTATGGCTATGGTCAAAAAAAGTATTACGGTTACTGACAAGCAAGAAGAGTGGATGCCGTCGCAGCTAGCTAACGGTAATTATGGTACTGACAGTGAGCTTATTCGTGATGCGTTGCGTGAAAAGTAAATGAGAGTCAATGAACTAGAAATGATGCGAGCTAAGCTTATTCGCGCCGAAGAAAGAGGATTGAGTCAACGTACACCTGAACAAATAAGAGACGCAGTAAAGGCTCGTATTAAAAGGAATGACTAAATATACCCTATTGTTCTGACTAAAAGCGGACGAAGATCTCAACGAGCTCGATGAGGAAGGTTTTATCAAGTGGGGTGAAGCTCAAGCAGATATTTATTATACTGCTATTTTGGCCCATTTTGACATGCTTTGTAAAAAACCAATTTATTTCGTTCTGTAGATGAAATCCGCGAAGGCTACCGGCGTAGCGTCTGCGGTAAATATTCCATGTATTATCGTGTCATTGATGATAAAGTTGAAATTATTGGCTTGATTAGGTACCAGAATCGATTTGATGAGTAGGGTAATATAAGCACGTTCAGTGAATAGCTCCTCGTAGCACATCTTTGACTGATAAGTCCGGGCGAGGGTCGTTCGGGGATTTGAACTTTAAGACAAGTTCAGGGGGCTTAGGCGACCAAAGCTAATTGATAATAGCGCCGCACAGGAGTGGACTGAATATAAACAAAATGGATTACCCTGCTAATTCAAGCTCAACAATATGTGATTTTTCAGTGAAGGAGTTTTTATGGCCGTGACATCTCTACATGGACCGATCATCAGTTGTAGCGATATCGGCGCACAAAGAAATCTTTTTGAGAAGGTCTACAAGCTCACGCCTGTGGCTGAGGAAAACTTACCGGAAGAAGCAGTCGAAGCATTGTGGGGCCTGAAAGGAACCTCGGCGAAGACCGTTGTCTTAGAAACACCTGGTACGAATTTTGGTGTGCGTCTCATTCAGTTTACCCCACTGTCCGACATCGTTATCCGTGATAAATCTTCAGGCTATAACGCAGATGCTTTGAAGGTAATCGATTTTTACGCGCCGGACTTTTATGCAGCTAAAGCACATTTGGAAGCCGAAGGTTATAAGCTCAAGGACGAAGTTGCAGAGTATGACCTTTGCGACATGCATTTCACCGAAGGTCATGTATGGGGACCAGATGCGGTCGTGACGGCGCTTGTTAGTGGACCCAAAGACTTCTTTATAAATTTTGCCTCGTCGACCGATAAACTTTTTTCAGAAGTGCAAAGCGTATCCTCCCCCGTGTCCGATCTGGACGCGGTACTAGTGTTTTATAATGATGTTTTTGATCTCAAGGTCATTTACGAGTACGGCATTGATCACGACAGTTTCGCTGATCTAGTTGGCACGCGCCATAAGTTAAACCTGCGAGCGCGCAATATTGGCTTGAAACTGACCGAGCCGTACTTCGGCATTATTCATTACGGCTTGCCAAATACCGCTTTCGAGTCGCTGCGAGACCGAGCGCTGATGCCCAATTTGGGTCTGGTTGGGATGACCGTGATGGTTGATGATGCAGCCGTGGTGGCACGCAACGCCAAGACCAATGGCGCTGAAATAACCTCGCCCCTTGCTAAAACCCGAATAGCGCCTCACGGCGACATTTGGTCCTTTACCGTGCGCGGCCCACATGGGGTTGTTCATCATGTAATTCAGCCGGCCTAGCTATCGTTATGCTCTACCTTTTGGAGGGTAATCCGAAGTAGTCAATATTGTTTGTTTTCCGCCATCTGAAAGAATCACCTCATTTCAAGCCTAGTTTGGGTTTTGAAATCATTCATAGTATTTCCTCGCCCTCAAAACTCAATCCCACTCCTTGACTTTGACTAAAGATATATTAACATTGCATTAACAATGTACGCCAACACTTGCAACAATGCATTTACACAGATGCCATGTAACTAAATCTACTTTACACCAACAGTCGGGAAACATTTTGCAAACACCGTTTAAACACAATAAATTACCGTCCAAATGACGTAGTCACAGAATATTTGAGTTAGCTCGGAAGTTTCTGCGTGTCAAAGAGGCAAATTCTTTACAGCCGCTTTCGTTCAATTATCTGCTAGTGAGCTTTTGGAGAACGATGTGCTGTATGAGAGGGATTTTGAAAGAGCAAGTAAATCTTTTATATTCTCTACGAGCACCTCACGTCGATTTCAGCATTCAACGCGATTTAAATTTTGGAGCGTAGGGTTATAGTGTTTATTTGTCCTATACTCAAACGTTGTTCTAATTTCTGTTTAAGGTGCCAAAGCTCGCGTTAGCCGTGCAAAAAGCTTTCGGCATGCTTGGAGATAAGCGAACCCTACCCTTTTCGTTTTATTTACGGCTTCGGTATGCGATACGCAACACAAATCAAACATTAACCACCAAAGGTAAACAACATGTTTGAATTAGCAGTGATACCAACAACGACTAAACACAGCCGAACAATTACCAGCTGGTAACAAGCTACCTTATTCCGTCTTTTAAAATTAGGCGCATTGGGGTCATTGCCGTTAATAATTCCAATGAAACTAACTTCATGAATTAGGCAACTGCAAGCGAATAAATAAACCCCATTAACCGACTATACGCGACGGTTAACGCTTTACAATACTGCGCGCTTTTCCTTCGGACCTTCATCAAGACGATAAGGTAATAAAAAGACACAACTGATGATGGTTAGTAGCGCGGGCAGTATTGACATACACCAGTATATGGCCGTAATCGCCGAATCAGGCTGCACTGCGCCCCCCGTGTTTGATGACACATAACCCATATAACCTAGCACCAAGCCTGAAAGTGCGCCACCAACCGCAAATGCGAGCTTTTCTGCTGTGGTATAAATGCCAGCAAACAGGCCTTCACGCCGTAAGCCTGTTTTTTCAAAGTCATGAGCAATGGTGTCGGGCAGCATAGCTTGACCCATCAATAACATTCCGCCGCTGCAAATACCCAAGGCCATGGAGCGAATAATAAGAATACTTATGGCTTCGTCGCTACTGCTGAACATCCAGGTTAATAGCACAAGAGCATAAACCATCGAAACCGCAATAAAAACGTTTCTCTTACTAAATCGTTTTAATAGCAATAGAAAAAACGGCGGGCTAAACAGCATGCATAAACTAACTACCAAGCCATAAATACCTAAAAAGCCGTAACCCAAATTTAACACGTAGACAATAAAATAAATCATCACCGCTTGACTTAATGCTAGTGCCGCCAACTGAAAAAATTTAACTGCTATAAGCAATAAAAACGGTCGGTTATCTAATATTGCGCGCCACCGCAGTTGACGACTCATGCTTAGCACATTGTCGGGCAACGTTTGCTTGGCAGAAGACGTTAACTTAAAACAAAATGCTGTGGCTAAAAAAATAATGACAGCATACACTGCGGCCATCATTTGGTGACCAACATGTCCACCACCAAAATATTTAACTAACAAAGGAGCCGCTGATATACCAGCAATAGTACCTAAACCTATGGCGTAAACTCTAAAGCTAACCAAGAATGAACGTTGCTGATAAGAATCTGTCATTTCTGCAGGCATTGCCATATAGGGCACATTAAATACAGTGTATGCGGTTGAGTAAAGGAACATTAAAATAAATAACGCTAAGCCCATATTCTCTGCTGATATTAACTCAGGCACGTTAAATAAACTGAAGAAAACTATTGCGCAAAGCACTCCGCCTAGCAATAAGTACGGTCTTCTGCGTCCCCAACGGGAACGTGTGCGATCAGATAATACACCCATTAAGGGATCGGTAATTGCGTCGTAAATCTTTGATACTAAATAAATCATGCCCCAAGTAGCTGCCGCAACACCTAAAAAATCGGTGGCATAGCGCTGCATCAATACGTTAATTGTATTGAACATAATAGATATGCCCAATGTACCTAAACCCCAGCCAATGGCCAATTTCCAGCTTACCACAGACTCGGTTACCGAGCTTGTACGTTCAGTTTTTGTGCTAGTCATTATTATTCTAATTCTTATTTTTATATTTATTGATCTAGTTTGATTGCTTATTTTTTTGCTTGGTAAGTGGACACTTCATCGGTCAACACTTTTAATAAACGAGCAGAGAAATCTTGATGTGTGGATATTCGCTGTTGCTGTACCGCTTGATCAGGCTGATAAGCTGCTACATCACCTGTTTGTAACAAGCCTTTTTCAATTAATACACGTTCAAGCGTATCGTTTTTTTCTGTTTGCACCGCTACTTCTTCAGCTAAATTTAAAAACATGCGGTACAAGCGATCCAGTGCCGGATCTTCAAAAAAGGATGGTCTTGTTGCATACAGCTGTGCTGGGTCCTGATAAATATCTACGCTCATTTTACGTCTCCTCCTGCGGGCTTTCTTGCCACTAACACATACCAGCGCATGCTGTTGTCAGACTGCAACCAATAATCATCATACGCATCTGTGAAGCCCGCGGCCCTCATTGCTGACAGGCAGTCGTGCGACGCATATTCCGACCAAAAAGGTTCACCGTTAAACCATTCGTCGTAAGAATATTCTGCTTGCACAAAGGGCTCAAAGCTATCAAAACGCAATGGCACATCCTGATGAACAACAATGCCACCGGGTGATAATAGGCGATAACTTTCGGCGAACATTTCGCGCTGGGTTTGTTGCGACATCTCATGCATGGCGTTGTGTGATACCACCAAATCAAAACTACTATCGGCATAACCAGTTGCACTTACATCGCGCTGTTTAAACTCAATGGCTACGTCCATTGACTCTGCTTTAGCATGCGCAAAGCGCAGCATAGCGGGCGCAATATCAATGCCATGAATTTTTGCTTCTGGAAAAGCAAGCGCATAAGGGATACTTGAACTGCCCGCAGAACAGGCCATGTCCAATATCGTTTTTGGAGCAAATCCTGGATACAACTCAGCTAGTTTACGAATAATCAAGTCAGCTTTGCTTTCTAGGGTTCCTATGGCCTGTCCCTGTGAATACAAAGCCCCACCTGCTTCGTACAACGCGCCGGCTAATAAATCTTGCCTACCTTCATTGCGACAATATCCCCCGGGCTGTAAATGGACGTGTACGGTTTCCATGGCTTTAGGTAAGGTTAAGTCAGGATTGAGTTCTAAGCTTCCTTTGGCGTTGCTACTATATTCTTCGAACTTGTCACTTAAGATCTGTTGTTGTCGTTCAACAGGGCTAGCCACAGCTTGCCACATAAGTTCTTGTGAGCTGCGGCGCAAAGCAGACAGTGAACAATAGAAGCTGTCTTTGTATAAAGCTTCGGCGATCTCTAGTCGTTCAGGATCTTTCGGTAAAGTAGGCTCAACTTCACTTTGATACCAAGCCTTTAATGAAGGTCGGATTTTCTCAAGGCTGCGCTTGAAACCTAGCGAAAAACGCTGCCTAGCACTTTCATCTGCATTACTAACCATCTGTAATTCGTGTTGTAGATTTCGCGACACAGGGAAGCTCCCAATTCTTGGACTAAAATTACTTATAATAAAGCGGCTTTTACTGCTTTTATCACAATATTTAATAACGTCACTATAAGGTGAGTATTTGCTCAAACGTTTGATAAATATCAAACATATCCACTCCTAGGGATTGCGATAGCTGTAACCGTCCGATCAATTACACCTAGCCTAAGCTAACGTTCCATGGCATAAGGCTTTCTGCATTGTAGTCTGATTGGGTAGATTTCTCTAATACATGCATAAGATATTCGAAGGGAATAAGTCCATTCGCCTTGGCGGTCTCGATAACGCAATACAACACCGCACTGGCGTTTGCGCCGGTCGCGGTCTGACTAAACAACCAATTTTTCCTATTATGTTGAGTGGTTAATTATGTGCAGTCAATAAATCTGGCCTTTCAACTGAGTTCATTTTTACAAGAGTACTTACCTAATGAACGGTGCGTTAGCCATAAGACCTGATAGAGCAGCAGTGCCAGAGCTTTTTTTAAATGCACAAGGTAACTGCATCACGCGGTCTGGCTTTAAATATATATTGTCAAAGCATGTTAAAACGGCTTCCCTAAAACAACTTTCCTTGCAAGAAAAGCGAGTATCGCGGCATTCGTGTGCTCTGCATACCCTCAAAGCGACTTATGATATAAGAAAAGTATCGTTATGGTTGGGGCATGCTGACTTAAAAAGCACTGAAATATACCTGAGGGCAGATCCGAACGAGAAGCTAGAAACATTGATGGCAACAACGCCGCCATCACTTAAATGCGGAAAGTTCAAAGCGCCTGATAAACTTATACAGATGTAAAAAAACTCGAAAGTAACTCACCAATATTATGTGCAGTAAAAGTCTAATGGCGCTAAGTGATAGCGGTACATTGCAATTATTACTACTCATAATTAACTACTCAACATAATTCCTAAAGTCTACGGGTATGGGACATAAATATATATCGGGTGGCTCGACAAACTTCTCATGTGGCTAAGCCTTTTAACAAGGTCGTTAGCCAGAGAAGGTCGCATTGCGATGAAAGCGATACTTGGGCATGATGTGTTTGCACGACAACCGAGCTTGATGCATTCACAAGCTTCGCTTTTATCAATTTTGGCTACGCGCTAGTGAATAACCGTTTCCTATTTATGGGTGTGGCAAGCCCCATGGCATGTCGCCGAGCGTAGAAAGTTTGAATGGAGATATTGTGCTCGCGACGGAAGTCAGCATCTGATAGGCTTGATATTGATTTGGCATCCATTATGGCTTGCCATTCGTCTTTAGTACGTGTGGTCATTTAAGGTTTCCTGTTATGAAAACCTTAGTGTCCGAATTATAGATAGGTTACGCTAGGTGTAATTGATCGGACGCTTACCAAAAAAACGACAATTGTTGCAGTGAATTTAAAAACCAGCCAATTTCGCGAACTTATCACTCATAAAAATAATCTTTTAGTTGTTCCGGAAAACTTATTCATAAGAATGTTTACCTATATTTGATTAATTTGGATTATCCAACTTGCTTATCACGCTTTTCAATAGGTAAAGTAGACGTAGCAAACGTTGTCGCAGCAAAGTTAAAAAAAAAGGCTTTGCCACATCAATATGCCAGTTAATGGTGATAGTGTAATGCAGTTGCATGGTGTCCAACCGGTTTAATTCTGTCAACTACTGAACATCGGACACCAAAGTTATACTAATATTTCCCACGGGTTGTTTGTGTTTATAGGTTTTAACTCGCTGAACGTGCAGTGTGGGAAATAACTTGGGTTGATTCAGCAATGCTTGTATTTGTGGATGTTCAGATGTTTCATCTCCTAACCAAATTGACAGAAAGATAGCATCTACCGGTAAAAATAACGGAAATGCCTTATCGTGGTAAGGTGCCATTTTGGGATGTGCATCGCGCGTTATAATTGCACAGCAATAATCACCATTGCTGAGTTTTCTATATATAGCACCTAGAATAAAAGGTGCGTTACTCTGCATTAAGTATTGATGCTTGGTTTTGCCAACTAATCGCGATTCACCTAACTCAGTTGCCAACACTAAGCCTCTGTTTTTGTTAAGCGCACCTGACCAAAAAGGACTGTCTAGATTTCTTGCGTTAAAGCTGGTTTTATTGCCTAACACGGTTTGTTGCTGCTGACTATGAGCATCAAACCACCATACTGCAAATACTTGTTTGGTTTCGCCATCTTCTTCAACAAGCAAAGGAATACGCTTATTTGCATCCCCACCAAAAGCAGGGTAAGCGGTATAGTTTGGCCAATTCTCTAAAGCTCGATAACTTAAGGATGCAAGTGCGGTTGTCCATTGCGGATATTCGCGAACAGTGGCATTCTCGTACGCAACAAAACCACACATATTGCTTGCACCTTAAGTTATTTAATAACGAAAACTTTTACCGCTTAATTACTCTTTCTACTTTTCTAAACGAGCCACAATATTGGTAAGCATTGTGTATGAGCATCCAAAGTTTAAACGGAAAAACTGAGCATCCCCAAAGTCTCGCCCGGGCGAAGGCCCGACTCCCTTTTGTTCGCACCAAGTTTGGGTATCTTTAGCACCTAATTTAGATGCGTCTACCCACAATAAAAACGTGGCTTCTGGAGACAGTGCACTTAAGCCATCTATCTTGTTTATCGCGTTCACTAAATAGTCGCGATTTTTACGTAAATAAGTTAGTTGAGCATCTAACCAATCACCACCTTGCGTAAAAGCGGCTTGGGCAGCAACCAAACCAAGGACGTTTGGCCAAGGTACTATGCCCGCGCCAGCTCGCGCAAAATCAGCTCTTACCTTAGCGTCAGGAACAATCGCAAATGATGCGCCTAAGCCAGCGACATTAAACGTTTTACTAGCCGCCATCAAGGTAATCGACTTATCGGCTATCGGATCTAAGGAGCCCGCTGGAATGTGCGCTTTGTCATCTAAAATTAAATCACAATGTATTTCATCACTGCACAACATAACCGAATGTTGATTGCATAATTTTGCAATCAAATCTAACTCTTGCTGAGACAAAACTGAACCCGCCGGATTCATGGGGTTACATAATAAGAAGAGTGTGCATTCTGGCTTGGCAAGTTGCTTCTCAAGCTGATCGAAATCGAGTGTCCAGCGCTTGTTTTTAATGACGGATCCAACAAATAGTGTTTGCATACCGTTTAATGCGGGTGCAGCAAGTAGTGGTGGATAGTTTGGTGTTTGCACCAATATTGCGTCACCAGTCTTACAAAACGCCTTACACGCCATATTAAAGGCCGGCACTACACCTGGCGTCCAAACAACCCAACTAGGGTCGACATGCCAGTTATACTGTTGCTTGCACCAATTTACAACAGCGTCAGTTGCCGGGGTGTAATGGCTTGGTAAAGTATATCCAAGAACGCCATTTTCAACCCGTTTAGTTAGCGCTTTTAAAATTTCAGGCGCACAAGAAAATTCAGTGTCTGCAATCCACGTTGGCAGAATGTCTTTACCTTTATACTTTTCCCACTTATACGAATATGTGCCTTCGCGCGAAGGCGTATTGTCGAAATCCACGTAACCATCCTATTTTGCGATTATTATTGACTGTACTTTCAACGCTCTTTTGTAGAACGTAATTGCTTAAACATAGATATTTTTA